>Ga0157363_1000716_pt1 | contig 25917 bp, 15 predicted proteins | sample AttsexASBM1_FD_111477 | JGI IMG/M metagenome (GOLD analysis project Ga0157363, IMG submission 111477) | Fungus gardens microbial communities from leaf cutter ant in Ribeirão Preto, State of São Paulo, Brazil - Atta sexdens ASBM1 | ecosystem: Host-associated > Fungi > Mycelium > Unclassified ... | reverse complement strand
CAATATTATCTATTATTTCTATCATCTTTTAATATCTCGATTTTCTCTCACAATAAAACAATCAAGTGTAAAAAATAGATAATTCTCTATTCGTTCGCTGTCTCTCTTTTTTTTTCTCGCCTATAATCGAGTCTAATCTGTGATTTCTATCCATTTTGTTTATACAGCGTGTGAGATGTTAGCGAAAACTGTTGTGTGTAGAATGTATAGAAAAATGTATGTCGATGTCTCGAGTAAATACTGTGGTTCATTATTTTGTACGAGTTCAAATACGGAAAAAGAAAGATCTCTCGATAGCTCGTAGAGCGTTCGTTAGGGTACATGTAATGTTCCCAAAAAATAGATATTATATATAATATAATAATGTAACTGTACAATACTAAAGAAACATGTAAGACAACATCTCTGAAACGCTGTGAAAATTCGCATCCTCTGATGCATTTTCCTACGACTCGTGCGAGATTTAGTTTAGACGCGTATTATTAATAAATTTAATTAGACATGGGAACAGCGGAAACACACAATGAGATTTATGATTTCCAACCGATTAATCGGAACTGATACTAAGCGCGAAATAAATGTCTCTTTTTACTTTGGAAACTTATACTTTCGTTATATTTTTCCTTGCCGCATATTTTTCGATATTCGACACGTTATAAATACGCGTCGTGTAAGGTAGATGAAGAACAATGACCAGCTTAGAGAAGATGTAAACTCAGTCGCGAATTCAGCGTGATGTAAACGTAGCGTACGTGTCTCTACACGAGAAAAAGTGATATATTTTCTTGCAACGTATAAGAAGCGTATAGATATTTGTAAAAAGGAATAGGATTTGTAAATAGAACAATTGGCGGTGTAGTAAACGGTACAGAGAAAGCAAAGGCGTGAACACCCCTTTTTATTTCTTTTAATACGACTATACATGTTAGAGCTCGTTCGTCGGTTGAGTTAGTGAGAGATGCGTTTTTTAAAAGTGACAGAAAGAGGGAGGACACGTTCTCTTCTAAACATCTAAAAAAATAGAAAGGAAGAAACATATACACAATTCTTTGTACCAAGTTTGTCTGCCTAAGTCCCGATGTTTAGAAATTCTACACATTCGATCGATCATTTCGAGATATATCACGGTTATGCGATAAAGAAAACTTTAGATCTCTAGGAGAGAAAAATTAATACCTCGCATTGTATAGTACTCATCCATGTAGACGCCTCACGCCCAAAATATACTGTAGTCAACTCGGAATTGAACGGTATTTATTTACCTTTACCTAATTGCGATTTATAATAAGTATAATTCGAATATTTAACATAACTATGCATGATGTTCGTGGAACGGAGAACACTCCAAGTAAATCTGTTTACATTTATGCGACAATGTTTATTAGATAATTGCAGACATATATGATCTCATATGGTCTCATAAATATGCAGTTGTTAGCTATAATTCATTATAAACTCAATTGATAATTAATCTTCATTGGCCTTGAGATGCGTTTAAAATGACAAAGAAGCAATTGCATCTCGCACATTACGCAATAATTGGTCTTTGATCAAATTTAAGAAATTTAATTGTTAATATTTTAATATTATAATTAATAAATATGTATAATATAATTAAACGGCAAATATACAGTATAATTATATTAATTAACTCGATGAATGTGAAAAATTGAATAAAAATTTTGCTCTTAAACAATCTATAAATAATATATTAATGTGGATAATAAATACCATGCAAACATAAACGAAATAAATTGGACTTATTCCGATTGAATTTTTCTCCTGTTTTTCTAATAAAAAAATATCTATTGATTTTTTTTATTTTTTTCGTAAGATCAAGATTGAATCAGATGTAATTGCATCTGATCAAGGCCAGGCAGTGGTCAGTTACAAAGAATTTCTTTTACTATCGAATTTCATACCTATTGAATGTCTGTCCTCCTTTTTCACCATATTGATGACTAGAGCTTGTAAACGCAATCGGATTATCGAGGGCTTCTGGTCCGCAGTTGCGTCTCAAGTCTCACTGCAGAAGAATGGAGCGATGGAACGGAAAAGTGGCCGTAGTAACTGGTGCCAGCGCTGGAATTGGTGCAGCAATCGCACGAAATCTTGTTAAACAAGGTGAAGAAATGTTCCAATTACAATAAATTAATATTATGTTAAAAATTCCTTCGGTGAGAAATTTGACTTTACGATTGTACACGTTTATCTCGACTTGCGAGATAATTGTTGCCGTAACGTTCACTAATTGGGAAGTGTAATATCACTGTTACATTCGAAAGAAAACAAGATATTGATGTGAATATTTGAAATGTTGTAAAATATTCAAAGTCTTATTATTAGAGAATTATTTTAATCCGCGTTTGAATTAATATTGGATTGACAAGAAAATAATTGCGTTTTTTTAAAAAGCATCTATCAGTAAAAACCGCAATTATTTTCTTACCAACCAATATAAATATATCTTGATAGAGTAAAGTTTCAGCTTTAAGAATCTCTTTTTTAAATTGCGATACGACAATTTTTAACGGAGTTATGAGCAATTAAAGTCAAATGATTCTTTTATTTAATCCGCGATAACTCAGTAACCAAAAATCGTAGGAATATTTTTAAAAAACGATTTTGTAGGGAAAATATCAAGTTTTCACGATAAGTAGTCGAAAATTTTCTCAAATTTGTTTGACACGTTACAAACCTACAAAGTGAGAAGAAAATTTTCCGTCTTTTTCAGCTAGTTTTTGATATATAAAAATCACCAAACTCATATAAACTTAAAAAATATGGTAAGCTTTTAAAAATAGAGATTTCAAGTTTTAAAACACTTTTTTTAAATTTAAATTTCATTCATTATTGACGAATTATATATACAACAATATATATATATATATATATATATATATATATATAACTTTGAGCTAAAAAAACGCAATTACTTCCTTGCCAACCCAATATAATATGAAGTTCATTGGTGTGATCGTTTTGTTATGTCAGGTATGATAGTGGCAGGCTTCGCGAGGAGAGTGGAAAAAATTAAGGAAATCGCTGATTGTTTGGAAGATTCCTCGGACAAACTCCATGCCGTGAAATGCGATGTCACTAAAGAGGAAAGCATAACCGTAGCTTTCGCGTGGGTGAAGGATAATCTTGGACCGATAAGCGTTCTCGTTAACAGTGCTGGTATCACCAAAGAATCTTCGCTCATAGGTAAAGATTTTAATATTGGACAGAAGAATTTAAAGAAAACATATGAAAATTTCTTCAGAAGTAAAGAAATATTAACAAAATTCGAATTTAGAATTTATGCGAAGTTCTTATTATGGATCTGTAAGAGCTTTGCATAAATTTTAAATTCGATGTTAACATTTCTTTACTTCTAAAGAAGTTTTCATGGATTTTCTTTAAACTTTTCTGTTCAATCAGATATACAAAATAGACAATTTTATTATAAAAAAGATAAAAATGTATTATTGTAGGGAATAACGTAAAATAATTGAATTTAATTCTCCAATATGTTTTACAGATGGTACTTTAGAGGACTGGCGATCCGTGTTCGACGTGAATGTTCTGGGACTCTGTCTCTGCACACGCGAGGCTGTACGCATGATGCGCGAGACGGCGGATGAAGATGCCATCGTGATTCACGTGAATAGTTTGGTTGCCGAAAGAGTACCTTTCGTTCCAGGATTTAGCGTATATCCGGCATCAAAGCGTGCTATTACCGGCCTGGCTATGACTTTGCGACACGAGCTTGCGGGCACGCATATACGTGTCACAGTAAGACAATTAATAAATGAAACGTAACTGTTCCTCAAAACAATGTATTTTTATTGAAATCATTTTAAATTCTCTCCTTATTATATTAAAAATTATTTTTATACAATTAATGATAAGAAGTATGTACATATGTATTTAAAATAGAACAAGAAGCTTATAAGATAAGAACAAATCTTTTTAATTACATTATTTCTGTATATGTAGAACATTAGTCCTGGTTTGGTTGCGACGGAATTCATGGCTTCTTATAGCATGTTCTCTCCGGAAGTAATGGCAGCAATGCCGGTTTTGAATCCGGACGACGTGGCAGCGGCGGTAATTTATGTGTTGTCTAATCCTCCTCACGTGTTGGTATGTCGCATATACGTCTTTAGACAATATTACGTTTCTAAACATTGTCCTTTTTTGTCATATAAAATAAAATTTAAATAAAACTTAATAAAAATGATATCTTCTCCCTACAGATACAGGATGTCATATTGAGACCTTTGGGTGAATCGTGGTAACCGATTTTCAAAGCGATCAAAGACGAAATATTGAATGTAATTAGAATAATTGCTTTTCATAAACTTTTTGAAACTAAAAAAGTGATTACTTATGCTTCTTTTTTTTATATTTCTTTTCTTGTTTATATATTATATATTTTAGCATGGCAGATTGATTGAAAAAATTCGCTTATATTAGTAAGAACCACAAAAATATACAATACAATGTACAATAAAATATAATACTTTGTTATGTAACTCTGATTATCATAAAATAAATATATAAATATATATATATATATATATATATATATAAATCTAAATAATAAGTTTTACATATTTTTAAATATCATATTGCAATGAAGCATATTAAAAGTTTAAGATAGAGATGTCCTAAATTAAGATCCATTATTGAGAAATCATAATAAACTTTGCGACTACTACTGAAAAATTTGTGTGTTGCTGAGCGTTGTTGCTGCACTTTGTTAACGATGCATCTGCAGTATTGCAAGGATTTCTACTACGATTTTCAATTTTAAAGAACAGTGATATATTCTGAAAGAATCGAACATAATCGATATAAATCAACAGAAAAGATGAACGTACGCAGAGACGCGTTGTTCGCACAATATTCGCAGTTAGTTAGAATTTTCTCTTTTAACTGTGCCAACTTTGTATGCGGATGAGATCACTTCGCGAAAGATCCTTCACGTTCTCTGAAACTTCTGATATAGTGTCTAACAAAGATATCGCAGAACGTTTTATCGTTTTCTTCGGAAATCGTGCAAATTCGTTTCGTCAGCATTCTCGATCCCGTGCTATTTTTATTATAATCTAAAGAAGATACTGTTTTAATATTAAACATTAATTAATTCTGAAATCCTGATATTACTTTTTACTCTTATTTTTGTAACCTTATTACTGATTATCTCAAGTAATACAGTATAAGTACTTGCAAAAATTCTAAAAAAGTGATTATATGTATTTTTTTTTATGCTTTGTAAACGCTACTTGGAATTACTTATTACTCTAAAATAATTATCTATTACTGAATGCATCTTATTATATAAAAAATATTTAATTTAAAAATATTTTATATCTTGTAATATTCATGCATTAACATTCGATATAAAATCAAAGCTTAAAGATGAAATAATAACAAGTATTTTTTAAAATTATTAGAGGAAGAAACATAAAACCGACTGGATATTATTGCAAAAGAATTCTATCATATTAAATAAAACATACAGATGTTTTTTAATTTTTTTAGATTATTCTAAGTGTTTAAGGTAGTAAAATTAAATTTAAATTATATGTAGAGAATCATTAAAAGTGCAATAAAATTAAAACTTATAACAGTTAGATACAATTATTAAATAAAAAATTGCATATCAAGTTGCTAAGATGTTGATCGCAATTCATCGTATATTTTTAACAATTATGATATATTTATTTTTATGAAAATTATTCTTAAAATTCTTAAAATTCATCCATTCAAATTTTTTTTCTATTTCCATATAAATTTCCAATTTTAAAAATAATTTCGGTAAGAACTAAAAAAATACCGTAGTTGCTGCAAAATGTACAATTATGTGATCAACATCTTGACAGCAATATAACATGCAATTTTTTATAATAATTGTATGTAATTATTATAAGTTTTTTAATTTATATTGCGCTTTTAATGATTCTTTACATAATTTTAATTTTACTATTGTAAACACTGAGAATATGATTTAAAAAAAAGTCTAAACGTCTGTATTTATGTTTCACTTAATATGATAGAATTATTTCGCAATAATATCCAGCGTTGGCTCTTATGCTCCTTTCTTAAATAATTTTGATTTTTTTCAAAAAGCCGTTATAAATTTTAATTTAAGTATTTTTTATATAGTCTCTATAATAAAATGTTAAATATATATGTGTATTGTATGTATAATTTAAAATAAAAAATATTTTTATATATTTAGATAATATTAATTTTAAAAAAAATCCGAAAAAGAACACGAGACATATCGTAGATCATGCATGCTATATAAATAACAAAACATTGACTTTAATTAATTATTATTTTCATTAATGATATTTCGTTTCCGTGATAATTAACATTCGCGAGCGTATCTCAAGTTTCAACAACGACGATAAGTCTTATCAGTATATGACCACGATATTATATTTCAGATGGAGGTATTCTTCTGCCACGTGCCAAAAACAAGCGGTAATATCACAAATAATATGCAATACCCGCACAGAAATGCATCATTCAGAAAGCAATGAATTATCTAGACGTAGATTATACACGACCCTAATCGAGGTTCAGACTTTCAGCATGATATAAATAGGTGTCGGGGATGTGGATCGGCAGAAGCTTCTCGTAGCAGTGAACAGCAATCTTCTCTCGTTCCTTTCAATTAACCTTCAGTATGAATACTTTAACGAACAAGATCGCCCTTGTCACCGGCGCCTGCTCCGGAATTGGTAAAGCAGTCACCGAAGAATTGGTGTCGAAGGGACTTAAAGTTATCGGCCTCTCTAGCGATATAAACAAGCTAAAGGTATATTTAATGTTAACATTATCTAAAATATAATAAATTGTATATAAAAATTATGGATTATGACTATGGTTTACTTGATGCTATAAATCAGTCAATTAGTAAAATTTTTTCTTCCGATTGGTTAATCAAATACTTCGAAACAAATTTGTTGCAGTAAAGTGCACTTTATTTAATAACAATAAATGGTATTAATAAATTATGAGTTAAGCCAGTGGCATACGATGTTTGTTTTCCTACTGAATTAGAATCTTGTCATCGAATTAATTACGATGCTGGCACTGACAGCATCGCAGCCAATAAGATTCTAATCCACCTAGCAATCTAGTAGGAAAACAAACATCGTGTGCAGCAGACTTTATCATCTCTTTTATGATTTCTATAGCTTCTTGTGGATGAGCTGAAGGACAAACCCGGCAAATTATATCCTCTTCAATGCGACTTAAGTCTTCCGAATGAGATCGAAAGTACATCGGAGTGGATAGAGAAAAACCTGGGTAGTGTGGATATCTTAGTAAACAGCGCTAGTATTAGCTTAGATTGGTCCAGCATCAACGGTGGTATACAGGAACTTAAAAAAACTATTGATATCAACTTACTTGGCTTATCGCTTCTCACTAAGAAGATTCTGCAATTGATGAAGAACAAAGGTAGGTATCAAGGAAAATTAGAAAAAATTATTTCTATATCTTTGATAAATAAAAAAATATTAGAAATCGACAACGGCTGGATCATCAATGTCAACGATGTATGCGGATTGAAATTGTTGCCTCTTGCCTCCGACCGACCTCTTTCCCCGGCATATGCTGCAAGCAAGTCCGCGTTGACCGCACTGAGTGAATGTCTTCGTCTGGAGTTAGCCCAAAACGAGTCCAACATCAAAGTGACCGTAAGTAACTTCGAAACTGTACTATAATTGTTTTTTTAAGTACTTATGTATAAAGTCAATTTTATCATTGCAACATAAAGTTAACACTGTTTCAAATTATGATCTCTTAATATTTTATTCGATGTCATTGAAAAAAAATTTGGTTTTTTCAAATTCTTACGGACAAAGTAAAGTATATTTAAAGCATAGTATTAAGAAATTGCTTAAAAAAGTAATAATAATTTGCTTAATAATTTTTTATTAAATAAAAATAAAAAATATTTCAGAAAAAGGTATACTGAAAATTTATTTGAGTTTTTTTTTTTTGATATCTGTTAACATGATTCATTCTCTTGCAACAGAACATCTGTCCAGGCTTAGTGGAGACCGAACTCAACCAACAATGGTTGAAGGAAAATTCACGATTGGCTTTAAAACCAAAAGACGTGGCGGACGCTATTCTCTACTCATTGCAGACTCCGGAGAACGTACTTATCAAGGATCTTATTATTACCCCCCTTCGGGAGATTAATTGAGACTGGACGAAATCGTTGTTTATGACAAACATTGTAGTATTTAGAGCACGTGTGGCAAATCAAATAAAGCATTAACAATTTTCAAATATTATATTAATTTTCAAACATGAATTCGTTATATTTATCTTAAAATTCTCAGGCTGATTTTGTAAGTTTTTATTTTTTATATTTTTTATATTTTTTTATTGGCAATATCATGTACAAGTAACAAAGTTTTAATAAATAACATCAACACAGCTTTTTTGCGTATTAATCATTGTGACCATTTTTTAAAACTTCAAACACATTTTATAAATTTATTCTTTTCAATATCACTTTTCATTCTCTTTTATATATATTTTATATATTTTTTTTTTTCTTTTTTTTTCTTTATATATATATATATATATATATATATATATATATATATATATATTTCATATTAACGCAAAAAATGCATAAATAAATTTTTTGTTTAGTCAGTTGTTTAGTTTTTGTTTTGTTTAGTTGGTTTTTTGTTTAGTCAGCTGTTCGACTTGTTTTAAATAGAATAAATCTCTTATTATAAATCAGGTACAAATAGAATTATCCTTTAAAGATTTTCATATAAATGTGTGCTTAACTTTGTAGCTTTAAATTTTAAAAAGACATGCGCCTATTGTATGCTAACAAGGCAGCCTAACAAAGTATACGATAAAAAAATTTCAAATATAATACTTACCCAAGGTGGAACATGGTCACGACTTTTTTATTTACAAACCCACGAAGGCATTAATTCATACCTTAAACGCGTGATATTACTTTAAAGTAGATCTATTCATAGGCGAATAATTGAAGGAAAATTGTATAAAACAATATCATTCTTAACGTATTTATTTTTAATTGTCTCATTTGCCAGTTTAATAATTCACAAGAATTTTTAAAGAGAATAAGGTACTGTGTAGAGAAAAGAATTGCAAAGAAGCGTCATGTTAAGGGAATCCTATTTAATGAAAGTATGAAGCAATCGGAATTATATTTTGTGAAATACATTCTAAATTGTATGTCCTGTACAATGTAGAAAATATTTAGGTATGTACAATGCGCGGAATAATAAATTTTATATATAGCAGATGATAAATTTGTATATAACAAAAATGCGCAATAGAGAAATTATTACTATCAATTTGAATAATCGTATTTTAAATTTTGTGGATAAATACACACTATGCAAGACTGTTATAGATTCAATGCTATTCATATTCTTCTTAGTGCTACACAATTCGTACAATTAACTATAGCAGTATATATATATATATATATATATATATATATATATATATATATATATGTGTATGTGTATGTATGTATGTATATAACACAGAAATAACACATAAAATATTAAAAATATACTTATCTGTGATGTTAATTAAACAAAAGAGATAAATTGTTATAAACTAATTACTGCTATTGTTGCGAAATCTGTCTTGTGAGTTATGTATAACAAATTTCACAACAATGAGAATGAAGCTAAACACAAAGAGGATCGGTTATTAATGCAAACACATTTTAAGACTTTTATCGAGGCAGGCTTTTTATATTGCGTGATACTAAATTGCATTTGTCTTGTTGGTGATAAAAATGAAAATACGAATGTAAGAATATTTTCGAAGAGAGCATGCAGAAATAAATATCGATAGTATCTCAGGTATAAACTGTTTGCACAAATACCTTACAGCCATCATCTCATCCGCTTTTCATTTCATCCGTGAGAAAAATGACATCCAATTATCTTGTCAATTGATCCCGCTAAATACGAGTCCAAATTCCGTATCCGACCTAGGAGATAAATCCGTGAACCCTATGAAGCGTGAACGATATCATGCTTCCAAATCCACATTCTTCCACATCGCATCCCTTAATGAATCCGAGTGATCTGGTGAATACAGCGCAGGCAATTTTATCCTTATCCAAAAATATCCGTCCATGCATACTAATTTATCCCGTTTCGAATCCTGCTAGCATCCTAATCCAAACATATCCGGAGAATCCTGTCCGTCGTACCGTTTGTAAGGAGTTCCTCTAAAATTATGAGGTTCAGTTCCCGTCAAGATGACAGACAGGTAGTGTTACTCAAATGTACCATCCTCTTGTTTATGTCAGTTAAATCCTGAAGACACTGTGGTTTACAATGTACGCGAGAAAAAGATGCACTTGACGGTCACGATTGGTCGAGAAAATAGCAATAGTTATCGGGAAACACGTTTTGTTTGACAATTGGACTTTAGATCGCCGATATTATCGAACAATTATTAGACATGCAACAGTTTTTCCAAAGAATCACTTCCACCTTTCACTAAATACGAAACGTTTCATATGGCTAATAAAATTGAGTTTAATATTGATGTTATACGTTGTATCAAGAAGAGGATAAATATCATGCAGAAAATCCATCCTTAATGAATGATCCGAAAAAATCTTCACTAAAGTTCAAAAAACTTTAGTTATAAACCAAACAGAATCCAGTTATAGTTGACAATCCATTACTAGTTTGACTCAGATTATAAATAAATTAATAAACGCGCGGAATGCTTTTTTTTTCTTTTTAAATCGATACGCGGAAATAATACGCAACTGGAAGCACTTTAATCCTGATAAGCACATAACATAATGAGGAAGTTCCACTCTCGTTATGTTTTTCTTTAAAACAGCGACACACAAAAATATTTAGTTTTAAACTGGGATTCTACTAGTTTTAAAAAGAAATATTAATCGGCATTCATCGCCTCCTCGTAATGGACTTGCCAACGTTTCCTGAGCCAGCAATTGAGAATCCTTTCTCTCTCCTGATCCTGAATTTCCTCTTGAAAGTATCCTGTTTCGCTATTCTCATTTTCATCTATGTCTTTTAATCCTTTTATAATTTATGCTCTCCGTATCGCAAATCCTCCAAAACGCAATCCATCTCATTCCAACGTCAAGCGAATGTGTATTATATCCATCCAAGAAGTAAGATCGTGTTGATTTCAGTTTTTCATTCATTGTGTTACAATCCCAATATACAAAAGAAGAAAAAATACATTAGTTTCTTATGTGATGTAAATTAATATTAGATAGTTTATTAATGCAAATGTAATACCTGTGATATATAGAATTATAAAATTGCGTATATCTAATATAGACTGTATGAATGACAAAAATTTTAGACATTGAATTTAAAAAAAAAAAAAAATTGATATAGCGAAAATTTATCAAATAAACTAAGATCACAGAATTAATTTGCAAAAATAACATGAAATACACAATATTCAATGTTTTCCTTTCCAATGTATGCCAAGAGTTTTAGGATAATAGAAATTTTCAAATGTGCAATTTAATTATGCAGTTCCAAATATAAGTGAAAGGAAAACACGAACAGAGAAATGCGAACGACAGTATATTAATTAATAGTTATTTCACCGCATTTCTCACCGAATTTCTTCGTGTATGTTATTTGAAATTCATCTTAATCTGGATATGCTGTAAATGTCCAGATTATTCATATATAATGCTATATATTTTCACATCGAGAAATGTTAAAGATCTAAATAAGTTAGATATTTTGTACTGAAATAACATGAAACGCAATCTGTGTGCAAAATCAGGAAATGACCTATGAAACATTAAAGGTCATCTATTATCAAATACAATTGCGTATAAAGTGAATTAGATTGTATGGGAGTGATAATAAAAGAATTTTGTGCCAAATATAATTATGTGTGGTGTATAATAAATATTAACTGTTACACTCATATATTTCGTTATGTGTATACGCGCGATATATTGTCATCACTACTTATTCAATTTGGAATTATTTTGATTCAAACGATAAGTTGCGTAAATGAATCGTGTAAACAATCTTGAGGTATTTATTTCTATATACATGTTATCTGTTAATATATATGTATATATATATAATCATATTCTAGATAAAAAATATATACTTTGTAAGATAAATATAAATACATAGCATGCTATTATTTAAATTTATTTTTTATTGCCAAAGACGCACGTATATACACAAGACGCATGTATATTGCATATTATGTAATCTCTTCTCTTAAATTACGGATTTTTTAACAAAAGTTTGTTGGAAAGTGGAAATATGTTAAGGAATCTGCAGCTAAGCAGTAGCGCACAACTTTTAACATACATGATGTACTAACATCACTGTTATTCCACTTCAATTATGTAGTATGTTAATTCAGGCGATTAGGATATGCAGTATTTATCATATTATAATATAAAATTACTGCGTTATTACAATAATATCAGTAACTTTAAAACTTATGACGAGAGAAAGGCATCTTAAGCTAAAGTATGTTTTGTATTTATTAGTATCTATAAAATGTGTATTTAAATATGTCAGTATATAAACAGTTTACCCATATTCTTGTGTGTTCTATAATAAAATTTAGAATTTTTATAATATGGGAGATAAAATTGTCTTAATAAGTATTAAGATGATTTCGGCTACAAGGATGTTAGTAAATTCACAGTTATGAGAGATTATCAGTGAAAAACTTTTGTGTTAGGCAAGCTTAAAAATTTCATGTTTTACTATGCAAAGTATATCCAAGTACAAATTAAGACTTAAGCCAAGCTTGAAACTGGTTGCACATTTCGACCGATTTTACCTACTGTCATTCCTACTCTTTTTGTTTCGTAACATTTAGATTGCGCATGGAGGCATAGAATGATCGAGTTCAAAGACGATATTAGCTAAATCAGGAATTTCGAAATATATTGTCTCGCGTTCACTGTTTAGAGTTTTATTATTATTATTATGAATATTATTTAGATTTAGATATTAGAAAATCAAAAGTAACACTTCAAAATAGAACAGATATGTTAAGTGTGTACACTGAAAAAAAATCTTAAGTTCAAAAACATAAAAAAAATATTCTTAATGTATATATATAAAAATTATATTTAATATATATATATAATATATATAAAAATATATAATGTACGTAAATATATTTTGAAATATTATTTTTGATTTTTTAACATCCAAATATGAATAATAATAATAAACTCTGTAAATAGTGAATGTGGAGCAATATGTTTCGAAGTCCTATAGTCTTACCTTATACGATTTACAGTTAATATCGTCTCTCGATCGTTCTATGTCTCTGCGCGCAGTCTAAATATTATAAAACAAAAGGAGTAGGATGATGGTAGGCAAAATCAGTCGAAATGTGCAATCTGGCTCCAGGCCTGAGTATAATAATAGCCGCCATTGTTAGAAACGTATATTAACGAAAAGTAAAAAGTTATTGTCTAATAAAAATATTCATCGCAGATATCAATTCTTTTTGTTTATCTATATCAAAATAAAAACCAGAATAAGTTCATAGCTAAGAGTTTAAGATCTAAGTAGTCTGATTTTGTCAAAAGACTCATTAATACTTCAAAATTGTTACACATTTCATAAGTAGTAGTGATGACAAAAGAACTTGGCAAATATGTGGAGGAATGTATCTTTAAATGTAGAAAATTAAATCCAACAATTTGAATGATAAACAGTTACATGTGATTTCGAGCACGATTTCATTTTTGAGGCTAATAAAATTCGATACAGTAATCATATCTTAGGTAATCATCTTAAAAAGTTCAATGATATTAAATTTTTGTTAGAATAACAACTAAAAATGAAATCGCTAAATTAACTTGCTTTTGGGTCGAATGATAAGATATGCTTATTTGGAAAGCAAGAAACTTAAAGAATAATCGTGACGTATGTATGTACGAAATAAACCGTGCTCTAATTATACATCAGATATACAATACAATCAATTGCTAAATTGATTGTATTTAATACAATTAGTTATTAAATTCAAGCAATATTAAGAAAATAATTTAAATCTTTTTACAAAATCGGTGTTTGAATTAGATTTGGAAATTTTTATCCAGTGAAATTTAAATCAGCAATAATGAAACATGGTAAAGAGTAAATATCAATATAAACCTGTACTTATATTACCATGTGAAACACATACGTACATACTAGTCGTAAGAGCGAGATCTGGAACGAGATCTTGATCGCGAGTAATTACGTCGCAACGGCGAATAAGTGGGAGAACCACGACGTCGTGGACTGTAGCTACGTGAACGAGTACGACCTCTTTCTCTATCTTCACTGCGTCCTCTATCGCCACCACTGTGATCTTCCTTCACACGGATGTAAGCTACTTCACCCTAGATATTAAATCAAACAATCAAAGCATACGAAATGTAAAAAATCAAAGTACAATTGCTCAAAAATATTTGAAAAACATTTTATTTATAAAGAATTATAAAGCATTATAGTCATCAACAGTCTAGTATCAGACTATGAGTTGTCGTTTCCCAATTAATGGTTCTATTTCAACCAATTACGATAAGTCCAAACACGCTATATCGTGATTGGCTGAAACAAAACAGAATAACTAGAAACCAGTAACTCATAGTGTAATATAAGTTTTGTTCGTTTTATCTCTCGGGGTTGCTCCGAATGAACTTAGCGTATTTGAAATGTAGAATTCACACTACGTACACATATGACATCCATCATACGACATCTAACATTCATTGTCGAATGTCGTATAATGATGTCATACATAGTGTGAATCCTATATTTCAAATATGCTCATGAGTTCATTCGAAGCGACCTCGAGCAGCTTCTAAGAGACAAAACAAATGCTATAGCATATACATCTTTATGATTAGGATAATAATAAAGGATCATACCTCATGAGATCTAAATCTTGAATCATCTAACTTCTTCACAGCGTACTTCATGTCATCGTGTCTCAAAAATTCAACAACACCAGTGCCATCTTTATATACATCTGCGAAGCAGACATCACCAGCCTCGCGCATGTGATCTTTGAGATCTTGCCAGCTTCCCGACGGTGGCAAACCACTAACCAAGACTCTGTATTGTGATCGTCTAGCAGGTGGACCGCGACCGCGAGAATTGCTCATCTCACCGCGGCCACCCCTACCACTATCTCCAGCTCCACGTCCACCACGGAAATTATTGCTAGGACCACCCCCACGTGGAAACTCGACTCTCAATCTGTAGCCATCATAGTCGTAACCATCTCTTGCATGTACCGCATCTTCGGCATCTCTGAAAAACGAACGTTATTCATTACATATACTAAAGTCAAAGTAAACAAAGTTATGTAATTTTTAAGTAGAATGTCTACTTGTAAATCTTTAGCGAACTTGCAAAATAAAATATTACAATATCAATCGTGTTAAATATTGTAATGAACGGAAATTATAAATATTTATAAATAAGCCAAAACTGATCTGAATAACATATACAACAGGAAAAAATTTATACTTGAAACGATGTAGTATACTTTGTTTTTATCTTAAAATATATATCGCTAATTTCCTACAATTACGATACAATTAAAAAAACAAAATTTTCCAGAAAATAAATTTAATGTTTTAAATCATTAAAATTTTATGTTACATAAATTTTATATATTAATCTAATATTAACTTTAAAATGCAATTTTGATATAAGATTACAGAGAAGTAAAAATGTTCGTTTAAATTATATTTTTTATGTCACTGTTCTTTTTTTGCAAACAACTCAAAAATAATTTTGAATTATTGTATAGCAAATAAACGATATTTTATGGGCCATTCAAAATGGAAATATTGCGCAGTAAGCTATAAACTGTAAGAAATTAATCAAACAAAATCGATTGTTCTCTTCGTTGATTTTTTACGATTTACGAATACTCTATATTTCCACCATTAGACGGTTCTTTATAAAAACAACTATATCTTTTTTTAACTTTTTAAAATTTTTTTCTCTAGTTAACAATTTAAATATTTTGTGATTCTTGTAAAGAAAAAGAATTTTATTATTGCGTTTGCAAAAACAATAGTATTTTTTTCGTTATTCGCATGAGTCAAGAAAAATTGCTCCACAAGTGCAAGAGAAGCAAATAATTCTTGATCAAAATACATATTCATGGATTTCGTCATCCTCATTCGATAAACTACGTCGCGACGCTTCATGTCCGATGTCGCGCACGAGGTCACACAAACGGCTCGAATTAATGACGTTGAAGCGGGAGTTGTGTACGTGTAAATAGGCGGAGAGATACGCCAACGATGCAACATGAATTCGTGTATATCTCTCACGCTAATAACTCACCTTGGATCGTCGAATTCAACGAAAGCGAAAGGCGGGCCTCGACGATTTTTCAGGTCAACGAAAGTAACTTTACCGAATTTGTAGAAAAGATCTTGGATGTCCTTCGTACGAATATCCGGTGGCAGATTGCCCACGTATATTCTACACTCATTCCTGCCGCCGTGCGACATCGTACCTATACTATTTCCTGTCGCGCGGATGACGTACTTTCGTACAGCGTATATGGCGTATTCGCAGAATCCAAATAAAAATGCGGATACCGGTGATTGATAGACGAGTATGAACACTACGAACGATAAAACGAGCTATGGCAAGATCAGCGTTGATCGGCGTGCGAACTGCAATCCGAAGCAATCGAAGAGTTCCTCGGTCACCATTGGTTGAACTTAGTCGAACTCAACCGAAATGAACCGAGAGTCCATGGTGTAAGGGCGCGTTTACACTTTGACGGAAAAGTAGAAAGCGGAAAAGCAGTCAATCAGAACTCGCACTGGTAGTACAAAAAGCCGAAATTGTAAATTACCAGCTAGAATTCTGATTGGCTGCTGCTTTTTCGTTTTCCGCTTTATTAAAGTATGAATGCGCCCTAAGTATAAGGGTTCCGCACAATAAAAGAAATAAAGGAAACAGAGAATAAGAATTTCAACCTATCAGAAATCATGTATTGTAGAAAACACAGTTTCTGATGAAATTCTTATTTTCTGTTCTCTGTTCCCTGTTCCTTTTATTGAGCGGAACCTCTAAGAATTTTAGCCTATCAGAAACTGTGTATTCCACAATACATGATTTCTGATAGGTTGAAATTGTTATTCTCTGTTCTCTATTCCTTTTATTGTGTGAGCCTCTAACGGCATTAACTAAAATATGATCTAATAGATTAGTTTGGTTTTTTCAGCAATTTGTTTCTACAAGGAAGAATAATTGATTGTCACAAGTTCTTAGTAAAATATTTAAGCGTATATATAGTTCGATTTTATATTTAAGATTGCTCTCGAACGATATTTATGTATATCGTCTAATTTTATATTCATTGATTTCATCTAAAATCATAGTGATCTTAAAAATTTATCCAGCCAATGAAATGTCAGCAAATCGCTCTCAGCTTGAAAAGAAAAAAAAACAATATTCGTAATTCAAATATTCTCTTTTGCTAAAAATATTTCGCTTTTCTTTTTTTGAAACAATTTCGATCTTTGCGGATCGTCTTTTTTTCTTGATTTCTCTGTTGAGAAATTTGTTATCGCCTCATTGAAAACGCGGCATGAGATTTCGGGCGTAGACCGGGCGCGCTCTATAACCGATCTTACGAGCTCAGTGCTGCCCAGCGGAAATAATGACGTCAGAAACAAGTCAAGACGCAGGCGAGAGGCAAATGCCAACGGAGTGATACATCCAGATACATCGAGAGGGGTGTTACAATACTTATCTGACCGTATCCATCGTATCGTGTCTCAGCGTTCCATTTAATGCGGTCAATCTTGTTCTATTCTGTATCGTTATTTTGCATAGTTAACGTGCGAGTTGTTCCGATTATTCCGACTCGTCGTTGTTGACAGCAGTTGAAGCCTTCGGTGATTCACTTTCCTTTTCGAGTGTCCTTTTGGGTGTTTTCTTAATGCCGGACTCGTACGTATATATCTTCCTTATCTACGTTACTTTTTCTTTCTCACTAGCGAGGGTACGAAGATACGTGACGCACCTTTCAGAAATGTTATCATGGAAATGTTACCATGACGAATACGCAAGATCCACATTGTATCCATTAGAATCGAATTAAACGACGAATGTGTTTCATTCTGGAGCGTCACGAGTTCTTGTCGCACATTCGCTGACCGAGGACACAAAGGTGGAAAAGGAATGATCCATGATACTTACGTTTGATAGAATAATTCCTGACCCGAATATTTTAATTAATTTGATTTTCGATAATTGTTTTTTTATTTATAGAATCGGTAAATTTACTTGTTCGGTTCTACCAATCCAAGATTAATTTTAATCTTGATTTAATTATTTGCTCTTTATCTTTTCTAATTCTTAGAATTAGAAAAAGATGAACAGTTTGAGTTTAGATTAAAATTAGATTGCATTGGTAGAAACAGACATAATTCGAACAATTAGAAAAAAATAAATAGGAAGTTAAACCAAGATCAAAATTAATCTTATTTGTATGTAGAACTGTGTTTGTGTGTGTGGGCCTTAGTTAAAAATTAAAATCAGTTAGAAAAAAAGATTAAGGAAATATTGTGAAAAGTTAATGAAAAACTCAGCATTTGTGTAAAAAATCTGATTCTTATTTGACAATAGTTAATTCAAACAATAGTTAATTCTTATAAGTAATTAGTATGAATTCAATTATATTAAAATTATTTTTTATTTATATTTTTGTTATAGAATGAAATTGAATAAAATTTATAAGCGCTGTGACTTCAAATTGTAAAATTTGAAAAAATTGTCGTAGAAGAATTTTAAATTGGTTTGAAGAATTAATTAAAATAAGAAAGAAAACGCTTTATAAAAATACATGAGCAAATTGTTCAACTTTCTGTATATAAAAATATATGTTAGAAAAAAATTTTATTGCTAATACATATCAATAATGTAAAAAACTTTACACATATATTAAGCATTAATTTCAGAATTATTTTATACTTGCAAGTTTGGCATTATAAATTTACATACTGGAAATCTTTTTACAATTGCAGAATAAATATTAATACGATAAATATGTCCGACCACTTTGGACCAATCGCTCCAAAATGGGATCCCAAAAACTTGGAGATACGGACTATGTCCGTGGAAAAGACGCTAGAGCCGCTTGTGCTCCAAGTTACTACATTGGTGAACACGAAAGGGCCTAGCAAAAAGAAGAAAGGAAAGTCGAAAAGAGCAAGCGCGCTTGTCGGAACTGTGGAAAAGGCGACTGCTAATTTTATTGAAAAGGGGGAGAAGATTGCCTATGAAAATCCAGATATCACAGCGGAGATGCTAAGTGCCGTAGAGGAAGTAAGGAAGACAGGAGCAGCAATGAGCATTGCTGCCAGGTACAATAAATAAATTCACATATCTATAATCAATCTGCTAATTATAGTTAGTATACCAAGTTAGTGTTCCTGCTTCATTAATACAATATGGAAATTTATTTATGCAGAGAATTTTCCGAGGATCCATGTTCATCTTTGAAACGAGGCAACATGGTGCGCGCCGCGAGGAATTTGCTGTCAGCGGTGACCCGTTTGCTCATTTTAGCAGACATGGTGGACGTCTATCATCTTTTGAAATCGCTGTATGTTGTGGAGGATGATCTGAAAAAATTAAAGAATGCTTCTTCGCAGGGAGAACTAATTCAGAATATCAAAGAATTTGGTAGAAACGCCGCCGAATTGATTCATCAGGCGGCCAAGCGTCAACATGAGCTGAAAGATCCACAGCTTAGAGACGATTTGGCGGCCGCCCGAGCCGTCTTGAAGAAGCACTCCACCATGTTGCTCACTGCGTCGAAGGTTTACGTGCAGCATCCCGATTTGGCGGCGGCCAAGGCAAATCGCGATTACGTATTGAAACAAGTATGCGAAGCCGTGAACACGATAAATGATGTTGCTCAAGGGAAAACGCCGCCTGACAGCCAACATCCTTACGATGGCCCTGGCGAATTGGCTGCTGCATTGGATGACTTCGACGAGAGGATGGTGATGTCTCCGCTCGCCTATAACGAGGTTCGTACGCGACCGAGTCTCGAAGAGAGATTAGAGAGTATTATCAGCGGTGCCGCATTGATGGCGGATTCATCATGCACTCGGGACGAACGTAGAGAGCGCATCGTTGCTGAGTGTAACGCAGTCAGACAGGCGCTTCAAGATCTTCTAAGTGAATACATGAATAACGTAAGTAGAGAACTGTGATTATAATTATACGAAAAAATATATGCGAATATAATAGCATTTGTATTATATTGAAGAGATGTGAAAGAAATAAATATATTGAAATATGTAAAATATCTAGCTCGAGATTGCTAAGCAAAAATTTAATAGTAATTAGAAAGATCAAAAAGCATGAGCAATTGGATTTATTGGATCTTTAAAAATAAACTAGTTTAGTCAATACATACATTAAGAATTAAACTAGTTTTTAATCTATACATTAATCGGAAATGTTTCTATAAGTCTTCTTCTATTTACAAAAATTAATTAAAATAATAATTGGAAAGAAAGATACAATATATTAAAAACATGAAACTGATATGACTTTATGTTTTTAATATATTGTATCTTTCTTTCTAATGTTTAATTAATTTTTGTATATGGACTGAAGAAGACTTAATACAGTCGAAACATTTCCGATTAATGTATAGATTAAAAATTAGTTTAATTCTTAATATATGTATTATAATAAACTAGTTTATTTTTAAAGATCCAATAAATGTTGCTCATGCTTTTTGACCTTTCTAACTAATAAATATATGTTTTAAAAATCCACTAGATTAATATATTGAATAACTATATGTTAGTTAAGTTTAATTATAGCATTAATATTATTAGTCATAAATAATAATTTATTGTATCTTTACTATGAAACAAAGTGATTATTTTAATTGAAACAATTTGAAACTAGAAAGCCAATGTGTTATTTACGTAAATATATATATTACATTCTATCTTTAAACTTTAAGTAAGATTTTGTTTGTTATTAGACCTATAATATTCTACATTAAAAATACATAAAATTTTAGACAGCATACTGGTACTTACACATATAGGATGCGATTTATTTTTTTTATTAAACGATATTTATTCTATTGATTTGTTTTTGTTGGTGATGGCCAGTTACAGCGCGCTCGGGGTGGGAGAAGGGTAAATATGCGAAGTAATTCTACAATTTCTATGGGTTTTGTTTGCGCATAGACACATTATCTTAGATCTCTCACACACTACCAATGCATATTTATTATTATTATTTAATGACCAGCACTAATCGTTAGCTTATAATTAATTATGTGCTTATGATTCATTTTAATATGATTCATTTTATTTTTCTTCATTCTTATATGTGAATATTAAATAACTAATATCTCACATTGTAGTTATGTAAAATAACAAAAATTTAAACATAATAAACAATGTAATAAACGAAATAATAGATTAGCATAACTGTAGAAAATTAGAACTGTATATATAATTATGCACACAATTTATGTAGTGTATAAATATATATATATATATATATATATATATAATTTGTAAATATACCGCTTGCTGCAATCATGTTGCTAAAAATTATCATATGATTAAATAATATTTTTTAAAATATTTTATTCCGATTTAATATTAATAACATTATTTTGATGATTTGGTTATGTATCTTTCTCCTATATAATATACACATTTATTTGTTTTTATAATCGGATTTAAACTAACAATGTCGAATAAAGCAATTGTTTATAGCTGTAAATTTTAAATATAAAAATATTTTTGAGTTTGACCGAAATTAAGTGATGAATCTATGTTGACAGATGGGTGTTAAGGAACAATCTGAAGGCTTAGAAAGAGCGATAGATCACATGTGTAGGAAGACCCGTGATCTTCGTAGACAGTTGCGCAAAGCCGTGGTGGATCATGTATCGGATAGTTTTTTGGAAACAAGTGCACCGTTACAAGCTCTATATGAAGCTGCAGAAAAAGGCTGGGTCAAGGAAGTAGAAGAATATGCGCTCATTTTCACGGAGCACGCGAATAAATTAGTGGAGGTAAACATCCTTAAATAAATGTTCATCTGAATACACATTTTACATATGTCATACACAAATATTTTAAAATATCTTGTGTGATAAGAAGATTATTTGTTTACTTTGAACAGGTGGCCAATTTAGTATGCAGTATGTCTAACAACGAAGATGGTGTAAAGATGGTTCGTTATGCTGCTGCGCAGATCGAGAACTTATGCCCGCAAGTGATTAATGCAGCGCGTGTGTGGGCCGCACGAAACTCGGACGTTGCAAAGGACAACATGAAGGTGTTCCGCCAAGCGTGGGAGAATCAAATGCGTGTCTTGACAGAGGCCGTGGACGACATTACCACAATCGATGATTTTCTAGCGGTTTCTGAGAATCATATCCTTGATGATGTCAACAAGTGTGTCCTGGCGTTACAAGTACGTCCCGGCGACGCCGATACCCTGGATAGACATGCGGGCGCGATACTCGGCCGTTCTGCTAGGGTGTGCAACGTTGTGCAGGCTGAGATGGACAACTATGAGCCTTGCATCTACACCAAGCGAGTTCTCGAAGCAGTAAAGGTTCTGAGAAAACAAGTGATGCCCAATTTTGAGCAACGAGTGGAAGAGGCTGTAAATGCGCTGCGCAGTAATCCAGCACAGGAAGTGGACGAGAATGACTTCATTGATGCGTCTAGACTGGTATACGATGGAGTTCGTGAGATCAGGCGAGCTGTGCTCATGAATAGAGTAAGAAAATCTGTCATCATGTCTGTCTAAATTTTGTAAATTGTAATTATTTTAACTCGCTGTCATTTTTCAGGCGGACGAAGACCTGGATCCTGAAGATGTGGAATTGGATGAGCATTACACATTAGAAACACGTAGCAAGTCTAGTGCTCAGACTGGAGAACACGGCGTGGATGAGTATCCAGAGATCAGTGGCATTACCACTGCCCGCGAAGCGATGAGAAAAATGCCAGAAGAGGACAAACAGAAGATTCTGCAGCAGGTTGAGTACTTCAGAAGTGAGAAGCTCAAGTTCGACAAAGAGGTAGCGAAATGGGATGACGCTGGCAATGATATCATTGTTCTTGCTAAGCATATGTGCATGATCATGATGGAGATGACTGACTTTACTCGTGGTCGAGGCCCCTTGAAAACTACCATGGATGTCATAAACGCGGCAAAAAAGATTTCCGAAGCTGGCACGAAATTGGATAAATTGACCAGACAGATTGCCGATCAATGTCCAGAGAGTTCCACAAAAAAGGATCTCCTTGCATATTTGCAACGCATAGCGCTCTATTGCCACCAGATGAATATCACAAGTAAAGTGAAGGCGGATGTGCAGAATATCAGTGGCGAGTTGATTGTTTCCGGCCTAGATAGCGCAACCTCCCTCATACAGGCTGCCAAAAATTTGATGAACGCCGTCGTGCTTACCGTTAAAGCTTCCTACGTCGCGTCAACGAAGTATCCACGACAATCTACAGTAACGGTAAGTTGCATTAATATTCATTAATTCTGCAGCAGCTTGATATGTTATCAATTTAATTTATTCTTAGAAATTAGATAGTAATTTATCATCTTTTAAAGTTTATTCCTGTATTCTTTATCTTTCATCAGTACTAGATATAATATTTTTGACAATAAAAATGCTACATATTTCCATCTAAAACTTAAAATTAATTGCGTATCCTATTTTTTTTATGAAATTTTTTTGCTGTACACTAATATATATGGATTTTCAGTATGTAAGTATGTCAGTTTAACACAAATCATCCATACATAAATATTATAGAACTTTAATATTTAATAATCTTATTAAATATTAGAGATTCAGAAATTTACAGTTATATTTAATATTATAAATTATAATATTATATTGCATATAAATATGTTCAAATATAACAATGACAAAATAATTAATATAATCTGAACATGATAGGATTATAAAATTAGTTACAAAAATATAGATTATATAATAATAAAAATTTATTATATTTTGATTAGTCTCCTATCGTCATATGGAAGATGAAAGCCCCGGAGAAGAAACCGTTAGTACGTCCTGAGAGACCCGAGGAAGTTAGAGCGAAAGTACGTAAAGGTTCACAGAAGAAAGTGCAGAATCCTATACATGCACTCTCAGAATTTCAGAGCCCTACCGAGAGTGTATAAGCTCTCTAGATGTAAGTAAACGATAACAGGAATAACATGTAATACTACAATATTTGTAATTCTTGCTCGATCAATGCGAGACGACCAACACGAAAAAAAGTCATGTCTAGAACCAGATATATTGATCGGACATGATACAAATACTGTAGCACGATATAACGCTGCAAGACATATTATTAGCATCACCTTTTAAGAATTGTATAAGGCCAAAATATTTTATTTTCGATGAGATTTAAGATGTTTAAGAAGAATATCTATTAATCATTATGAAGTGACGTGTTGTGACTCTCTGTATGAGAGTATTCGACTTGTAGTCAGAGAGGGGTTTTGAGTAATCCTGACTCTCATATTTCATCTCGGTTTTATACGAGATTATAAACATTATTTGAGAATTGAACATTATAAGTAAAGGAATATAAGGTAAATGATAATAGTTTGGGAACATATTTCATTTATACTTACATTTATCTATTAATAATTGTATGCTATGCACAAGTATTTAAGTATGTTATTATTTGTTAATTGCGAGTACAATAATACAGATGAATACACATAATCCTAACAAATATTTGACTTTGAGGAAGATTTCAGAGGAAGGTTACGAATTAAAAAAGGCTGATACATCTCAGATCTTATAGGGGCACAATTAAAGATAATGACTCTACGTTACAGTATATTTGTTAATGAATTTATGCTGCACGATCATCTTTATATTCGAGAATTTTTAGATTTCTTATATCATTTAAATTTTTCTAACTGTAAGAGTGATATGTATAGCTTACTCAAGCAGTAAATTGCAAAGGTCCTGGTACTTCCTGTTTATTAATTTGTCGAGAATAATTTTTGTTTTATATTGTGTATATTAGTCATTTTATTGTATATGTACATTTATCATTAAGATTTATTATTAATATTTTTGCGAACAATGTCCAGTATTCATAGTCAATTCTTATATTTAAGATAAGTTGTCATAAGTAATCTTTTAAAATGTTATAAATAAATCTCAGAACCTTAGAGTATTAGCATTGAGACATGACTTTAACACGATTTTGAAATAAGAACAGACTATGAATATTGGCCAATTATGATATATAGATTGGAAATGTTTTTGTATATAAATTTTTCTTTTCATGGATAAATTCTATTATCTTTTGGTAATTCTCATACGAAGCTCAGATAGAGAGAGATCGATGAAACTTAATCATGGATTGACACAGTATTGTATCGAAATAAAGAGACTGCAGATTAAACTATTTAGTATATTAACTTGTATATAAGTAAAATATGCCCATGTTATTTTTAATTTTTGTATAACAAACAACTAAATGAGAAAAGGAGTATGTGCGCAAAGAAAGAAAATTTCAATTCCCATTTAGTCCATATTGCAACGATAATAATCTTTTACTAACAATTTTACTGTAATAATCGAGGATTGATGTTACATATTAAATATTGTACTTCATGCAACACATTTGCAATACTAATAAGATTTCAATTATTGAAAGGCCAAAAGAAACCTAGAGCAGTATACATATTGCTCTATATATTAAGTAATTCTACACACACACACACACACACACACACACACACACACACACACACACACACACACACACACACACACACACACACACACACACACACATCT
>Ga0157363_1000715_pt1 | contig 25937 bp, 8 predicted proteins | sample AttsexASBM1_FD_111477 | JGI IMG/M metagenome (GOLD analysis project Ga0157363, IMG submission 111477) | Fungus gardens microbial communities from leaf cutter ant in Ribeirão Preto, State of São Paulo, Brazil - Atta sexdens ASBM1 | ecosystem: Host-associated > Fungi > Mycelium > Unclassified ... | reverse complement strand
CTATAACTATTTAATATTTTTAAGAAAATATTTACGATTTCCTTACTGAAAAAAAAAAAAAAGAAATTTTAATAAATATTTGTTTGAATAATTCTAAGTAAAAAATTTATTAAATATTTACTAAATATAAACAATAAACATATAGTTATTTAATACAAAATCATTAATTTGATTTAACTATCATTTTTATAGAGTAAATATTTATTTATTCTAAGTAAACATTTATTTATAATTAGTACTATTCAGAAATATGTTTATTTATTAAAATTTAATAAATTTTTTTCAATTTAAATAGACATTTAAATAGTCTTTGATTTATTTTTCTTTTTTTCTAAAATAATTCACGATTCCGTTTTTCTTTTCTGTCCCGCAGAAAAAGGTTTTTCCGAACACTTGGCGTCAAGTGATCATCATTATATTGGCGGGATCCAGTGTATCGAGCGGACAACAGAAGTGGCTTGTACCCGTCGCTAGGTACAAAGAGCACGCGGGGGATCCACGAGACACCCTACAAAATTCCAACTGCAATAAATTATATTCGAGGCACGTGCCAGTCGTAGGGGTGAGCGTCGTGTGTGCTGTACCAAATGGCACTTTCATTGCACTTGCCCCACGGTCTTTGCATCTTGCCGAGTTTCGTCACCCCCAATTTATAGCTCCTCTTCGTCTTTCTTATTTCTTTTTTTTGGGGGGAGGGGGGGGACAGATCCTACTTGAATGGAGACACGTATCATACATTTATTATGCGTTACGTTTATTTATAGAATTTTTTCAACGCGAAGATTGGAGATTGTGGACAATTCGAGAGGTATTATGAAGAAAGGGAATTCGAGGCTTTTGTTTTATTTTCGGGATTTAATTTCTTTTCATGTCAACTTCCCTCGATGAGTTGCCAGGAAGATATATTTTATCTTCATACTATATCTACCGATAACATCATTATTTTTGAAAATGATTCGCCGTACAGTGCGCGAACAACGCGCGTGGGAAAAAAAGGGGATGAAACCATTAAGCCACGCAAGATCTATCATTTTTCATACTTTAACGTAGTGTATATACGGGTGCGTGAATAAACCAACGTGAGATTCTCGCTCGAGCGCGAACGTATAGCGATAAATGACACAGCCGGTGAACAAATGATAATTATGACGAAACCGTGTTTTGAAATTTTGTGCGTCTAGCACACAGAAATTAAAAACAAGCCGTATAACATAACTACTTTTATCTTTATTAAGAAGTGTATTTAATAATTCTCTAAATTTTATCCAACGCATTACTCTAGATAATTTAAAGCATAGATATTGTTACGCAAAATTTAGATGAAATTCATAATAAAGTAAGAATGACAATTGGACTATCGAATTTTTATATATCTTTAAGGATTTTTCTTTTTTTTTTTTTATGTACATCCTGAAAAAGTATTCATAATCAAAATTGAATCGAAACATAAGCTCGAAATTATAGATTACAAACAATTTAGTTTTTAAATATAATGTTTTTTCACTTTGCGCATCAATTTCCGCGCCCGACTCCTAGATGTCCTTTTCTTATTTAATTTTGTACAACAAGAGTTTAATGGTCGATGGATTTTAGATACTTCAAATAATTTCTATGTGAATTTATGTACTAAATATATAGTTATTTGAATTATACACTGAATAATTACATATTTAGGGGCGAAATTCATGTTGAAGGTTGAAAAAAATCGAAATTTTTTTCATAAATCAATAGTATATAACATATAGAACAAAATGTCAAAGTAGAATTGAATTTGCAAATTTAAGGTAGCTATACAGCTATTAGTCAGTGTCAGTGGCAGTGTCGAACGGTACCCACAGATATAAATACGGGTCGTCCTTCTGATTCAGTTCTTTTGTTGCTTGAAAAGAGCAACAGGCGGCTATATTATTATATTTTGAGGAAGAAGAAGGAGATTGATATGTACGGGCCTGGCACTGCAGATTAGGATAAAACAGCTGTAAGTTTCCAATAAATAATATTTTTCGCTATCGATAAATTATGCGTTTTTCCCGAAACAACTATTTCCGAACGGCATTTCAATACATTCTTTCATTAATTCTTGAAAATTGATGAATGTTTAGCTATTTATTTGAGTTTCTCTTCTTTAGTACACAAATTCACATAGAATTTATTTAAGCATCTAAGATTCAGCTTCGTATAGGCAAAGTCTTGTTGTGTATATGATTTCACATATATGGTCTTAATAAATCATTTATTATTGTTTAAATGAAATTGTTGCTTTTCTTTTTATTTTTCTGCATAACTGTAATCTTTAGATTTTTAAATACTTATATTCGCGGATTTCTCTTGAAATTTCTCAAATTTGCGACTGTCAGAATTTCTCTCTATATTTTTTTAGCAATATTTTTATATTCTCGTATTTTTACATTCTCTCGTAGTTTCCACATTTTCGAATCTACTGACCCATCAATCGTTATTTGTGACGGATTTATGGACCTAAAATTACCAGATACATGGATCTCGTTTATAACCGACTGATTTGTCGTTCAAGGTCGTGAAACATCCGTTATTAACTTATTACCAGGTGGAAATAATGCACGAAGTTGTGAAAGCGCCGTTATTGCCAGACATCGTAGCGAGAGCACGTTAGTTTCGTGTCTCATCGTGCGGTTGACATTTAATTCAAAATCTTGTGTTGCCCTTCCCTGGCCATGACTCGAGCTTATTCACGCCTTTAGCCGCAACGCCCGCGTTGCTCATAAATCTCGGAAAACTTGCCGGTGGCTACGGGTTAACCACCCACCAATTAGCATCCTGAATTCGAGGGTGCGAGCGAAAGTTTCCGATTTCCCTATTGTCGCAACGGCGCGATACCAGAGTGTCTTTCAGACCTAATCTTAATAACAGATTCTTCAACAAGATTGAAGTCAAATTTCTTTAAAGAAAATTATTTTAAAGACAAACTTATTTTTATTTTATTATTTATTTGTTTACTTTAGAATTATTTATTTATTTATTTAATAATTGTCAATATAAATGCTGTAAATCTTTATTTCTCTCTCTCTCTCTCTCTCTCTCTCTCTCTCTCTCTCCCTCCCTCGTCGAATTTTCGATATTGAGTATCTCACAATTATTATTTAAATATAAATCGCAAGAAGAGATTTTTAATTTTTGAAGTTTTATAGCATGATTATTTATATTTTCATTTAAATTAAATCGAATACAGTTTAAAAACAAAATTTTTCTGGTCTTCAATAAATTTCGCATTGAAAGAGAAACACGTCCTCTCCAAATCGTTTGAAGATGCTAACGATCGCGTCCAACAATCCGTAATGTCCAGAGGGATGAATGGCAAATGGTTAGCTACAAAACAGTGAGAGTTCCCTATAGGCTCGTTCTCGACAACGGCCGTCTGCAAAAACATTAATCACAAGTCGGTCGATGTTTGCGCTGTCTATTTCAAAGCATGTCCTACGCACTTTGTCATCGATAGATCGTCAACAAACATTTTCGAGCTTATAGTGGTACAGTTTTTAATCGAAGCTAGATAGAACAGAAGCAGAACGTAGTAATAACAAAATATTGATATACTTTTTTTTTAAACATTTGAAATAAAATAAACTACTTAATTCCAAAAGTAAAAAGAAGTTAAAATATAAAATGCGATAATTATAATATATTTTTATCTATCTATAACATTAAATTACGTATTCATTTATAATTAATTACATTATTCTGGATTATAAACATTTATATAAAAGATATATTTATAAATATATATTATATATTCAAACTGTTTCTAAGTGATATAAAAGTAAGATTTAACATCATGGATATTGCACTGGATAGTGCAATTAATAAATACTACATGCGAGCGAAAAACTAGAAATTTTTCTGCTGGAGAATCGGAAAATAGTCTCGAAAATTGGAGTCTCCAGTCGAAATCTGGAGACTTGACAACCGTGGTCCTAATCCTAACAATAAGTGAGAATCTAATTGGGAAGAATTTAGGAGAGATCTGGATTGCACCAACTTGAATATTCCGATTCAAACTCCCAATCAATTAGAAGAAGAAGTCGATATATTTATCGAAAATATCACAAGTTGCATGGAACAATACGCCCCCACCAATTAGGGAAAAAACATATAATAAAAATATTACTTACCAAATAGAAATACGCAACTTAAGTAAATAAGAAAAGGAAGGCACGTAAAAAATGGCAACAAACTCGAATGCCTTATAACAAACCCGAATAACTCAAATATATATTATATGATGATTTTATATTATATATAATATATATATATATAAGTATTGTATAACAAATGTATATATAAAGTATGTTTTACATATATATAACGTTATATATTATAACGTATTTATTATAAATATTTTATTATAAATATAACAAAAATTGTTATAATTTCAGGTAAATAATATAACCATTTTCTTTTTTTATTTTCGAAATAGTTATTTTCACACATTTATTCAGCATTATTGTATGTTTATGAAATAATAAATGCTTTTCTCGAAAGTGTTTCTTGATTCGTATGTCTATATATAAACAAACGAAAATATATATTCAGTCGGTCTAGTAGGAAATGACGATAACCGAATAGCAAGATTTATAATGATTGTTACCATGTTTATCATGGGGACGTAATTCTGATCCTATTTTGTTTACCATAAATAAATGTAATTAAGCAATTATACATTTTAATGAACATGTTATATAAAATGTCTGTGTAAAGAAGATTTAGTAATTTTAGAGAAGAAGATTTAGAATTTAACGTTTGGTAACATAGAAAAATTGATATTTTTTTCGATAAAATTTGAAATATATTAATAATTTATTCAATCACAGCATATATAATATCACACTAAAGCTTAATTTTATATAAATATATAATTTTTTATATAAATGTAGTAATTATATAAATATGTAACATCATAATTAAAGTTTAATTACATAAAATGTATAATTACATTGTATCCATACATTAAAAACTTTGTCACTTGTACAACTATTTATCAAATTTTTAGCGTTTTCGATCATAGCAGATTTGAATCAAGCTGGATTGGATTAATAATGTGTCATGTTCTACCAGAGAGAATAAATCACTGAAATTGAAATCTTTATTAATTTAATAAATTTTAGCGATTTCAACTGTCTATTTCTGTCAGGAGCAAAAAAGTGGATATTGTGGTGTAGTTAACATCCACTTCTTCAGAGAACGGTAGTACGCAGCAGCATTTTGCGATTACAGATTTTGATCATATCCTCTTTCAGGTTTCTTTCTGATTCTGTCTATTATTGATTAATGTTATATATATTTTAACAATAGCACAGCATGCAACACCATTAATTCAACCCAGATCTGTTTAAATCTGTTACGAAAATCTATTATCGAAAATGCTATATGTAATACTTATTGATTCGTATCGCTATCTGCAATCGCTTTATTTCTTGCAGACCAAAGTCTGCAAATGTAATATTTCAGAATTGCCACAGATCTGGAAAACCGGGAAAACCAGGAAAAGTCAGGGGAAAATGTAAAAATCTAGAATTTCGAAATTTGTTCACAATTCTCTGAAACTGCTCCTATTTTCTAAATAATTATAATTTTTTAAATATTATATCTAATGTTTATAGTCAAATATGTTTAAAATTTGTACACTTTAAATGATTTTAATAAAATAATTAAAATTTATATTTTATTCAGTATATTTTATTTGATCTCTCTTTTTTATTATAACTGCATTCTTTTTTTCTAATTTATTTTTTACTGGCTTGAATTTGCACCCAAATTATACTATGCTACTAAGCTTTTTTCCCGTTGTTTTTAATAATACAGCTACTTTCCTACAATCCTTGAGTCTAAATGTAAAAATTTATATATTTTATATTACTCATGGAAAATTTTTCATTTTCATCTGGAAAACCTGGAAAAGAGAATTTTAAAATTCATTTTTCTGTGGCAATTCGCTTTTCTAATCTCCTGACTTTTTGTCGCAAAGTTTTCAGAATCACCTTTCGTTGCTTGATGTTCTTGATTACTACTTCCTAATAAATTTTAGCTTGTACTGATGACGTAGATATCTCTTCCCATTAGACATCATATAGATATTCCCTATTTTTTCTCTGGCTTATTCAAGTCTGCTGGAGCGAATAATATTCTACAAAAATTAATTATTTTTTATTTAATATTTTTCATTGTTTTTAAACATATTAACTCTATTAGTAATATTCATTTTAACTCTTCTGTCAGCAATAAGAGTCTAGTATTTCTTATCTTCTTTTCTTCTTTCAGATAGTTTATTATCTCTTTTAGCTCCTATACAAGATTCTACAATATCTAAAGCTTTATTCTTAAGGATATTTTATTCAATCATAGTGTTTATTAGCTGGTTTTCCTAGTTACTTATTTGATTGTTTGATTATCTGAGACTGTGTCCCTGCTTGTCTCATTTAAACAAAGGGTGATGATACTGCATCTGGCTTTAAATAATGTTTGCTGATTATACTATATCTAAAGCAGTATCTTTTCCTTGAAGTGGCTTGAACATATTTGCGACGCTCTGGTAATTTTCTCTTCTGTACCAAGTATGAACCATCTTTTCAATAATTGGTCAGATTTTGGAAACCTTAAATAAATTAAATCCTTTTGAGTCAAATAACATATCAATATGATACTCATTATAGACATGTACAGTAAACAATGCTTGAAAAACGATATATTTGATTGGTCTAGTGACGCTTTGCTTATATGGTACTTGCAGCAGATGCACATATGTGTCATATGCCAAAAAATATTACCTGGCGATAAAATTATGAAGAAAAAAGATTGCAAATATTTCCATCATGCCGAATTTTATAGCTTTCAATTCGAAAAGAACTAATAAATCCTAAATGTAAAAAATATAAACAAAGCATCATATTATTTGTTGCATAATACTGGCAGATATTTTTTATATACGTCATCTAATAAAATCTCTTATTCAGAGTATTGAAATTATCGACTTACAAAAAAAGTTAAAGTTTATATCGGTTTTCTCTGTTTATAAATTAGTAAAATGACAGATTAAGGCACAGACTAACTCCAAACAGTTCAAAATCTAAACAGGCCCAAGTACATATTTCAAGCAGATCTAAGTTGAGTAAGTACTCTAAAAAACAAATCAAAACAACAGATTTCGTGCATTACAACAATACTAATTCCTGCTAGTGGTTTTTGCACAGTTCAAACAAAACGCGTCAATGCTAAACTTCATTATTTAGCCATCAACAAGACACTATTAAAGATCATCAACTCTGAGTAAATTTTCGACGGTATAAAAAGGGCGCGGAAATAATTGAATGCTAACATTATCGACAATTGATATAAATTTGTTATTATTAATATAAATATTTGGCATTTATTAAATTCATACATCTTATACATTATTAAATTCATGATTTTTTTATTACGTAAATGTTTCATAAATAAATATGCATACTTGTAAAGCTATAATATTCTATATATTACAGAAAAATTACAATTTTCTCTGCAGTTATTATTGATAATCAAACTCGAATGATAACATTAAAATCACAGTTTTAAATAAAAATCAAGTATTATTAATTAAATTTTAAACATAAGGCCTATTCTTTTTGGCTGTGAATTTTTGCACCAGTTCATCTTTCTTTCTCTTCTTTTCTCCTAGAAAAGGAGGAAAGATGAACTAGTATAAAAGTTCAGCCAAAAAGAACAAGCTTATATGTACATGTCTACGAAACTAATAATTAATCATGAAATAATTAATCATGAAATTAGTACCGTATTATTAATTTCTTATTCTTATGTCCGTTTCCACCAATGTAGATTAATTTTAATGTAAATTAATTTTAATCATGGTACAATTTAGGACGGAATCAGATTATGCATTGAAGATTGAGATTAAAAATTGAAATTTCACCAATGAGGATAAAGAAGTTTTGGCTCCTTTTGTTCTGATTGGTCAAATTTCAATCTTTCAATCTCAATCTCATTTTTCAATGCGTAATCTGATTCTGGCCTTACTCTTTGTCTTTTTCTAGTTCTAAAGATTAGAAAAAGATGAAGAACAGAGATTAAAGTTAATCTACATTGGTGGAAATGGGTATTAATCACTTAAATTTTAACAGACTCGCGACTTTCATAAGCGTTGACCATCTTTAATAATATCTCGTCGGTGACTAAAAGTGCAGCCACAATAGAAGGAATAAGGAATTGGGAATAAAGAATAAAAATTTCAACCTATCAGAAATCGGATGCACTGGAATATACGATTTCTGTCTGATAAGTTGGTATCGTTATTCCTTATTCCTAATTCCTTATTCCTTCTATTGTGGCTACACCATATTTTCAACAGCTTCAATGCTGGAGAATGATTGGTTCACATGTTATTCCTTAAGGTACATTTTCACGAGCTGCTCCAACTGGCCGTTTCAGCAGGTCCACCAGATGTTGACTAATGAAATTATAAATATTTCATTCAATTAAATTCGCTCACAATTTTCACCTCATTTCAAAATACACGATTGACTTCCAAGGCTGCGTTGTAAATGGCGGACCAATTAAAAGTGGCTGTTTCATGTCTTGACTTTGAATACTCTGATTAGAGGGTCTTTACTCCCGTTATATACGCTTATATACGTATGACGTATGTAAACATGGGTTCTCCTGTCATCGCATATGAATTGTGAATCTCGCCGTTCCCATTCATCCCGTTTGCCAATGTTTTAAAATGGCGGACGCGAACGAGAAGTTGCTAGCGGAACTTCTGAAAAAGTCTGGAAACAACGTATGCGCGGATTGTGGGGCCAAGAGTAAGTTTGTTTCTTCAAAGATCTCCTTTACCTTAAATCGTCACTAGCGAGCGAGACTCATACGGCCGCGACGTACGTCTTAACCTCTTGATGTTCATCACGGTGTTTAGACATTTGTTTTTACAGTGACATTAAATTTTACGATAATATAATGTAAAGTCGCTTGAGATTGGTCACTACTCGTGATACCTGATATTTAACATTGTGCGGTGTCACGAGCTTCAATGATCATCAGATTTTTAATATCGATAGTATCGTTAATAGTAGTAATGTAAAATCCTCCCACTTTCCCAAACTCATTGAAATTTCTTTTATTAGGGATACGATATCTTTCATTCATTTCGCTATATGTTATTGACTGTAGCGTCATTTTATATTTTAGATCCAGAATGGGCATCTTACAATATAGGTATATTTGTTTGCACAAGGTGTGCCGGTGTACACAGATCTATGGGAGCACATATTTCGAAAGTGAAGCACTTAAAATTAGATAGATGGGAAGATTCTCAAGTGAGTAGGATACGTGAAGTAGGTAATAACAAAGCAAGAATGCGCTATGAAGAACGTGTGCCCTCGTGCTACCGCAGACCAAATCCAGATACTCCACAGTGAGTTATTGAACGTTTGTGTGATTTTCCTGTTTTAGTCATCACTTTATGATACATTATTCATGACACAGTTATCTTCTAGCTTTTACACAGATTATCTTTTAAATAGTATTTTTATTGGATATTATACACAAAAGTATTTGAATTGTTAGAAACTAATTTATAAATCTAGGTACCCCACAATGAGTTATCAAGGATTTGTGTGGTTTTCCTGTTTTTGTTATCATTTTATGACACATTTATTCATAATACAGTTATCAACTAGCAGTTATATATAGATTATTTTGAATAATAGTATTTTTATTGGATATTATATAAAGTATTTGAATATCATCAGAGATTAATTTACAAAATTTATTAGAGTTTTAGTTGAACAGTGGATAAGAGCAAAATATGAGAGGGAAGAATTTTGTCATCCTGAAAGACAAAATCATTATGTATCAGGATTTATGGAAGGATTTTTAATGAAACGTGGAAAGGAAGATTCACGTTACCATCCTCGTAAATTTGTACTTCGCGAAGCGGAGGATACACTCAAGTATCATGTTAAAGAAAATAAGGTAATTTAAATAAGATGCAATGCAAGTCTAGAAATGCAAATATTTAATATCTCACTTACTTTAAGGAACCCAAAGCAGTTTTAAGGATATCAGAATTAAATGTTGCATTTGCACCACCTAAAATTGGCAATCAGAATAGTCTTCAACTGTCCTTTATGAAAGATGGCACGACGAGACATATCTATGTGTATCACGAAGATCCGGAAGTAATCACGAATTGGTACCTTGCCATCAGGTGTGCGAAATTACACCGCTTACAAGTAGCGTATCCAGGTGCAAATGAGAATGAGTTACTGTCGCAACTTACGAGGGATTTTCCACGCGAAGGCTTTCTATGGAAAACTGGACCAAGACATACAGACGCTTATAAAAAAAGATGGTTTACCTTAGATGGTAGAAAACTCATGTATCATGACGATCCTATGGTATATCCTAAATACTATCCTTTTACTTAAAAACTGCTTGTGTTATTTAACAGTCTATATTGTTATCTTCTTCTATCTTTTAAGGACGCGCATCCGAAAGGTGAAATCTTTTTGGGTCATAGTTCCGAAGGCTTTGCGATAAAAACGGGCGTACCACAGGGTGCTAGAGATCAAGGGTTTTCGTTTACTCTTGAAACACCTGATAGAACTTACTTGCTCTCTGCGCAAAGCGATGACGACAGATCGCAATGGATTAGCGTGATCCAAAAAGTAATAGATAAACCACTAACGCCACAGGACGCGACCGGTAAGCCGGTAACCGAAACGTATGTCAGATTTAATTCGAGAAAATATGTATGTATACGTTGATTTTCATTTACAGTAGCGGCGAGACTCGTAAGAAAGCGCACAACAAGCGGAACAATGAATATATTTTCGTCCACGAGATAGGGCTGGATTCCTCTTAGACGTCTTTCTTAATTATATGCCGGTAATCGAATCGTATCGAAATAAATAAATATATGACTCAGCACACATGCGAAATAGCACGTATAGCTTCGAATTATTTACTCGTTACTGTTGAGTCACATATTTATCTTGCGCACGGTAGTTGCATAGAGACATACGCATAAGACTGCTCGAAGATGTTGATCAACGTGGACAAACTGCAAGCACCAACTACCTTCTCGATAACACTTGCGTTGAAAATAAAGCTTGTGTCGCTTACCATCGAAACGCGTAGGCAGGCAGTATCGTAACAATATTACAAGGAATTTTTACTTAGCAATAATATTGTGTGTGATACTTGTCTCTGACAGTGTAATGTTCGGAGCACTGAAAAAAATTCTCTTCCAGAAGTTTGATCTAATCTATTACAGAACAATCTACTGAACAGCAAATCTAGCTTAGGACATTATTTTAAAAATCACTGATTCGCAGTATTTTCTTTCCTCCTTTTTTTATTAATTTAGTATCAGCTGGTTTATTTAGATTATCATTATAATTTAGGCCACAAGTGATAGTGATACACAATCTGTACATAAAAAATAAATTATGAGGGCCTATCATTCTTCATTTTCATTCTTCAAAAGTATAAAGAATAACTCTGTCCTATGCTATTCCTATAAATAAAACTATATTCGGAAATGAATAAATAATGAATTGTCTACATGTGTGCTGATTATGCATTAAATATTGTGATATTTCTTGGAATGTTTCATTGACAGTAAAAACAATGATGATTGCTAGATTATAGAGTAAAAAAGTATTATTTGTGATATGTATTTGTATGAAAGATTTCAATTCACTTTATTTTCTGCTTGTGTTCAGAAACAGGTAAATTTTTCAAATAACATAGAATATTAACCCAACAGAAAGCAGCAATACTGACATATGTCACTCGAAAAGATGGCGGAATTAATAGAAAGTTCACAAATTGCACTGGCAACCAATATCCGCATGAAGTCTGGAAAACAAAAATATATGTAATTCCCGTAATGTAGAATTTTCGCGCGAATTAGAAGACAAACCTGGAAAGTGTGCACAAATTTAATTTTGCATTCTTGAAGGAGATCTGACTTAGCTTCCATTAAACTCATACCTGTAAGATTTATGAATCAGACTTATTATTTTATCGCGAATAAATTAAACAACTTCACATAAAGCGCTCAAAGATACGAACTGATAAAGAACAAGATAATTAACGGTGGTGTTAAGATAAATTGGTCTACAAAAAGTTTCTTTAATACGATCTTGGTAGATTTTCCACTATAAAACGTATCCAGCCATTTGTACCTATCGTTAATATTTAAGAATTAATTTGCAAATTCATTACGAAAATTGTATAAGCACTTTACACTACTTAATGAACATTATCGAAATACCATCCGTGTAGCATTGGTCCAGCTAAGAGGCAACCGAAAATCGCATATCTTTTCAATTGCGGCCAGTTGTAAGTTACAGAATTAGGATTTTTATCTACGAGATCTAACGCTTCGCAAAGTTTTTGTATTTGGATTAATACCGATCCTTTGATGTTAGAAGAAATTTCAGGATTTACGGTGATAGGCTGTATCGGCTACAAGAGCACAATCTACTCGTTAGCATGAATGATATAAAAGAATTTATCATATACAAAAGAATTCGAATCGGAAATTGCACCTTTGACATCTTAGTGAAACTCTGTCGAATGAACTCGGCGCTCGTATAGAAGAAACCATACACTATTGAATTAAATAACAAGGGTCTTTTCTGCATAATACTGCTTACAACTCGAAGAGCTTTCGTCAATGACATATTTTGTCTTACTCTGCTATAGTCACTCTTATGTCTTATCACTTGCTTCAAGATATTCACGTTTCAAGATACGTTATCAAATAAGCAAGATATTACTGTTACAGTTTTACTAGCGCTGAATAAGGAATTAAATGGATACTGACGTTGATACTGAGTGCAAAAGCCGTACTATCCATTTAGACTCAATTACGTTCAATCATGACTCAAGTATATCAATTGTATCGCATCAACATGCTCTCTTTCTCACTTATCTCTCAAATCCTTGTTGTAAATGAACGTGTGTATGCATTGAATTCTTATATTTAAAAAAATATAATTCTATACATTTTTTATATAGTATAAAGTCGTACAATTATAAATACATAAATTATATTAAATTTGCTTTAATAACAATAATAATTAATTAGATATGATAACAGATTGTAATTCAGAATGCAACCAACTCGTCCAATTAGAAGATATTTTCTTCTCTAAGGTAACTTCTCGAAAAACTTCACTTCTTTCCTCCTAAATTATAATTTTATCATTAGATATTTAATTACAGTTTCTGTTAAAAATAGCTAATATTCTATACATGCCTATAAAACAATTTATAGTCTAATTTTAAGTTTAAATAAATAGATAACTACATTAAATTAAGATTTCGAAGAAATTTTAGATATAATGATTTAATGCTAAATGTGTAATAGAAAAATCATGTCTCTTAACCCACCTCTCGGAAACCAAGTTTCTCAAACATTCTTATGCTCACTGCATTGTCTAATTTGATTTTGGCGCAGAATTTGTTAACATTTAGCGTCTCAGCGCCTGTTACAAAAGTAGATATAAATTATAAGAATGTTAAACTCAATAATTGTTATCACAGCCGAATTACCATAGAGTAACATTAATATAATAGATTCCCAGCCTCTTCTTTTGCTTCGATTAACTTCCTCTGCTATCATAATTTCTATTTCAGCGATGCACAGTCCCTGTGAGTCGTGCAGAAATAAATTTGTATCTCCCACCATGGCATCTGAAATGAATCAGTCGAAAGAAGAAGTTAGATATTACAGGTGTGGGTACATATAGAGTTCTTACAACAGTGACAATAGGCGCTTTTCATTTAGTGACACAATGATATAAACATTCCATCTTTCTTGATATTCAAAGAATAATAAAGATGACATTTGTCTTGTGTCACCAAATGCAAAGCAATCAATAGTTACTATTATAGAAATTCTAGGGATGCATTCATATAATTCCCATATAAATGCTCCTTCATTTTATTCTTGTTCATCAAATTAAATAATAGATAAAATGATATCTGGAATATTTGAGATACAATAGGCTATATAAAAGATAGACTGCTCCAAAATTCACTATTAAGAATATATAGTGCACGTGTCATAAACTATAACTTTCAACACTCAAAAAATTTGATACATAATCTACATACCTATTTCATTTTTGGTTGTCAGGTAAACATGTTTGTCCAATATAATAAAAGTGCATTCTGTAAAATCGTAATTAAAATCACATTTTGTATAAAGATTATACTTTGTGAAAGTAGAAGTAAACATTTCATTACTGGCTAGTATCGAGTACAAAAAATAAAGCAATATGTAAAAAGAGAGAGAAGATATATAGAAATCATTTAATGCAACATTCCAACACAAGTAATTATTGTGATAAATGAATCAATAAGTAATCTCATTTTACTCTGAAAAATCAGAATATATAAACTATGTTAAAATTATTTATTGATTTATCCATTTATATGAAGAATTATATAAAAACTAATAAGCATTTACGTCTAAAAAGTAGTTTTGCTAGCCTAGATAATTACTATCCTCGTCCTCCAACCAACGTTTCTGCATCTTGAATTCTTCCTCCAGCGTTAACGGCTCGGAACTTGTCAAGTATTGCAGAATAGGATTTTTCATCCATTCATGATATCTGAACATAATTTTTGAGATAGCATATAAGTTGTATTTTGATTATCTTGTTAATAAAACATTAAATATAGAGATAGTTTATATACAAACTTTATAACATGCTTTTCTTGATACGGTACCAAAATGATATTTGTTCCACTGATACGAGTATTCATATTTTTTCTCATAATTATTGGCAACAATTAAATAATTTAATTAAAATTTGACAATTATTCAGACTATTCCCCGCATTTCAAAAATCAATGAAATTAGACTTATTTAGACGTTTTTGCATAAAACAAAAGAATCTGGCATAAAAAAGCATCGCTCTGAACAATCGAGATATATTAAAGCTAGTCGCACATACTTTCCGTAACAGTAAGGACCATTCCACACAACTTGCATAGCCGCATAAACATGCATAAAGAAAATTATCCAATCATATTTTACGTTTGTCTTTAAGATAGAAATGTGATTGGATAATTTTCTTTATGCAAATGATTATGCAAGTTGTGTGGAATGGCTCTAAAGACCGCAGTACAGACTTTTGCATAACACATGAGTAACTAATCAGAATCTTTTCTTTCCTCTCATTCTATAGAAAAGAAGAATTTCGATTGGTTGATTCCTTTATGCACTATGCATTATACTTTAGCCAATAGTGCGGCCATAATGGTCTATAATAGACAGTAGCAGTAGTGGATTAAAGAGTAGGAGTAGAAATTGACCAATCATAGTTGATTATTTTTCTCACATTCAATTATGATCGGTCGATTTCTACGCCTACTCTTTAATCCACTCCTTAATCCATTACTACTATCCATTGTAGAGTGAGTTATGCGTGGTCTACAATGACAGTAATCAATGAAGCTTGTAAGAATAAGAGACTCCGCATAATAAAAGGAACAGAGAACAGAGAATAAGAATTTCAACCTATCAGAAACTGTGTATTCTACAATACTGTATTCATGATTTCTGAGAGTGGATTAAACAGTAAGCGTAGAAATCGACCAATCATAGTTGATTATCCTTCCCGCATTCAACTATGATTGGTCGATTTCTATGCCTATTCCTTCATTTATTACTGCCCATTATAGATCATGCATTAAGCCAATCAGTGACCGGTATTTATAGTGTCGATTCTTATTTCAAGACTATTTTAAGTAATGTCTTAAGACGCTAATATGGCCCTCTGATTGGTTCGTGACTTCTTAAGATTGTACTTGAGACGATCTTGAATATAAGCGGAGATTTCGATTGTGAATTTTGAAAGGAGATGAAAATTATAAAAGTGAGCAAAGATTATTAGGTATTGATCAATTATTGATTAATTAAATTGAATATGAATACTCTAGTGAATTTGCTCACTTTTATAATTTTCACCTCATTTGAACACAATCAACCTCAAGATTCGATTATGAATATCTAAGACAAGCAAGAAAACAAGCATCGCAGGTTTAATCAAGGCGAACAGACTTATGAGTTCTGATAAATTGAAATTTGTTACTTCCTGTTCCTATTATCTGTATTTTTCATTGTGTTTCCGACTTTAGATGTGCGCAATAGCTGCGTTCAACGAATTCAACAGTTGAATGATCTCTTGTTCCTTATTGGTGTATTCTTTTAGATTATCCAATCAGCATTTTAGATCTGGAAAAATACATCAATAGCAGCGAGCGCTCAACTTACGTCTGCTGAACGCAGGCATATGTCTTCTATAGTATAGTTTATGTTACATACACTATAGGATTTTTTTTTATAGTCACTATTCGATGCGTTTTGATACGCCTTTCGTGCCTGTCAGCGGAGCCAACGCTTGCGCCGTTTCTAGCTGTCATAGCGGCAAAGAGAATAACGTGCTAACAAGGTATAGCCACTGGGACGGCAGCATCGGGACAGGATAACAAGAGAAGAAGACTGAACGAATATCTCACGCGCCAGTAAGTGTTGACTTGTATTTCTTTAGTTGTACGCCACGAGGTCCACGCTGCCGCGTCGCTTTGCGAAAACTCGCGCGCGTATGCCTTGGCGCGCTGTCACACGCGGGATTGAAAGGCTTTTCGTCGTTTCACGACACACGTGCATTGGAGTATTTTCGCGTTTAACGCGTATCTTGAATCCTAGAAAATAGAAACGCTCTCCCCCTTCGTTTTGAATCGAAACGATGTGATAACGATGATGTAGCAGCCACGTTTTCGACATTCTGTGTATTTTGACTTTGACCACCGGTATCTGACAGTTGTGGTATATGTATAATACGGCGGTAAACATCGACCGACCATACGACTTCACTCCAATTCGCAGCCGCGAGATGCGTCGTCACCGTGCCGGTGAGTGAACGATTTTCCCTCGCTCGGCAGAGCGGCTGTTTTATAATGCGCTTCATTAATGTAACGTGCTGTGCGCGCGCGCGTGCTTGTTCAATGTGCGTGCGGTGCGAGATTTTTCTGAATATGTCGCATGAACAATCTCTGTAAAGATTTGAAAATGTATTGGTATTTATATTTTCTAGACAAAATAAATGTGAAAACTATACACATGTGAAATAATTGTGTAATCTTTTTATTCAACCGTTTTGTAGTTTATTTACTATATATTTGTCATTACTTTTTATTGTTGTAATATTTTAGCTTAAAAAATGGTAACAAAAATCTTAATTTTTTGGAGTAATTCTATAAGTGTTCAAGATGATTTATGCAAAGTTTTATTGCAATTCACTGATTAGTCTATAAATAAACAAATATGAAAAAATTGACTTATTTGTTTATTTACAGAATAAATATCAGTAGATTGCAATGTATAAATCATTTCAAACGCTTAAAGAATTTTTCTTAAAAAATTGAGGTAGTTATTATTTTTTAAGTTGAAATGTTTATAGGAATAATAAATACAATAAATAAACTACAAAAAGTATTGTTGAATAAAAATATGTTAACAACTGTTTTATGTATATATAGTCATTTTTTTAAAGTAAATTTTAACACTTTTTTAACTTTTGAAAGGGACTGTATGTCCTTTAACGGTAGTTATCCATTGTGCAAATTTTATTATAGGACGCTAAAACGCACCTGGTGAGACGTGGCGATACAGAAAATTTGTGTCCTCAGGATTCGCGTAGTCCAGCTTTTGCTGGAAGCATTAAGCTCGATTTATATAAGACGCAGATCGCAAGTGAAATGTATTTCAGATTATAATAGGTCACAGACCGCGATACGCAGGACGCGAAAGTTGAAATTCACCCAACTTTCTGCGCGCCACAAGTCCCACAAATATTATAATATAATTAAAATACGTTACGTTAGTTTTTAGTTTTACGATCTGCGACCCGCGTTCTGCATCTTATGTAGATCGTGCTTTAAAAAGTCTCTCCTTAATTACTACCGAATATATAAAAAAATGTCGTCTACATTCCCTCTTCTGTTGACTTTTGTAACAAAGAAAATGTCCGCTCGTAGGATCTGACATTTCCTCCTTTCGCATTTACAACAAAGAAAGTTTTTTTTCCACTTCTATTATAAAAGAAAGTTTCCTTATTGCTCTTTTCTTATTGTACTTATATAAGCAGCTATTGTATTCTCGAAAAATATTGCATGGGAAAATGCACAAAAATACCTCAGTACATGTTATGTATATCATAGATTTTCCTAACAATTTTATATGTAAGATTTTTCGAGAATATGGCGGTTGAGGTGATTTCCAATTGTTTGACATTTCTGACATACACATTTCCATTTCTTAACTTCTTTTGAATTTCATTTTGAATTTCTTTAAGTGAACGCTCAAATACACATGCATGACAACGCGTGTTAATTGTCGGCAAGGCCTTTCTTTATCAATAGGTTTGAAAAAGCCGACCAATAGACTTGAAAAATTCGTCCAGCAAAAATGGGCAAACAGGGTGAGGTATATATATTAAGCCATGTATATACCTAACGAACAAACACAGACGTGAATGTTCGGACATTTGTGTTTGTGTTTGTGAGCAGTTTCTTCTTTTTCTTGATTGCATCGAATATTACCATTCGATGTTCGTTGCACATAGCAATTAAACTTGTGCAACTTTTATGTAACAAATAATAACACAAAATTTTACGTTCGTTGTTCGTTCGGTGTTTGTTTTTTATGTGTATACATGGCTTTAGGCTGAGATTTCAGCCTGACGAATATCAAGCGTCAATTTTGATCACGTGACTTTTTGAGCTGAAAATGAGCATCGTAGCGTCAAATGAAAAACCTTAATGCCTTGGCACACAAAAAAACTTTAAACATTAAAACATAAGCAGTAAGCGAATCGACCAATCACGACAGTCCATAAAGCCATAACGTAATTAGTAGCCAATCCAACATGTTGATTTCCTTACTGTTTACGTCTTACTACCTTAAGTTTTTTTGTGTGCCATGACCTTTAGGAATGGGAGAAGCACCTTTTTGATTTCTTTATTGAGCCTCGAGTTCTTTTATTGAAATATGGACCTCGTGTAATTATCTTGTCGACCTCGCTCTCGCGTTTCAAGCATAGATTTATATTTTATTCGCGCGGTGTGTTTGTAAACGTAATAAAAAAGCGTGGTACAAAGATCAGTTCGTCCTCGCTTACCTACAACTCAATCACGCGTCAACTTTTCACCATGAAAAAAGTAAGTAGTCTTTTTCGTTCGCATCTTTATTTCAGAATTTTTGTTGTAAACATAGTAAAAAATTTTATATTTGTGGAAACGGTCCACTCAAATCATTGTTAAAGTTTGTGTTAAATTTTTAATAAATTTGAATGTAAATTTAACATGTGATTACATTATTTAAATATTTTGTGGTAATTAATATTTAACATTTCTTAGTGTCAAAGTAACAATTTATGAGTAAGTGGATTAATAATAAAAATAATGTGTCTTAAAATATAAATTTTAAATAAATGAATAAAATAGGTTAATTTAAATATGTTAATTTATATTAAATATGTTAATAAATGTTAATTTTACTGAAAAAATATACTTCCACAATTTGCTTATAAATTATGATAGTATTACGTTTTTTATATTACTTTCTAATTAATAGTTATAATATTCATTTAATGTGTGGTGACTGCAAGCGCTTACATCTAACATAAAGAGCATATTATAGTCATGTTATGTGTATGATTTATGTTGAGCCACCTCTAATAACTTTTTTTATTGTTAAATTTTAATATTTATCTCGTTAAATTAATAAAAATTTGAGTGAATCGTTTGGACCATGAAATGTATTAAATTTAACATAAATTTTCCACTGTATTTTCTGTTCTTTTTTCTAAAAAATAAATTTTTATTTTCTTCAAAGGTATTTTTACTTCAACTTAAACAAATCAACGAAAAACGATTTTTTTAATTTAAACATATTTTTCTCTGGGTCAAAAGAATTAATTTTGTTACATTTTTTTAATATCTTCTGTTCTTTTTCATTTACGAAATTACAGATTTTAGACCAATCTCTGGTTAAAAGCATTGTGAATAAGAAATAATCATAAAAGTATAGTTCTTAGTTCAATTCACGTCTAAAGTAAACTTCGCACTACTCTTAAGTAATAAAAATTAATAAATTAAATATTAGTCTTCACAATAAGTTTATAAGAAATAAAATATTTTAATATAAAAATCTTGATAACATCCAATAAACGAGCAAAAAGAGATATTAGAATAATAACAATTTAATTATGATTAATACATAAATATAATTCCGTAAACATTTCGACTCACAGAATCTTCCTCAGTACAACATGAATACAATTAAATAATATAAATTATTAAAATCTAATATGTTAAAATGAGATAACGTTTCTAAAAATATCATTCGTTCTCTTCGAGACTATTACAGTCGAAATAGTTTTTGTCACACCATGTCTAAACGAATATATAACAATCAAAATTATTCAAACTTGATCTCCGCGTTAGTCTTTTATGATATAATATGAGTTAAGATATAAAATTGTTGAAACATAGTGTAATTTCTGATCCATCAACAATACAATAATAATTAGTAATAAATTAAAATCTTCGCAACTGTAATGTAATAATAGCTCGAATATATTATATGGGATATTTTCGCCAAGTAATTTCCGCCGCTGGAAGTAGATTCGGAAAAATCCTTTGGATATATTCTCATATGTTATATTCGAGCTATTACTACATTACAGTTGCGATTATCAAGATTTTAATTTATTACTGATTATTACTGTTGATCATTTTTTATAAACTACACTATGTTATAACAATCTTGACTTATATTACACACAAAGGACTAACACGATTCTCGCTATCAACGGAGCTCTAGTTTAAATAATTTTGATTGTTATATCTATTCGTTTGAACATGGTGTGACAAAAACTATTTCAACTGTAATAATCTCGAGAGAAATGATATTTTTAGAATGTTACCTCATTTTGACATAGTTACTTCATTTAGACTGTAGATATTAATAATTTATTTAATTGTATTCATGTTGTACTAAGGAAAAAACTCACTCTGTGAAACGTTTACAGAATTATTTTTATGTATTAACTGTAATTAAATTGTTATTATTCTTTCTCTAACATCTTTTTTTGTTTATTGATCGTTATTAAAATTTTTATGTTTTGCAAATCATCGAATGTTATCATATGTTCATCATATGTTTATTTAAAACATTTTAAACTGCAAATGTATCAATATTTGGCCATATAATCTTTATAACTTTTACTTAATAATTATAATTTATTAATTTGATAAATTTGACAAAGAAAAATTGATAGGGACTTTCTTTTTGATAAGGAAATCCTTTTTTTTTTCCTCCTAAATAACTTTATACTTCACTAAACCATACTTTAAATTTTTCCTTAGTAGCAGAAGCACGACTGAGAGTCAAATTTTGAGTGATTCTTTGTGAAAATTCAGCATGACGTTATAAAAATCCATAAAACTAATATCCCTGGTTTATTATCGCGAAAAAGTGTTTCTTTTTTATTCTAAATTACAAATGCTTGAACACAATCAAAAAATAAAGTTTTTGTAATTGGAAAACCTTGCTGACTACAATTAATGATCGCATTTTACAATATGAACTTCTTCATTCTTAGATAAAATTGTTGTTGGACCCATTGAAATTTCTACAGATTTGAAATTCAGTTTTATATTGAACTTCTTGGGATATCCATTTTTGAAGCAGCTTGTGACATGCTTTTATCAACTTCTTACATGACTTTATAAATATCTTCTGTGACGAGTAATTTCTTTTATATAATTTTCTATTATCCTTCTTCATTCTTTTTTCTTTGGACATTTTGATCGCTGTGATTAAAACACATATAAGACTTTTTAAACATTGCAGATATTTATTGAGAGGTTAGAAAAATGTGTAATTGTAAACAGTTTTTTTAATCTCTCTTTACGAACTTTAATCTCTCTTTTACGAAACCGATATATTTTTTTATCCTTTTAGATATATTTTTAGATATATTAAATATTATATATATGTATAATACATTACTTACCTGAATACATTACTTACCTGAATGCATGTATTGAAAAATATATAATTATAATATATATCATGTACATATTCAGTCATAGAGACAACGCGGTTATGATATTTTTAATTGGACGACCAGCCAATAATACGACAATTGACTTTACCTTAATACCGATAAATAGACATCTATTTTATTCAATGATCTTTTTATAAATTTAACAAAATGAATAATTGATCTTATTCTTTATACTTTATTTCAATTAAAAAATTGTTTGCCAGTCATCTTTAAAATTCAAAATAGTTTGGCAAATTTTATGAACAACTTTCTGTTTTCTATTGCGAATGTCAAAAGACTCAACAAATAATACTTATATCTGTTACACCAAATAAAAAAAATATTTTTTAATCATATAAATTCAAGAAAATAAACGTTTGAATACTAATTAAAGTTTCAAAATATATAAGAAAAAAAATTTATGTTTTATTTTAATTCGCGTGATACTTATTTTATAACTAAAATGATAAAAGTGTCTAGACAGATACATGTTTAAGTATTGGTACATTTATTTTATAATATTTTAAAATTAAAAACTGTTCTTTTATTCTATTTATTTATTTTTTTTCTACGAGAGAAATTTTGACAAAAAAATTTTGTCAAAAGAATAACTATTTGTAGAATCGTCGACGAATTTTTATTTCTAAACGTATATAAAAGTAGTATATATTTTTTACATACATACATTCAAAAATTTAAATTTTTCTATAAGTGTATGTTATTCATCAATACCGTTAATTAAAACGAGATATTCGTTCGACATGAATCTTGTCAAAGAATGAAAATTCTTAAGGGCACATTTTGGTGTAACTAAAAATAAGGCCTTTTTTGAAATTTTAGAAAACTATAAGACATACGATTCTAATTTTTTACAGATTTATTAATACACATGTCAATATATGAAAAAAATTTTTATAGCAATATTTTCATTCCAAAATTTTAAGAAATTAGAGAGGCGCAGCGTCGAAAAAATGAGATAACCAAATACGGTTGGACACGATATTTCGAAAATCAATAATCTGAAATAAAAAAAACAAAATTTTTTCTTAAAATTTATGAATGAAATTTATGGACTGAAAATATTGCTGTAAAAATTTTTCTTATATATTGACATATACATTAATAAATATGAACAACTAGAATCATACGTCTCACAGTTTTCTTTAAAAAAATTCTTTAAAAAATTCCAAAAAAGTCTTATTTTCAGTGTGTTACATCAGAATGTATCCTTAAAGAGGTAATTTTTTTCTGCATTTTTTTTATGTTTTTGAATATTATTTATCTAGATATTAGATTTTAAAGGAAAAATAACCTCGTTTTTTTTTAGAGAATGCTCAAAGAATAAATACATGCGTTTCCGAACAGCTTGTTAAAAGAAATTATTATGGCAAAGATACTCTTAGTAAGTTTATTTCCATTTACACCATTCAGATTATCACCTTTCTGCCGGGGATCCCATTATCTTGCTGGAAATTGATTGCTTGTTAAAATTATGTGTTATCTAAAAAAAGAAAGATTTTCATATTTTCTACATGGACAATTTATAAGCAATCAATCTCAAGTAAATATTGAGACCTTACAGAAATGACAACCGTTGTCTTTCCAACATTTTAGCAACCAGTTTAAGCGTCTTACATAATTATTTTGATAGTCCTACAAAACTATTTTCAGTTGGTATGTAGCTAAAATTTTAGATACTTCAACAAAACTGTTCTTTCTATGCAAAAGAAATTATACTTATTAGCATAATACAACAGAAATATACACACGTGTATCTAAAAATTAATATGAAAAATAAATAATATAAAAGAAAAAAAAGACTGACATTGGTTGCATAAATCATATAATAATCAAGAGACACTTTTAAAAATGAAAAAGGTATTTTTTACAATTTAAATAATTATATCTGTGCTTTATGAAGAATTCTTTCTTATGGAAATAATCTTGCATATGCTGAAATCTTTGATATATCATTGAACCATGTAATCAGTCATATTTTTAGCTTTTTAAAAAAAAGTACATATATATATATATATATATATATATATATATATTATCTTTAAACTACTTATAAATGTACATTTTTTTTTTACATTATATATATATGTCATAGTTCAAGTATTAACTTTAGTAAACGTATACATTTATTAGTCAATATCAATTATTAGTCAATATTAGTCAATATATTGTCTGTAGCAGACTGCAGTAAATATACATACATTTACTGAGTTAACACTTTGACATACGCGCGCGCGCGCGCGCGCGCACACACACACACACACACACACACACACACACACACACACACACACACACACACACACATATGTAGAAAAAAAATAATTCAAAACTTGTTCTTCAAGAAATAACGCTAAAATAAGTGGGCGTGAATTATAAAATATTTTCTAGCTGAATGTATATATATATATTCAGAAAAACAAGTTTTGAATTATTTTTTTCTTTTTATGAAATTTAATGAAGAAGACATTCTTAGAAAACTCATTCACTCAATGTCTATCTTAAAAAATTGGAGGAAAAAATTTTTGGAGGAGATCCGTGTATTTAAGTACCTTTTTCAATAAAGATAGGAAAGCTATAACGGAAAGATAAAAAAGGTATAGTTAAATAGATTAAGACTTGAACAATACATTCCAATTTGCTCATTCTCGAATTACTTATTCTGTCTCTGTGATAATTTCAGAATTATTGAAACTATCGCTAATTTATTTATCAAAATGCAAATATGTTTTTATTAATTAATATTAAAAGATTCTCGTTTATGACATCTTCAAATATTTTATTCAAAACGTTTAATTAAAATATTAAAAGAAATCCGCTCGATATTGTAAACACAAAATTAAAAGAAAATTAGATAGGTCAAAAAACGAGAAATCTCGTTATATTCTATTTCATTTTGTTGAAATTTGGAAAATCATTAGATGCAGATCACACATACGTCCAAACTTTGTAGAATCACGTAAAAGTCACATAAAAGATCTATATAAATTTTTACGTTTTCACGAATAATGTCACAGTAAAGTCAAAAGCGCGACGAGGAAACAAATTAATTTGCGCAGAATCCGATTTTCAGGACATTAATATCACTAGGGAGAGAAAGAGAGGAAAGAGGAGAAAGAGAAGAAGAAGGAGAATCATAACTCGGAGGAATCTAGTTCGAGTTATAGTCCAAGATTAGCAAGTCCGTAAAGTGGGGCGCGCGCGTTATCTAGTCCTGGTCATTGGCCAGTGGCGAGAAAAGTGGCGAAAGAATTGCGTAATGCATGCAATAATAATTGCTATCGAAAGAGAGAAAAGAGAAAAAGAGACAGACTCTCTATGCGTTCGTGCTTTCTTCGAGTCCTTCGTTCATTTCGAGTGTCATTTCGGTGCACGCTTCACTCGTTATGCTCGCGCACAAATTTCATTTGTTCTGCACAGTTCCTTTGTCTAGAGATGCTCAAGAGATTAGACATTGTTTAGACAACTTCTGATTGATCCGTCATATTTTTCGGGGACTTGCTTAAAATAGATTGAGATAGATGTGTAAGATGGAATGAGATGCGTGGAGATATGCCATTCTATTTTATAATTTATCTTCTTTTATCTTAAACAGATCCTGAAAACACAGATTAAATGTTCAAATCTTTTACTTGAACTATTTCTAGTTTTATCCATCCGTACACGCCGACCGTTTCTTCGATATCTCGTATATATATATATATATATATATTTATATATATATATATATATATATATATATATATATATATT
>Ga0157363_1000714_pt1 | contig 25938 bp, 26 predicted proteins | sample AttsexASBM1_FD_111477 | JGI IMG/M metagenome (GOLD analysis project Ga0157363, IMG submission 111477) | Fungus gardens microbial communities from leaf cutter ant in Ribeirão Preto, State of São Paulo, Brazil - Atta sexdens ASBM1 | ecosystem: Host-associated > Fungi > Mycelium > Unclassified ... | reverse complement strand
TCACACACACACACCCTCACACACACACACCCACACACACACACACACACACACACACACACACACACACACACACACACACACACACACACACACACATATTTACTTTAGTAATAAAAACAAAATCAATTATATAAAACGATTCTTAATTTTGTGAAGATTTAAAATTACCTTTATATTATGTACATTTTTTATTTTTAAAAGAATTGAACAAAATAAATATGTGAAATTATTAAATTGTGGGAAAATTTAATAATATTAAAAATATATAATTAAAAATAATATTGACATTTTTTTTTATTATTTAAAATTCTTTTGATATATCAAAATATACTTTTATATCTACAATAGTACTTTTTAAAAAAAAGTAGATGACGAATCAGTTTTAAATAATAAAAAAAAACAATATTATTTCTTACATTATTTTCACAATTTGAAGACTAATTTTTGCATACAGGTTTATTTAATTTTTTTGAAAATATGAAATGTACTTAATGATATTAAATCTACATTTAATCTCTGTTTACACATTGAATAAATGTTGAATGGACGTTGAATAAATATTGAATCAATTAAATCTACATTGCATATACATTAAATCAATGTTAAAGCAATGTTGAATTATAATATCTATAAGACATAGAATCTATAATTTCATGATGTTGCTGCAACATTTGTAATATTGCAATTCAACGTTTTGGTGGATACATTTCTGCAATAATATCAAAAAACGTTTCTATACGTACATCTAATTCATTTACGCGTTTAAAAAGATATTCACTGAAACACTGAAGAGAATAGGACGCAGGTCTTGGCATATGTGCTCGAACCTCTCTCCAGCAAGATTCAATCTCTCTAATATGTGTGTCTACAAATCAGAATAAATACGGTAATACTTTGATGTAATTATTGAAATTCAAATTTATATATTTACCATCTGCTATTTTATCAGTTTTGGGATCAATGAACTTATATGAATGCTTTCTTTTCAGGCTTTTGAAGCTTTTGTCGTTAAGACAATTGTAAGCTTTCCAAAAATGCGTAACAATACTTGTTCCGGGATTTATCCATTCTTTTATCGTTTTTAACAATGATTCTTTCGTTCCAACTTCTACTGGTACAATAAAAATCCTTCTCGTTTCCCGTTCAAAGCCACCATATATCCAGTCACCCTTAATCTTTTTAGTCACATCACAACCTTTCCTTCGGCCAATTTTTGCTCCATCGATTTCGACAGTCATTCCTGGACCTCCAAGCTTTTCACTGTACTTTTTTGCCCAGTATACACATACCTATCATATTAATATAATTTATATTGTACATATTTATTACACATTATAATTATAGATATATTCATATTACCTCTCTACAATATTTTATCCATTCATTAATTGTAGGTACTGATAAACCAGTTTCATAACGCAAAAATTTTTGCCGTGTACGTGGCACCATAACAAAATATGCTGTGAGTCTGCATATTATTTGCAGATTTGTGTCGAGCCTATCAAACCATGTTCCCTTTGTGGCACTTCTCTTAAAATTGCATATTGCGTTTAGGCTTTTTTTATTACTTTCTTTTTCAGTACTGGCTTTTTTTTTACATACAAATAGTAGTGTTTCTTCATTTAAATCTATAATTTCTTTACAATTATCACAATTCATTGTAGCTACTAATAAATGATGTTCAACTAAAAAGTCTATTAAATTCTCTTGGGAATACGTTAAATGAATGTATTTGGACAATTTCATTTTCTTTAGAGCTTTTAGTCTTACACACGTTTTGTTTACGTCTCTAATGTTCACTTGCGCTTATTATAGAGATGACGATTAGCGTCGATATTCCGTAATATCAATATTTTTGAGTTGAGCTATCGATATTTTAGACTTCGATATTTTGAAATATCGATGCTAAGTTTACATTGTATCGATATTCGATACAAGTAAAATTTTGGATATTTTCAATAGTAAATTGTGCACAGCTTGCTAATTTGCTATTATTTTATAATCACGAATTTTGTATATCTGTTATACAAAACATAACGTTTTATTTTAGTTCCGAAAAAGTTTTTAATATAAATAATTAAGCTTATAAAATTAATTAAAAATACAATTATACAAAGAACGTGTTATAATTTTTTGCTAAAAAACATGATTGCCAATATTGCGATATTTTGTTCACTGATATTTAGTTGTATCGGTATTTAAATCAGTGATACATATTGATGTAATATCGACAATTTTGATGCAATATTTTCGATGCAATAGCCCATCCCTAGTTCACTAAGGGCGAGTTAGGGTGACTTTAAGTCGGCAAAGCGGCTAGGTCTGCTTGACGAGCAAATGAGCATGATTGGTTCTTATATTTGTAGATCAAACCAATCATGTTTAATTGTTAGTGAGCAGACCTAAAGTTGATTTCGCCAACATCGATTAGGAATCATTTATATTGGCCATAACTGCATGCCGTATTTTATTCGAATGAGAGGGAAATACTCGACTGTAATTAGGACTACCAAATAATTAAGGCAGACAAAATTCCTGTTGCAATAAGCGTAAAGCATAAACTTAAGTTGATGAGCCAATCAGGATACTGCTTTAGATTTAATCTGACGGAAATAGAAATAATAGTAAATTTATCCATAAGAAAAATTTCAACCAGTTGAATCAATTCTTGCAAATTACGGAATATTACGATCAGTATAATTAATTCCTTAATCGGCCAATCAGGTAATCGGCGTTGGTAAAACTGGCCTTTAGTTGCTTTGTTGATTTAGAAGTCTGTTTTCCGTTTTACGCATAATGCACAAGATAAATGATTTTATTCTTATCATTTATTAAAGAAAAATAAAATGCATCATGCGTGAAACGGAACGTATCTTTGAACTCGCCTAATTTGTATTTCTGTCATAGCGCATGCTCGCATTAATAATACGCATTGCTTCCACTTTTTTCATTAAGAATCTTCGCTTTTTTTCTCTTTGACGCCCGAATACATTTATCTTATTTATCTTATTTTAAGTGTAAACGTTTTTGGCGATTTTAAGCAACGTGAACAAGTGTACATTAATTGCCCACATCATTAATTAGCTAAATTAAAATAATATTGTCCGGAAAGTTTACCGATTTTGAAGGGAAATTGAAACGCAGAAGATTTAAATTTTAGTATACATTTATTAAATTTAAATCTTTTGCGGCACGAACTTTTCGGACAACCCAATATAATTTCATTGGTGAAACAGTGAAAAATTACTAGGAACAGGCCGATGTGAGTGGTGTGTGCAATTAAACTATGTTCAAGTGTGCCGCTTCCAACGTAAATAGACTTATTAAAATCTTAAGTCCGATGTCCACGATGCTAGAAATCAGTCGAGATCGTAGATAGAGAAAGAATTAACAAATCACATTTAAACAATTTGATCACATGACCATTGACTGCGTTCAGTAGAACTTAACAATTTTGCAACCGTTTTGATGATTGTCTGCTGATGGAATCAGTCTCCTAGATCTAAAAATATAATCCAATCAGCGCGAAGAAAACTTCCAATAGTTGCAAAATAACGTTCTGCCATTGCGATTGGTCAATTTTTTCTTCATCAAATCGGATCGATTTCTAGTATTATGGACACAAAGTTTTAGACTAATATTACATTATCCATTATTTTTATGGATACAAACATATTAACCTTAAAATTTAAATTACAGCTTACTTTTTGTATAATCTTAAGGATACGTTCTAGTATAATCACACTAAAAATAAGATCTTTTTTGGAATTTTTCTTAAAGAAAACTATAAAATGTATGATTCTAATTTTTTATTTATTAATAAACATGTCAACATGTGAAAAAAAATTTTACAGCAATATTTTTATTCCAAAATTCCAAGAAAGTTTAGTTGAAAGGCGCAGCGTTGAAAAAATGAAATGACAAATTGACATGATATCTTGAGAATCAATAGTCCGAAATAAAAAACAAAATTTTTTCTTAAAATTTATTTGCGTGACTATCGCGTAAACCAGAATTATTGAAAAACATTGAAAATTCGTGAGTTGATACATATTTTTAGAAAATTATTTTTTTTTCGCTCAAAAAAGTTGGGTAAAAAATTTAATTTTTAATGAAACCGATTTTCTGATTTATAGCTAGTCAATTTACGAATACAACGCCGCAAGAATGTTTAAAATTGATCGGTTAGTTTTTTCGAAATCGTGTCAATCGCTCAAACAACAATGTTTTTCGAGAAAAACGTGTTTAAAGTGTTTAAAGTATTACAGATTTTTTTAAAAATAAAATTATAATTAATCTATTTACCGTTAATCAGTGATTCCTAGCCCAAGTAAGCCTTCAACTTCCTCAAACATTTGATTATAAAAAAAGAATTTTTGGTTGTAGAATCGTTAATTTTTCGATTTTCTTTTTGAAATTTTAAAAACAAAAAACAAACAAATTTTTGGTTGTAAAATCGTTAATTTTCATCGAATTTCTTTCTAAAATTTTGATAGTATTCTTGAAATATTGTATAATTGAAATATGCAATAAAAAAATCGATTTTTTTGAAAATTTTACGCCAGAATGTATACTTAAGCTAGAAACATAATGGAAAATACTTGCAATAGGAATAGGAAATAAATTTCAACCTATCAAAAACTATATATACTAGAATGGACGCTTTCTGATAGGTTGCATTTTCTTATTCTCTGTTCTTATTGCCTATGCTTTCATTGTGTTTCCAGCTTTATTCTGTTCCAACCTAAAAACCACGTTTCTTAAGAATTAAGAATTTAACCTAAAAAAGGGATTATTTTAATTTTTTAAGATTTTAATTTTCAGGACGAATGACTATTTTTATTAAAATTCGAAGTTAAATTGAAATACTCAATTCTTAATAATGGGGAAAAAAGGTTATAATTGGAAGTCAAGAGCTGTCACAAATATCGATGTTGATAATTCCACCACTAAAGAGGTAAATTTATTACTATTATATCTGTTTTACGCTTCTTTATGAAAAAGATAAATTATTATATTTATGTGATTGTATTATATACTATTATTGCTCAAAATATTTATTAAAATCATTTGTTGTTACTTTAAATATATTACTTTAAATATATTAAATACATGTTCCAGATTGTATTAGACATTCAGCATCGCGCCGAGGATTATGACAATTGCAACGCACTTGTCTTGCCCTCTCAAAAGAGAAAAACGAAAAACATAGATAAGAAAGTAGCAACTACTCGATTGTTATCAAAGAAACGCAGAAAACAATTAGAAAAAGTAGTTGAACGAAAGAAAAAAAAGTTACAGGTATTTAAAACTTATGTTTTATATAAACATAACATAAAATCTTCATTTAAAATATGATATTTATTTTACAGAGAGCAGCATTGTTGGAAGACCTGGCAAAAGTGCAAGCAACTCCTGCCGAACTAAAACAGTATGTGAGTCTGACATCCTTACAAAACAAGGGCTTAAAGCGTCATTTTCGAGAGCTTGAGACACCAATTGAAAAATTAAAACACAAAGCAAATGATGAAGAAGAAAGTGATTCGACAAAAATAACTACAAACTCTATTAAAATGAGCAAAAAGAAAAGATTAGCTATTCTAAATAATATAAAACAAGACGAAGCTAAACTTGATCCAAACATAGTTGGATTTGAAGTAAGTTTGAAGATGATTTGAAGTAACTATGAAAAATTGTAAAATTATACAAGTAATCAAAACAATTATTTATTTATTTATTTATTTTCAGTCTAGTGATAGTGATGAAGATGACAGTAATAATGAAGAGGAAAATGAAGAACATGTTCCTGATAATACTGCTTCTAATGTATCAAATGAAAAGACCGAAATTAATGAAAAAGAAAATGAGAAGAATCTTACCAAAGATATAGGCAAAGAAACAATTTCAACTAAATCAAACAACAAACAGGAATCTAAACAGTCAGTGGAAATACAACAGCAAAATGTTTCCAAAATTCACACACCTGCTGTTTTTATACCTGTAAACAGAAAATCTGAGATACAAGCAGCTAGATTGAAACTACCTGTCGTTGCGGAAGAACAAGTTATAGTTGAAACGATAAATGAGAATCCAATAGTTATAATTACTGGAGAGACTGGAAGTGGTGTGTAAAATTATAATTAATAGATAATTAATAGATAGGTAGTGATATCAAAGTCTTAATTTCTTAGATTATAACGATAATATTGGGCTAAAAACAATTTTTTATATTATTTTTCTTTTTAATTATTCAATTCTTGTAGGGAAAACAACGCAAGTGCCTCAATTTTTATATGAGGCTGGATACGCTCAAAATAAATTGATCGGAATAACTGAACCAAGAAGAGTGGCAGCAATGTCGATGAGCAAGCGTGTAACTGAAGAACTGAATCTTTCTGAAAAGGAAGTTTCATATTTGATTCGTTTTGAAGGAAATGTTACGGAAGAAACGAAAATCAAATTCATGACCGATGGTGTTTTACTGAAAGAAGTTCAAAGTGTGAGTAATAAATTGAATTTTGTAATATAATTTATATTTTATTATATTATTATTATATAATTATTACATTACATAATTATTATATTTCATGTTATACTTAAATTGATCTTTCTTTTATTTGTAGGATTTCCTGTTAACAAAATATTCAGTAATTATACTTGATGAAGCACACGAACGCAGTGTGTATACTGATATCCTGATTGGTTTATTGTCGAGAATTGTACCGCTTCGCAAGAAACGCGGTAATCCTTTGAAGTTGATAATTATGTCAGCTACACTGTCCGTGGAAGAATTCGTAAAGAACACCAGACTGTTCAAGATAAAACCGCCGATAATTGAGGTCAAAGCACGACAATTTCCTGTAAAGATACATTTTAATAGAACAACAAGCAAGGATTATGTCAATGAAGCATTGCAAAAAGCAATAAAGATACATACTCGCCTTCCAGAAGGCGGTATATTAATATTTTTAACGGGTAAAAAATCCTTGTGAAACTTCTCTATTTTCATAAATTATTATCACAGTCAAATCTTTGTAGTTTTAACTATTTATTTGTTGCAGGTCAGCAAGAAGTGCATACAGTTGTGCGTAAATTACGCAAATCGTTTCCATTGAAAAAGAATAATCCCCAAATTAAAGTGGTGAAAGATTCCGAAAAAAATGAAGCGCCAGAAGCGCTGGATAAAGAACACAGCGAAAAAGATGATTCCGAAGACAATTCCGATGACGATTTCGACGCTGAGGAAGCTTTACGCCGTAATAAACAGAGACAAAAGAAACAAATTATACTTCCAACTATTAATCTTGACGAGTATGTACATTCAAACAATTATTTTACTCTTCCATAATGTTTCTCAAATTTATCATAAAAATATTTATGTTTAGTTATTCAATAAGTCCTACTGATGACACGCATGAAGATTTGATCAATGTACAGGATGACGAAGACAACTGGGACGAAGATGAAGATGAGGATGAAGATGTAATTGATTTCAAAGGACTAACAAACGCACAGCCATTATGGGTCTTACCCCTTTATTCTCTCTTACCCGGGCACAAACAAGCTAGAGTAAATATACATTATATAAATATATTAATAAATTAACTATAATTCTTTTGATATTAACAAGTCTTTGTAATAAAATAAAAAAATAAAATAATAGACTTTTTATGATGAAATATTTTTGTTTTAATGATTTTAGGTGTTTGAGCCACCACCAGAAGGATGTCGCTTGTGCGTGGTATCTACTAATGTTGCGGAAACCTCGCTGACGATTCCTAATATTAGATATGTTGTAGATAGTGGACGTTGTAAAACTAGACTGTACGATAAAGTGACAGGTGTAAGCACATATCATATTGGCTATGCTAGCAAAGCAGCGGCCACTCAGCGTGCCGGCAGAGCCGGTAGAACTCGACCTGGTCATTGCTATAGGTAGACTTATCCTGCAATTTATACGTACGAAAATCTTTAATATAATAATCTTTGGACCTTATAGATTTGAGCAACTTTTCTTTAGAAATTTATTTCAATAAATTCTAGATTTAAACTTTGTTTCATAACGTACAGTTAACTCTTAACTGAACTCTTCAACTTATTCATTATTTCTTTCCAATTCTAGAATTGGAGAGAGATGAGAAACAAGTTGAATCTCGGTTAAGAATTAACCGTGAATTGGGAAACTGGGCCTTAGAAATTCTATATTTAAAATAGATAAATTATTTACTTAATCTCTTTCTTTGAAGTTTTTATATATATATTGTTTCCTTTCGCATAGATTATACTCATCGGCCGTATACGACAACGATTTCGAGGAATACAGTCAATCAGAGATTCAGAGGAAACCAGTGGACGATTTATTGCTGCAGATGAAGGCAATGAATATAGATAAAGTCGTAAACTTTCCATTTCCCACGCCACCGGATATTGTGCAATTAAAGTCTGCAGAAAAACGACTCACGATACTTGAAGCATTACAGCCACCTTCGAAGAAGGAAGAAGGTAATGTGGACATTTATTGTCATTTAGACAGCATCGAAAATTATAATCGTAAGATTGAAGTCTACGATTGTAACTGCTTCGCAGTTGATTATTATATGAAACAATACATTGATTCTTTTTATAATTCAAACATTACGTTGTCTAAAGGAATTGATAATTCACTGTTTAGAGATATACTGCACGAAGGTGACACCACTTGGACGCAGTATCGCCGCATTTCCAGTATCTCCGCGTTATGGCAAGATGCTGGCATTATCTCATCAGCATAATTTATCGAAATACACGATATGCATAGTAGCGGCTCTCAGTGTCCAAGAAGTACTGATAGAAACACTTGACATGGAGGGTCCAACTAAGAGTAAATGGCTCCAAAAACGTCGTTACTGGGCTGGGACTGGCAATAGTTTGCTGCTTGGTATTGTAATCTCGAAATTATTTTTTATAATTATTATTTATGACGAATATAAACGATAAACGATATACATTTCTGTTTATGTACAGGCGATTTAATGGTTTTGTTAAGAGCCATCGGAACTGCCGAGTATGCAGGATCAAAGGGAAGATTATTGCCCTTTTGTGAGGAAAACGGCTTGAGACACAAAGCTGTGATTGAGATCAGGAAACTTAGGCAACAGCTCACCAATGAGATTAATTTAAATATACCAAATTTAAATTTAATCATTGATCCAAAGTACGTTTTATCTTTTATTACAAAAATCTTTATTCTGAATATTTTCTATTCTAAATCTATGTAGAGTAAATTTTTTAAAGGAAGTTCTTAGATCTGATTGTTCAGAACATTGGAATTCGCGACTATGTATATTACAATATGTTTAGGAAGTTTGTTACAAAAATTCTTACAGAATGCCATTGCCGACCGATATGCAAGCGAAATTGCTGCGCCAGATAGTTCTTGCGGGTATGGCGGATCAAGTCGCGAAAAAGGTTTTGCCCGATGAGATAAAAGAAGATCAAGATAAGGCCAAGTGGAAACACGCCTACAGGTTTGCTGTTAATTATCGATATTTCAGATTTCATTGAGTATATTTTCTTTTATCTCTCTTATTTTTTAGAACACCACAAATGGAGGAACCTGTGTTCATGCATTCCTCATGCTCTTTACGGAAAACCAGTCCGGAATGGGTGGTTTATCAAGAAATATACGAAACAAATAAGATGTACATGCGAGGTATCACAGTGATAGAACCTGAATGGTTGCCGAAATTCGTGCCCATGTTGTGTCGCCTCAGTGAACCATTGATTGATCCACCGCCAAGGTAATTTTATTTTATTATACAATTGTTATTTTAAAATATGCTTTTCCTAACTTATTAATGAAGATTTTAATCTTTATTATTATCGAATATAATTTTTATTTATAGATATAATCCAAAAACTGGGAAGATCATCTGTCGCGTATCCGGTACATTCGGAAAAGCCGGATGGGTATTACCATCGATGGATATAGAGCATCCATTGACGGTCGACGGCGTTAAATGGTTCGCATATTTCTTCTTGGAAGGTCAAGTGTGCCCTAAGCTGAAACGATTTGTCCCGTCATTGCTGACGACACCCGGTAGCATCACTAAGTCATGGGCCAAGTAAATTATTAGTTTCATTTTTCTTTCGATTTTATTCTGATTCAGCAGGTAGATTATACCAATTCTATGATTTTCCCAGGTTGATACCACGCACTCAAGTAATAGTACAAACGCTACAGTCGCAGGGAGTCTTATCCAAAGACAAACTAATAGAAATCTGGGATTCGGATAAGAAATGTAAGATTATTTTGATTTATATTATATTAGATAAACATAATTATGTCATTATATATTTACATAATTAAATTTGTATATATTTTTGCGATTGAACGTAAAATATTTTAATTTCAGTTTTGCTGCCAGCCTATCAAAAGTGGCTGCCGGAATCCGCGCATGCAGAAGCAGCGCAATTATGGCCGCCCTTGTAATTAAGAATGTAACATTAGGACATAATTATAAATGTAATTATAAATGTAATTATAAGTTTTTTAAATAATTAAACTATTTTATAATAAAAAAGAAAAAATCGAAAAGTATCAGTCTCAATTTTATGCTATCCTTGTAAAACTACTTAAAAAGGAAATGATCTTAATCATTTTTTAATTAATTGAGTCACTTAACTAAACTTTATTTATTAATTTATAAGTTGAAAAATCTTTGATATATTATGGTGTATTTATGTGTAATGAAAAATTATTTTTTAAAAGAAAGATTCAAACAAAATTATTTGTACCTTTTTCTTTTTGCAAAAAAAATAGATTTTTATGCTACACATTCAAATTTCTCTTGCTCTTATTTGTTAGTTGGACTCTTATTCAGAATTTTTCATGTGAAAGTAATTTTCTGATTTAACCGCGTCGACAGCCGATCAATCAGAAGTGAGAAGCGGTAAGTATGGCGGCGAGAATCGCACGCGAAAGCGGCGCTAGCCAACCGTAGCCAACCGCACAGTGTATACAAGCTCCATGCCTCCATGGAATCCGGAAGATATTCCCCATCTATCTCTCTCTTTTTCCCTCTCGCTTTCTCCATCCTCCGTCCCTCTCCGTCTCGCTTTTCCCTCCGGGATAACGATTAGGCGCATACCGAATAACATCGATCCCGATTTCTAGAACGAGGTCATCACGCAGAGGGCAACGATCCAGCGCGGCGCGGCGCGGAGGAAACAGATTCGCGCGCGAACGAGTTCAATCGTCCGTCCATCCGTTCGTTGACAGTCGCATTGTACGGGACGCCGCGCGTCTCGCCGTCGTCCGTCGCTGTTATTGCTGTTGTGTGTTGTGTTGTTTACAGAGCGTCGCGAGCGGCGAGGATAAGATTCGTGAGATTCACCGTGCGCATCCGTTGGTAAAGTCTACTCTCGCGACAGGACACGCGAATCGTGGACGCATCCACGCTTCGTTGCTGTCACCCTGTCTCATTTTCCCTCGTCTTGATTTCTCCCCTCTTTCTCTGTGTGTCTGTGTGTGCGCGCGTGTCTCTCCGCCTTTCGTTCTCGCGCGATTGAAAATGACGGTCCGCATCGCACATCCCTGCTGGCGGCGATGTGTCGTTTCCGTCAACGTCTGTCGCGTCGATGACGCGGAGTGAACTCGTCGCGTCCACCGCGAAGAGCGTCCGTACCACCTAATAGTTGGATTCAGGCCAAACCTCTGGAAAGCGAAAAAACATGGATGCGACGATAGAGCGGGAGTGTAGCGCGTTGGGCGGTTTGTTTCAGCAGATCGTCACTGACATGAAGGTGAGAAACGTTCGTTTTATTTGGGCTCGACCGATCGTTCTCGACGTCATTCGCGCTCCGCACACCTTTTATATTTTAGACCGATGTCTGTCGAAATGTTTACTCTGACGCTCTTGGTTTAGAGATTTTATAATTCCTGAGGATTTTGAATTTAAAGATTTATGTTATCTTGCTATAATTTCTTTTCCTTTTTATCTGAGAATCCCGATTGTATTATATTTATTGAACTCCTCTGTATAATGAAATTATCTCTTTTTCAAGATTTTAGCGTTCCTGGAGATTTGCAATTCTTGACTTTACAGAGCTTTTGGAAGAAATATTTTGGATATTTTATATTTATTTATGTTATTTGTTTAACGTTTCAATTGTAATTTATTAAGATGCATAAATTGGATATGAATAAAAATGGAGCAACTATTTGTAACAAGTGAATTCAAGTGTTTCTTTTAAATAATAATCTTTTGTATATTTCTTTTGTTTTTATTTCAATGTATTTGTTTTATAATTCAACTTGCAAATGCAATGTCATTGTTGTTAGGACAAGCTAATTCTATTAATTGATGCTCATTTGTTCATACTTTATAATTTCTGTAACTTCTTGTAAAAGCAAATGCTTTAACTTTTAAGTATAAACAAAAATATAAAAAATCCTAATGTTATTTAATCCTAATGTTATTTAAAACAGTAAAATGTTTGCTTTGAGAAATCAGGAGCAAAAACATTTTTTTCCTCTATTCCTATGAGTTAGTTTCTCTTATGAATCATAGCTATGTGTTAAGAAATCGTAACTCTAGTATTATATAAATTAGTATTTTATATATACATGTACACATTATTGAAAAAAATATGCAGGGGCGTGTGTGATTATGTTATCTATTACCAGTATATCAGTCCAGATTGCTGTTTGACTAATACAATAAAAACTAATATTAGAACTATATTAATAAAAAAAAATTAAAAATCTCATATGTATAATCTCGTATAATACTGTTTCTCTTTATAGAACGGAGCACCACTTTGGGAAGATTTGATTTCAAAAGCTACAAAGCTACACGCAAGTTTGAGGTGAAGAGATTTACATAATTTCAAATATATTTTATTTTATAATAATTAAGATTTTCCACTAGCACATTTTTCTAGCACATTTTTATTACATGTTTATTACATATTTTACATTAAATAACTTCAACATTACGAGAGATTTTACATAATTGTTTTGTATTGCATATTTTTTATAAAATAAATATTGAAATTGTATGATTCAGGATACTTAGAAATTTTTATCTTTAATGTGAGACATATATTATTGCAGAGCTGCCATTTTGGCTATTTCCGCATATCTTGAGGCTTTTCAGAAAATAGCAGATGCTGCGACTAATGCCAGAGGTAAGCATCAATTAATTAATTAATTAATTAATGACAATAAATCTTTTATATATTGTCTATATAATTTGAATTATTAAATCAATTAAAATAGACAAAATATAAAATAAAAATATAAAATATAAAATAAAGCGATATTAAAATAACACTATTATTAAGGTGCAACTAAGGAAATCGGAACAGCACTGACACGAATATGTTTGAGACATAAAGCGGTGGAAACTCGTATGAAATCATTTACTAGGTATGTTAAAATATCCTGTGTACAACTTCATTAATTTTTTTTTATTTTTATTCAATTAATATCCGAATATTCTTTGCACTCGTGTCTACTTTGTTTCTTTAAGCGCTATTATGGACTGTTTGGTGCTGCCTTTACAAGAGAAATTGGAAGATTGGAAGAAGTCTTTGATCAATTTAGACAAAGAACATGCCAAAGGTTTTAACGATTATTATAGTAATTTGATGAACTACATTTTCAAGAAGCGTCCTTCTGTAATTCGATATCTCGCTATTTTTAGAATTCAAAAAGGCAAGGGCAGAGCTAAAGAAACGCTCTACCGATACTCTACGTCTGCAAAAGAAGAAAGCACGAAAGGTTCAAGTTCACTTACATGTTCAAGGACAGTCTCAAAGCCACGGGACATGTTCTGATGTGGAGCTCAATAGGATGTTAGAGTCATCAGCGGCGGTTGTTCAAGAGAAAAGACTGAGTTTAGAAGAAACGGAACGAAAAGCCGTCCGTGCGGCCCTTCTCGAAGAAAGGGGCAGATTTTGTCTCCTTGCTCGATTCCTGAAACCTGTACTCGTTAGTAGATATTTTAAAGATATACGTATATATACATTCGTTAACTGATGTACAATGGCGATGTATACACATATATAAATGCATAATCAACCGTTTAGGATGAGGAGATAGCGATGTTAATGGAATTGACGCATCTGCAAGAAGTCTCGGATCAATTGCAAAGACACGCCGCGTCGCCGCATCATTTACCGCCTGCATCCGAGCAGGTAATAACGGACATAAAAGGTTGCGACGTTACTCAGTGGTCATTGGCTACACCGCCATCGAGCCCGTCTTTGTCTCTCGGATCGAGGAAGAGTTCTATGTGTTCGATCAGTTCTCTAACTAGTAGCAGTAGTGGATCTTGTAAAAGTCATCCGAGCCCATCTGGACATCCGTGGCATAGATCGCTTTCTCAGGTAATTACGCGTCGGCAGTATCTTTCGTTTCTTCTGTCTTTTTCTCTTTTTTCTCACCTTGTTTTTTTTTACGGATTGATCCATTAGATGTTTTTTTATGTCGCATGACATAGTAACACCGTTAGTGCATCAGCTGCAATGCACCTAGTAAACACGAATATAGATTTTACAGCACGAATTAATTGCTACATTTGCTCGAGCTTATTGTATGTGGTAGTCGATGTTGTACTCGTTGTAGCCATTTGGTGTCAGACCCGCCAGCATCAGCGGCATCACGATGCTGCGCCATTTGACCACTGGCAGTTCCCGCGACTCCGGTTTTACATCACAGGATACGTTGTACAACCAACCGATTTCCGAACATCAGGTAAAATCGTTTAGTGATTAGTAGAATTACACGATGAATAGTCTTCTCCGGACGGACGATGTGCAACGAAAGTCAATCGCCTCCAATGACGAGCTCTTGAAAAAAACATTCAATTTTTAAAAGTTTAGGATTAAACATTAATTCTATAATTTTTATAAAATGTTCACGTTAAAATTACAATGGCACAATATAGAAGATTCAAAGTGTGAGACCTTACAAGTTTCCGCCGCCTAGTGATTATGCTGCTAGATCTGCTTATGTTCCCAGTTTTAAACGAATTCTGTAGTTTAACTTCAAGAATGCATTTTCACACGTTCTATCTTGTCCTGCTCTTTCTCGTTGGCGGTCGGTTAAAGAGGAGGCTCGTATTTTTAGGTATCGAATGTGTCTTCTCTAAGTAATCAAAGTACCGGTTGTACTGTAATGCGACCCGTGACAACTTCTACTTGGCCTGATTTGCAGGAAACGTCTGTTCAGTACGATCGACAAAACCCGGGAGCGGTGAACGAACGGCCACATACTATTTCCTCCGGTAAGTAATATTTATATATATATGCTTGTCATAATTTGATTCGTAATTCCGATTCAATTACGTTTTTTTTTTATTTATTTCAGCGTACGAAAAGGGACATCAAAGACCGGCGCTCAGCGTTTATACATTCCAAGCTCCGGATCGTGACGGTAACAGTTGCTGTCACAGCCAGCCTGCCTCTCCGGTTTCTTCTTCCTCTTCATGTTCTTCCTCGAATCAGCAGTCCAGGGTGCAGCTTCGTAGAAATAATGGCGGCAATCGTCCACCTATACCGAATAGATGTTCTAGTTTGGAACGACCGACAATTCCGGTGAAAAACGAGCCGCCTGGAAGTCCTCGAGGGAAGCCGAAATTACCTCTTCCTGCTCATTTGGCGAAAGGTTTGTTTAACATCGATACGTAAACTATGTGAACTACAATTCGATGTGAGATTTACCATTATAACGGTCCTGTAGAATTGGCAAGCCATCAGCTCCAACAACCAATGTACGTAAACATGCACGAGTTGGCGAATCTAGCTGCTAGCCGTGCTCAGGAGATGCAACTTCCACCGCCTCCTCCTCCAGCATCGTTAACAACATCAGGAACTGATAAGGTATACGAAAAAAGCGACAAAGTCTAAAGATCAGACTAGAGAGATTGAGATTGAAATAGAAAGTAACTAATTAAAAGAAACAAAATCAGTATCAAGTTTAATAAACTTTGCTTTGATTAGTCAAATTCAATTTCAATCTTGATCTATCTAATCTCGATCTAATCTGATACAGGCATAAGATGTACAATATTTTAAATACTTTCAATTTTGCTTACGTTTTGCTAAATTGTGTAGATTGAAGTCCCGGAGAAAGACGCCGGCAGTCAGACATCTGAGTCCAGTTTGGAATCTAGCAGTGGATACGGAAGCCAAAATACTTTGCCACACTCTCATTCGCTTCACAATCAAAACGAGAACACGTGGAACGTACCTGGCGCTGCAGCTACGTTAGTGACACGTAGAGGATCGACTCAGCAGACGAGCAGACCGCCGCCACCGACAAGACGCACATCCACCGTCATTACCTTACCTCCTACTTCATCTGTTAATGAAGATCGGGGCGAGAATGTTTGCGATGAAACAGAGAATCTTCCTCCTCCACCTGCGTTCCTTCTCGAAAGCTCTTCGCCCACGGTCAGCCCTACACCTCAGAGGTGAAGATCGATGCTTAATATTTTTAGTTACAATAAACTCTATAATTGAAAGTTTCAATGTCACGATTTAATCTCTTTCTAATTTTGATGTCCGTAGTTCTACTTAATGCTTTATTTTTTGTAGATCCATCTCGGTTTCCGAGACAGTGAGAACTCTGACCGAGCTTCGTCATACACCAGCCAGTCCGTCGCTCTTACGAAAGACTACTGGACAACAGCAGGGACACAACAATCCTTCGAGCATCATCCAACATAACGCCGTGCTGCAGATAACTCGTTCATCAGTTGAACGTTCTTGCTCAGCTGCTCGTTCGTCGTCCCAAGAACGCGGATCTGTCAGCGCACAAACCACCAACGTAGCCAGTGGTAGTACCGTTAGTCAAACTGGACAAGCTACAAGCCAAGGACAGGGACCGGGCGGCGTAGGTCAGGGTTTCATGGCAGTGCTCAACGCTAAACTTATTGGTACTATGAGCGGCAATGCTACGGTGGGCGTAAACATGAGCCCAAAGTCTCTTAGGAAACAACAGCTCTTGGAACAGCAGCAGCAGCAGCAGCAGCAACAGTCCAAGAATGTCAAAACGGCAGCTCCTGGCTTTCTCGAGACGTTGAACGCTAAATTGGCGCAGCAGCAACAGGCTCTGCAGCAGGCGGGGAATACGAGTAAATCCGCAAGTATCAGGCGCATCATGGGTAATCGCGTGCCCATCATGGATCCTTTGCAAATGAGAGACTCCCTCATGGATCAGATTAGGCGTGGTACCCCGCTGAGGAAGACCAGCGGCCCGATCAACGATCGTTCGGCACCCAAAATCTACTGAGTAGTACAGCAGCGACCTTCGCGTAAGTCCGTAACAATGTGTTGCTTTACGAGCAACGTGCTATTCTCATTCTGGCATAATTGACGCGTAAGGTACGATAAAAAATCAGTCGGATAGAAATCAGTATCTTCCGATTCTTCATCTAATATTTTCGAATCATCAATTTCGAATTACATGCATAAATGTACCGAGGCCGGCGTTACGTTTATTGCGTCTCTGTAATTTAGCTTGCCCGTTGAAATTCCCCTGACACGCAGGCTCCATATTAAATCGATATATGATTTATTGTATAATAAAACGAGGCATATATTGAAGCATCACGCGATTAAAGAAGAATCGACCGGGAATAGCTTTGCGTAGATTTAATGGTATTATATATAGCAATTATATTTGTAGCGTAATATCTGAAAAAAATGCAACAAGCATGTAGGAAGATTTTTATAATAAGTATTAATATTTATAAAGAAAACTGATTTGATTAGGGAATTGTCTCGTAAGATCCGTACCGATACAACGACAATACTCCAGTACAACTTGTGTCTTATAGTTCTATATTTTTTCTGCTTAAAAACATAGCTTAACACGAATTTTTTAATTGATCTATTATCGCTACTGCTTAGTCTGTAAACGAATATACGACAGATTCTAACGATTCTGCGAGAAAGTCATACATAATTTAATATCGAGCTTGTGTATTCGAATTGTGAAATTTGTAAATGCATATCCATATCAGTTGTTAAAGATCTTACATATAGTATTTTACAAGTTTTTTCATTTTTATATGAGAGAGGCGTGAGTCTGTTTGTTAGTTTAAATGCTTTTTTCATTTTTTTTTTGTTTTATTTAATATTCTAAGCTTAACTTCGTCGGGATGGCCGTTTTTTTTTTGGTAGTGTTCTCCGCCGTCGAGATATAGCTCTCGGTGGTACATGTACTAATAGTCTATACTATACGACATCTTTCTCAATGTCGATAAATGTTAATAAGCGTATGTGTCGCGCCTTCGCGAAGGTGATGTATTTTACGATCGTCATCGCTTGCAAGCTACATTCACTGCGTCTCTTGGCGAATTTAAGGGAAAAATATATCCCCCTCGATGGGACGATCGCCTTGAGGTCGAGTATTGCTCCGTTATCAAATCCGTTTATCAAATGTCAGATGTCACGTGTTATTAGATTTTTTTTTTACACACTATATTTTTATGCTCATTATTTGCGTTACTTCGTCATTCTTGCCAATGCATATTCGCCGCAAGTAATACACTGCCTACTCCTATCTCGGACATTCACAGTCGAAAACATGTGTTTGTCATCTAGCGCGAGATATGGGCGGCGAATACCGATTATTACTGCCAATTACATTCATCCTTTCATTCCTTACGTAGTTAAGTTCTCAATAGTATTGTAGCGAACCAGCGCGATGAATAGTGTATAGTAAGCAATAGTTATATATGTTTATTTATTTCAAGCATTTAACTGTATACAGCGTGAATAAATAATAATACTTCCAGAGAATCTATCCATTTGATATTTAATGAGGCTTGTCCTTTGGAAAGTGCAAGATTTAATATAACAAATGAAGGATTTAAATTTAATTAAAATATCATTTCGCGTGATAATAACTCGATCCTATCAATGTTAAATGTCAAATGGACAATATGATCACGAATTGAAATCGTATATAATTATTAACTAAATAATCGTACATACATTATAACGGAATACTATTTAATGTAGCGAGAATTCGATTCGGGTGATTGTTAATTTGTAATAACTATTACAGTACGATCAAACATGAGCAACAAATAAAGATACAATACATTCGTTCAAAACTCAAAATATTTTCATACTTCTTGCTTCTATCATTCTTATACGCATAAAAATTGTTCGAACCGAATTCTTTTTCATTGTTTAGAAAAGATTGCTTTTTTTTGTTTAAACATCGTTTCTCGGCTTTCCGGAAAGAATTAAATTTGCATAGTGAGTTTATCTAAGAAAATATAATTTTCAAATGTTTAGAAAAATTATACAAGCTAATTCATTCACAAGCTAATCAACAAAAAATTAATGTATTATTACTCACCTTAAACACATAGCTTAAACATAGCTCGCACATTAAAATCGGTGATGAAAAATACGATACTAAACATTAACATTTCATGGATTCATTGAATTACCCAATTATTATATCATAAATCGCTGTGCTTTATTTACAGTTTATTATTAACTTGTAAATTATTTGCTATTCACAATTACGAGAATTAAACGATATAACGCACAATACAATCGATATAACGCGACTTTCGCTGTAAAAATGACACTTTATTCTATTAGATATTATGTTTTCTCATCGCACACTCTTAATATAGAATATGTGATGTCGAGATATGTGTACGGTGGGAGATGCAGAAGAGTGATTTGCGATGAAAGTTCAGAGTGTATTCGACTACCTGTATCCTGTGTAAAATTTACTTTCAAATTAAATACAGGAGACGTGCTAAAATTAATGAATCAAATTGCAATGAATGAATTTCTTGATTCAAATCAAGAGAAATCTTATTCAAGTAATTTAATTTTTGTATATGTATGGCTGAAAACGATTAAGTTTTTTCTTCTCGATTGAGTTTCGCTGATACGATACATGACGTGTTCTGTTATTTCTGTTTGTATTTAGTATATTTTCAGCGGAACGTCGAAGATCAGTCAGCCGTAGGAAGATTAAGAAATGCGCTATTATCTTGATTCGCACACGTTGCTCGAGCGTCCGTTATCTCACGTGGAACACCACCAATTGGTGGTAATCCGTATATAGAAATCTGTTCGTCTAAGACGTATCGATTATGCGAGCGCTTAGCAAACTCGCCATCCTCGAAGTGCATCAGCAGTGCTAGACTTCCAGCTATAATATAATTCAAATTATAAATAATAATAGTGAATATATAATGACGATAGTATATAGTTGTTTTTAATTATGCTCAGTTATATACTTACGGTTATCTAAAGGCGGGCAAGAACAATTGGGTCTTAAGACAAATGCGATCATCGAATGCAGGCGTGTAACTTCGTGCGATGATTGCATATCTAATAGAAGTCTTGCTTTACGTAATCGTCTGATCGCCGTCTTTACGACGCTACTGGCGGAGCAATAAAGATCGTTAATATTCGACGGTAATTCGTCGGCGCATATAGGACAGGACTCGTTCAAACTAAGAGGTGCTGAAATAAAAAAAATTATTTGAATACGGGTATCATTATATATAACGGAAAAGATTAATTTTACTTATTAAGATCATTTCTAATTTGAAAAATATATAATCTGAATAATTGAAACAAGTACACAGCACACGGAAAAAAAATCAATTGAGTGGGACAGCAAACCTATAACTTACTGCATGAATTCAATATCTGTAACTAAGAAGATTTGATAGTTTAACAAATCGCTAATATTATTCAGCTGTTAACTTTGCTACTTTAACATAGAAAATTGACTGTCTATATATTATGATTATAGATTTGCTGAATCAGTGAAGTTTTCAGCTGTTTTTTTTCCGTGGCACTTTATCTGAGGGACATTCTGGAAACATTTTTTAAGTTGTAGAAACATCCTCTGGATATCTTTAGGACATCCCTTGAAAGTCTATATTGTATAAGAGGGCTATATTGTATATATAAGATCTAATTTCTCAGGAAATCAAAATGGTTTCCATTTTGAGTAATTTTCACGTCTATTCGAATTTACATACGTAATGTTTCGTTGTTGTTCAGATCCACTTCTATTTTCTGATCGGTTTCGTTGGTCATGTTTGATAGAGGATTGTCGTCAAAATATATGATACTGGGTTTGACAGAAACTGGTACAGGTCCTTCGATACCCTCGGGAGTCGCTAGTTCGTGATCAACCACAATGAAGAGCGGATTTCTGTCGAAGTCTGTCGCAAAAGGATCTTGGCCCTGTCTGTTAAAAGTTAAGAACGGTGCCTCCATATCTTCGAGATCTATGCTGGGTGGTCCGAGCCTGTCGAACACGGGATTCAGATTGATGTCCGGCTCGTCCGGCGTTTGGCCGCTTCCAGCTTCTCTTTGTGGTACTGAGAAATTCGGAAAATTTAGAAAATTACGAAGAAGAATATGATACAAGAAAAAGAAAGAGATTTATCCCGAAAATAACGAGAATAATTTAGTTAAATATTTCGAGTTTATATTTATACGCAATTGAATGTGATTTTTTTAAAATATGCTTCTACTGGAAGCATATGAATACTTTAATATATTTGAATTTAATCGTGTAAATGTATAAGTTCAATAGAAGATTTCAGTATAAATCATTCTCATTACTCTCGAGCTATATTCGTAATATTCATTAACTATCCATATTACCAGACTCAACGCTGTTATTGTTGGCTGCGCTAACATTCGTAACGGTATTGATATCGTCATTATTTACTTTAGGATTGGAATTGTCTACCGGTGAAATATCCTCGCTTCTAGACTGTACGCCGGTTACCGATTTCTCATTTGTTATTTTATTACGGAGTTGCTTGACCAGATCAGAGTTCTGAGTCGTGTTACCTATCTGCTCTACAGTTCCGTTTCGATCGTTCGGGATTTCAGCTGTTTTCTCGATTACATCTTCTTCTTTTTCCACAGTATCCTTCTTCGCGGTGTCTTTGCCCATTTCCTGTACCTCTATCGGCACCGGATTGGGAACCTCTACTTCTTCACTCGGAGTGGCACTGCTGCAAGTCGCCGCAAAACTGTAGCTCTGAAAAATGTATAATGCAAATATATTATAAAATATGCATATTTATATTTATATTTTAGATATTTAAATGAATCATGAACAACTCGGTAAACACTAACACTAACATTACATCAATATTAAATATTCCCACTCAACAATATGAATATAATATGTAACGCATGTTGTATGTAATAGTTACATTGTTGAGTAGAACATTAAGAAATTATATCATTGTTAGTTGAGGTGTTTATTGAGAATATTCTTGTAATCTTACGCTAGATATCGTCAACTCCTGTTGATAGTAATCATAAAGTTTTACATTCGCTGGTTCAAGTCTGTCCACAATATTTTCTCTGGTCACCGTAAACGATATACAGGTCTTTTGATTGATTAATTTGTCGAAATAAATGGTGACGATACCGCGATCATCCTCGAAACGTTTCACTTCTACAAATATTTGTGTGTTACACAAGAGAATAAATTTTATCTTTAGTACCTCTTAATATATTCTTTGATTGCACACTCACTTGTGGCTGGATCTTCCAACAGAGAATGAAGGCTCGTACGATCCGGGATGTATCCGCTTACCATGTTGATCTCTAGTAATGCCATATTACTTTCCCCATCTGCCATTTTATATCGTGTGCAAATTGTAATTTTTTGCCTCGAGCATTCATCTAGCCATGTTGCGGGAGCTGCATTAACTGAGAGATCAAAGGCTTCAGAGCCGGTCGCATGTGCAACATTGTACTTTATATTGCTCTGAAAATAATTATGAGTAGAAATTAAATCAATATAAATAAGTTAAGAGAAGAGGGAGGAGGGGAGGGAGGAATTCTTTTCTCAGTCAAATTCTTTATACGAATTTATAGTTTTATGGTTTATTTAGTAGGAATATCGAATATTTTATTATAAAATTCTATGAAAAAATTTAAAGTTACCTGTACTAAGACGCAGCCTTCACCCTCGGCAAAGATCTCGACTATCGTTGGTATGACGGGCAGACGAATCTGCGTGAGGACCATACGATTATCGTTATACATTCTATACACCTGGTCCACCTCACCGGCGGTCACGAGCACCGAAAGGTCTGTTGTATTGCTCGACATCGCAGCAGCGTATTTTGTGAGCGCCTCCAAGCCAAGCACAGTGTCCTGTGTAGATGTGAAGCCGCCTTCCGCATTGCGTTGTTTCGACATCCAACGGACTGCCTTCAACGCCTCGACCATGTTCGTCTCACCGCCTAACTTCACCAAAGACAGCACAGCATATGCTGTCATTTCGATGCTCAGTCCTAGCGATGGTTTATGTTTATCTTCCCACCAGAGAAGATCCTAGCAAACGAAAATTTATCATGAAGATTACACTGATTGAGATTTATCTTACATATTTTCATTTAACGTAAACTCGATTAGCAACAGATTTAGAGCCGAACTGAAAATTTTTGTATTTTTATTTTTGTACAATGATTAATACAATCCTGTACTATAAAATTTTTAATCATAGATAAAAAAAACTTTGAATCTTTCTCTATCAATCACTATAGGCAAAAGTTCACTTGCATTTTGTACTTTAAACAAGTCACTTTAAAATTAGCTTTATCCAAAACTTGGCTCGCAAGCTAAGTTTTCTAGACAGGCTTGCTTCCAAACTTAGATCTAGTTGAGGGTAAAATTAGAGTAAATTTTGTTATTCGTACATTGTTCCGCGTTGCACGTTTCATAAGCAATTTCATGCTGTTGTTCGCTTTCGGATGTTCTAACAACGTTAAGGCATAGGTGGATAAAGCTGCCGTGTACGTTGTACCACTGTCATTCTCCATTCCTTTCTCCAGGCAATGTAGAGCGTTATTAATGAGTGATGCTGTTAATGGCACGCCCGATTCTAAGAGCGAAATCAGAATGTAAGCCGTTAATGCCGAAGAAGAAGTATCGTCATCTTGCAAACCGCCCTGTAAACACATTTAAGAATACTAAGTGTCACTTCTTTGAAGAAAGATTTAATGCTGCGTATGTAATACCTTCATGTCTTTGTGGAATACTCTGCCAATTACAGGGAAGCATCCATTTTCCAACTGTTTCTTCACCATCCATTTTACAGAAATTTTGAGATCTCGTTCATCGATGTGAATTATATTCTTCGCTTGAGCAAAGGATTTGATTACGAATGCGGTGAGCCAAATCGAGCTACCATCCTCTGAGCTTTCCGGACCGAACGCGGAATATGAACCGTCCGGATGTCTATATATTAATTCGCGCTGATATCCTGTATCGCACAATCAAATATAATATCAAAAAACCTTTTCTTAATCTCTAATCAAAATCAAATAGTACCTTTCTCCATATTTTTGATCGCTTTTGCTCTTAGCTCCGGATTGTCAATTCCAGAAGCGTCCAAGTAGCCAATAACATGGATATTAGGAACAAAGAGAATCATATTTTGCTCGCCGCATCCCATCGGCAAACGAACGAGCTTATCTAGATTCTCGAGAGCCGGACCCAGGATATCTCCTATCAGGGATACGTATGCTCTCGCGCTCTCGGGCACCAAATCGTTAGGTAGATCGAGATTCCAAGTTATGGTGGAATCATCGCTGAAATCCTTCGGACAGATGAACGCAGATTTTGTCATTTCTACAGGGAATCCTTCCGGCAGTACTAGTATTGGTTTTACAATCACGTCTCTAAAAAGGGTATAAATTGCTAAATACTGTCGATGCTTAATCAATAATTTATAATTTCTAACATTTAAGTGATCAAAAACTATGTTTAACAAGATCATATTTTCCTCCTTTTGATGAAAAATTAAAAATTTTTATAGAAATAATAAGATAAAAAACGAGCAAGACTAAGACGATGTATAAAATAATTTATTTTAATAAAAATATATTGAGATGAGATGTGTTTTGACTTAATCGAAATATGGAGTATTAAATGATGTAATGAGATATCCTATTATTTTATACATTTTAATCTTGTGCTATTTTTTGCTTTATTATTTCTATATTGTTTTGCAAATAAAATATGTGATATAGTCCAAAATTATACTCAAACTTTCTTTAAAAAAAAAAAAGAAATTCCGGATTTTCATATATAATTTCATATATAATTTCGACGAATAAATGTATTTACTGAATTGTTAAATACTAGTAACTGCAAACAGAAATATTCAGCCAAATTGAGCCATTTACCGTGTATATACAAGCACTTCCGGACCGCATGGCTCGGCATAATCCGAATCGATCGAAGCGGAAACCGTGATATTAACATCGCCGAGAACTCGCGGTCTGAGAATATATTCGTGTACTACACTGTCTCGTGGTTTTACACAGAACGAAGCGACTGCGTGCGACAGATGCAAGTCGAGCCCCGTTGCATCTTCCAACTTAATCTTGACCTGCGAAAACCGTCAATCAATTATAACATATCGGTCGGTTATTGTAAATGCGATTTAATGCAATGAATTATTCAATATAAAAGATCGTATAATATATGTAAAAGTATGTCTCAATTCTATATCTACGTTAATAATCGATTTGTATGTATTTTATTATTTTTGTAATAATCTAATTTTATTAAAATTTCACTAGGAATGTCAAATGATAGTAGAACACACACAAGAATGAAATAAATGTCAAAAACTTACCGGTAAACTGTGTTGCATGTAATTAAATAAGGAAACTTTCATGCGCAACATTTCTCCGCGTTTCACACTATATGGTAAGCTATAATCGAGGAAAAACGGTTGAAATCCCGTGATGGTGGTCGGTGGTGCTATTCCGAGACCGTGTGTAGGTGAAACACATGCAGTGTATCCGATCCAATCAGTAATAGTATGAGGCAGAGTACGTTCTACCGTCACTTTGCCTTCTTTCCTATAAAAAGTAAAGGAAAAAAATATACACGAAACAATAT
>Ga0157363_1000713_pt1 | contig 25947 bp, 10 predicted proteins | sample AttsexASBM1_FD_111477 | JGI IMG/M metagenome (GOLD analysis project Ga0157363, IMG submission 111477) | Fungus gardens microbial communities from leaf cutter ant in Ribeirão Preto, State of São Paulo, Brazil - Atta sexdens ASBM1 | ecosystem: Host-associated > Fungi > Mycelium > Unclassified ... | reverse complement strand
TGATATAATCATATATATATATATATATATATATATATATATATATATATATATATCGATTCGAAAATAAGATATTCTTTGAAGACATATATGTTGTCTATAGCTAAAAAATAATATTAATTTATGCATGTAAGATATTTCAGCTTTAATGAAGAATTATATAAGAGAATAGTAAGATCGTATAATAGTAACTGGTATTTTTTTTATGAATAATAAACAATATTTAAAATTCACAAATTAAAGTCAGACTATAATGACAATAAAAAATTTTATATATATTTATTATGTATTGTACATACATAATAAATTATTATTCAGTAAAGAAAGGTCAAATGATAAGAATTTACGCAGCTATATTAATGCAAAAATATATTTATTACTTACAACTTGCAAAAAATCGCAAACGTTTCGACCATGGTTTTTAGACTTCCTCAATGCTAATTTAAACAGCTTAAATTATAAACAATAGTTACAAACAGCAGAAAACATTTAAAAACAAGTTCTTGAAACCGCAAATTGAACATGTAAATAGATGATTTGTCGAATCGCAGACATAAGACATATCAGACGCAAGTAAGTTATGAGAACAATTCATTATCGCAAAGGATACTGATATAGATATTTTATCTAATTCACACTTAAAAAAAAATGTATGAATCATGCATATACATACGCTTTTTGTTTATTTTTATATTATTATTAATTTCTTAAAAAAATGTAACATATAATATTAAAACATCGTTTTGATAGGAGCGTTTAATAGATAGTAATAGTTCATCCCCCCCCTCCTTTCTCTCTCTCTTTCTCTCTCTCTCTCTCTCTCTCTCTCTCTCTCTCTTTCTCTTTAATGAATATACGATTACTTTCTATATTTTTATCGAAATATAAAAGAATATATTTCGATATAAAGAACCGGAAACTCATTTATATCGTCATCATTAAAAATTCCGTTGTTGTCGTACATCCTGAATGTAATATGTATATAGGATGTCAACTTATCTTTCATGTTAACCTTGACGCTTATGTTAATCGTTAAGTGAAACTTCAAAAGCACAGGTGCTGATGTATCTATCCTCCATTTTAATGTTGGTCGTATAGCTATCAGCTTTCGCATTTTCGCATGTATGTGAAAAATGAATTAACTTTCCTTTTTGAGTTTCACTGAAATCTATTAAGCATACATCATTTGTAAAACACAAACGTACATGATCACTGAACAGTACGAACTGATATAAATTATAAATAAAAACAATGACTTATTATTTATCAATTTTTATCATTTTATTTTGCAGGAGAAGAAAATGACTTTACATCAGATGGTGAAGAGAGTGGTGGTGGTGGAGGAGGTGGCGAGGAAGCCGTGGATCTCACAGCGACGAGATCTCATCAGGGCGACGATGATCCTATGGAAGAGGATGAGGAAGAAGGTATTGATGAACAAGACGAGCAGGATGAAGATGAGGAGGGCTCTCGCAAACAAATTCATCATCGACAAGACGCGGAGAACAATAATAATTTTGTGGAGAGCGGCTTACCTACCGCTATATTCCCACCAGCTGGAACTAGTCACGTCACCCTCGAAGCCCTTCAGAATACAAAAGTGGCGGTCGCTCAGTTCGCTGCCACTGCTCTTACTGGGGCAGATAGCGAAGCGGCGCTACAAGACCTGGCATTTCTGGAAAATACGCTGTGCACCCTTCAGAATCAACAGGTATTACAATTACAGCTGATTCGACAACTTCAGCAGCAATTATTGATCACTCACGGGCAATCGGTAATGCAATCGTCGACGGAACCAACCGATAACAAAGAGGCTTCGTCGTCTCCTATTATTCATCCGAAACCATTGTCGAGTCTCGCGTCACCTCCTTCTTCTCGTCCACCAAGTCATCATCAGCAAACATCACCGGCGCCGCTGACACCGAATCTACTTCAGGAACGACCCACTTCGACGAGCAGCGCCTCTCCTTTGAATCTACCCTTATCTTCGTCCAGCACGACATCAACTGTCATTACGACCACCAGCAGCCAGATGCCGATGCCACATCAAATACCACATTGCTCGATAAGCGCTTCTCTCGCTTCATCGATCATAACGAATACCGATCCGCCTCCACTTCACGAGCCAAATACTCTGGATATTCTTCAAAAACGTACCCAGGAAGTATTGGATAATGCGAGTCAAGGACTAGCTAACAATTTGGCCGACGAGCTCGCGTTTAGAGGCAAGGGCTCGCGACTATCTCCTTACGATTCGAAATCAAGCGGTGGTCGCGGCGAGCCCTTCTTCAAGCATCGATGTCGCTTCTGTGGCAAAGTCTTCGGTAGCGACTCGGCGCTACAAATCCACATACGATCCCACACAGGTGAGCGACCTTTTAAGTGCAACGTATGTGGCAGTCGATTTACGACCAAGGGCAACCTGAAGGTCCACTTCCAAAGGCACACGGCCAAATTTCCACATGTTAAGATGAATCCGAATCCTGTTCCAGAACATTTAGATAAATATCACCCACCCCTCTTGCAGCAAATTGCTTCCGGGAGACCGATGCCGTCTCCGCCGCCGCCACCACCACCACCACCACCATCCTCTCATCACCCCTCGTTTCATCCGACAACAACGCACGGTTTCCTCCCACCACAACCACCTCTGAGTCTCACCTTATCCAATATGACGCCCCTTTATCGATCTCCAATTATTAATCATCGGGACGATCAAGATGTACCAGAGAACCTTAGTAAACCTATAACCACCGCTCCTCAGACATCTCCCACTTCTCCCGCTGCCGTATTGAATTCTCGTCATTCCTTTCATGACAATCTCCATCAACAACATCAAAAGCAGCAGCTTGAACAGAGAGAGGAGATAAAATTCGAACAGAGATCACCCGGACAGGAGCAGTATCAACGACCGATGAGTCGGGAAGGCGCTGAGCGAATAACACCGAAGAGAGAACCTGAGGAAGCGGAAGAAGCTGCAGAGGAAGAGAGCGAAGATTTTGAGGACACCACGAGACGATACCTTAATTCACCTCAATCTGCGAATCCACCGTCCCAACCGCAAACGTACGAGGATTGTAGTATGGATAGCAAAATTAGTGGACGTTTAGAGGGCGACGGAGAGATGGAAGTGGACGAGGAAATAGAAGAGCAGCCTGAAAACCTCTCAGGCAGAGGTACAATTAATCGTTTGCCTCAACAGATCGTGACATACCCAGGAGCATCACCAGCCAGCAGTAGCGCGAGTAGCGGTAGTCTACAGACATCTTTCGCTGGAATTCTGTTTCCAGGTCCCCCGGCTCATCATCAAATTCCTCATCTTCCTGTTTCTACACAGACAGGACCAACCATGGCATCCGGAAATGAAATGATCGATCCAGCCAAGGATCCAGCGATTTATTCGACTTTACTACCACGGCCGGGTAGCAATGATAATTCCTGGGAGAGCTTGATTGAAATAACAAAAACTTCAGAGACTTCCAAGCTACAGCAACTAGTCGACAATATCGAGCATAAACTGAGCGATCCTAATCAGTGCATCGTTTGCCACAGAGTGCTCTCATGCAAGAGCGCGTTACTGATGCATTATCGCACTCACACTGGCGAACGTCCTTTCAAGTGTAAAATTTGCGGTCGTGCTTTCACGACGAAGGGCAATCTGAAAACCCACATGGGAGTGCACAGAGCTAAACCACCACTGAGAGTGTTGCATCAGTGTCCTGTATGTCACAAGAAATTTACGAACTCTCTTGTATTGCAGCAACACATACGTCTTCATACCGGAGAACCCACTGATCTCAGTCCGGAACAGATTCAGGCTGCAGAAGTAAATGAGTTCCCACCCGGTTACCATCCATTGGCATCTTTTCTCCCTCAAGGCTTTCCACCGATACATCCGACCAGTACAGGCTTCTCCTTAGGATTCCCTCCATCCAGGCAAACGGCCATCGAACAACAATTACAGGAGAGCGACGTCGAAACGAAAGAGGAATCTCAGCACCAACGACAGAGATTTATGGAGGAGCATAGCGAAGAGATGGAAGATCAAGAAGACGAAGAGCAAGATCACAGAGAGGACGATGAGAGGTGCGAATTGAATCGCGATAGGCGTAGCGTCGAAATTGAAGAGGAGCAGGATCATGAAAGCGAAGATACAACCGAACACAAGGACGTAACGCTTCCTATATTTTCGACTTCGTTGGCAGCACTCGAGAATCAAGTAAGGACCATCACGACGACAGCCACAACTATGAATGTAGCTAGATCGCCATCCTTTCATCGATACAACGGTAGCGAGAAGAGCACTAGCCCACTAACATCCGGAGCTCCGCTCGACTTGACGCCCCGTGCTTCATCCACGCCAGCGTCGGTGGCTTCAGCATCGCCCACACCACCACCCCAAACCACGCCGCATCATCCACCAAATCCCTTCGGCATGTTCGCGGGACTGCTACAAGCGGTTTCGTCCACTCCTGCTACTAGCACGATAGGCACTTCGAACATAAACAGCATCACGTCGATGAATGCCGTGAACCCGGGAAGTGGGCCCGGCACTGGACCACTAGCCTCGCTGACCACTTCAGCTGTATTAGCCGCATCATCGACCTACAATCCGCTTGGCCTAGCTGTTGGAGGCCCAGCAGGTAGGAACTGCTAGCATCAGGGCGGGCTGCGGTTCCTGCTACACCTTATTCCTCGTCCGACTATGATCATGATTCTTTGCCGCGAATCATTAAGTCCAATCTCGTCGAGTATATACCTTTATCTCAGTGGCGTATCCGTCTTATCCAATCTCATATCAATGTCCTGTTTGTGGTGTAGCTGGACCTAGCACTCCCATTCTCCTGTTATATAACTTTCTTTTTTTTTATCTATCTTGTTGCCTTTGTTTCAATAATCATCTTGTCTTTTTCTCTTTATCTCTATTTATATATATATATATATATATATATATATATATATATATCTGTATTATTATACATATTATTATAACCTATATTATTATACTTCTTAATCGTCTTTCTTATATTCCTTAATGTTATGCGATAATTTCTGTTTTTCATTGTACATACGCTATCTCTTGCGATACCGCGTCGCATACGAGTGCAGAATGTCTTTGTGATTTCATCGTATTTAAAACGGTGTAATTTCGATTTACTTATTTTGGCTTATTTTTATTTTTTTTTATTTAGAAAACTAAAAGTGAAGACTCGGCCTCAATATTAGAAAACAACTGGAAGTTAATCATTCTACATTAATACAATAACGATTGATGTCTGCTTGGAAAAGATTCAAAGGCAAGTAGGTTTATAAAATACGAAAAAATGGCAAAAGATAGCGAACAACAATAAGGAATATTCTTTAAATCAATCTTATTAACTATTCCTATCAACAATATCGATTTGAAAAAGAGATGGCCACATTATCTATAACAATTTAGTAATGATACATATTATGAACATTAGTTATAATGCGTTCAAAGAATTTCTTATTATTATATAGCTTAGCATTATTTTTTATTTTATTATTTTAATATTATTTTTTACTTTATTATTTCTTAGTTTCGAGTTTTAATTTAGATATAATATTTAACATTTTTAATACTCGTATACAGGATATACGAATCCCACAATATTTCAGACAATTTTCGTATGCCCGTAGAGCGGACTAAGTAAAAAAATTGTGTATTTGTCATTTTGCAATTTTCGCAATAGTTGAGGAGATATTAATTTCTAAAGATCAGATATTCGCCCACCGCCAAATACAAGCATACGACCGTCCAGCACGAGGAATTGTTTTCTTTCGCCGTCATATGTACATAACTATTAATTATATGTACATAACTGTCGTAATAAACTCCCCTCTGCGCGTCTAGAAACCATAACAGATAGGCGAGTATTTGGTGATATAGACAGAAATTCGCTTATGGTAATTTTTTAAATATATACATATATACGTATATATATGTTAGGAAATAAATGTTGTACAAAATGTATAATACAAGATGAAGATTAAAATAAGTCAGAGTGGATCGGACAACAGTACGATATTGAGAGCGACTGAATATATATAATTCACTTAAGAGTTATTATAGGGCTGTAGTAAAATAGTTCTGTAAAAACTAATTCTCAGATGATTGTTGAAGATTATATGTGAGAAAATATTAACGACTAAAAAAATTGATATAAACTAAAAAGTACAAAGTGAAAAGTACAAATCAATTATCGTATCGCAATGAATCATATCTGTTTATATTAATTCTAATCGTGTATTTAGTTCACCACTTATACTCTATATTTGATTTAAATACAATAGGCCGCGACGGTGTAAACGCTTGTGAAGCGACTCGACCTGGCTTGGATCAGATCCTTTTTTGATTTTTGATTCCTGTCTCAGACTATATGATTTAATGAGATGTAACGTGTGATGTAAACGCAAGTAGATCAAAACCGGTCTATAAATGCGTAAAATAGTATAAAGTATATACTAATAGTATAAAGTATATAGATAACTCTACTTTATATATTTTGTTGGTATGCAATTATGCGTATAGTTGTAAAATAAATTATTATAAATATAACGTGCAATAAATGTTATTAGAAACGTAACTTACAATTGGCAATTACATGTAGACTAAATGCGGTTTATATTAGGTCCAAAAGTATCATAGGTCTATATGATGTAAACGTTTAAAAATCTGTTTTAAGTTAGGGCATAGATTAGATTATAGGTCAGATCGCAAACTAGGCCAATATTGATATGTTAGAGGATTAATGTAATCATTAGAGTATTCTACAAAAGAGATAATTCCAATATCAAGCTGCTTCTTTCCTGATAAAATGAATGCAATGTTCACAAAACGTTAGCAAACGTTTCTAATAATGAATCTAGACACGGAAATAACTCGCGAAACGCATAGTTTCTGTATAAAAAAGATCATTATTGTTTTATTTGATTTTGAAATAAATGTGACAAAAATTTACCTTCCCATATCCTTTCTTATAATTACTTTCTTATAATATTCAATACAAATAAGGCAAATTTAGCTGACGTTTATTAGTTTCAAACTCATGCAGCACAGAAGACTGAAGCAATGTTGCAACATTGCAGAAATATTACAGAAGTGTAAATTAACAATATATCTGCAAAATGTCAATAATATGCCTGTAATATTCTTCAAACATTGCAAACTATAATTCTTTAATTGTTACAATAATAATAATATAAAAATATAATTTTTTAAATACAATATTTATAATAGTCTTTTAGTTTAATACCCGTTTTTATGATAATAATTAATATAATCAATTTTTATATTTAAATAAAATAAAAATATTTAATTTATATAAAATAAAATAAAAAATTTGTTAATCTATTATTTGACGACCATTTCGTTAGCTAATGGTACATTCGGTACATATGCACTAACACGATTCTAGTGCTGCTCTGACACGGTACTGCCCTGATGCAAGTGCAGAACTACACTAGATTGATGTGACCTGATGCAGAATTAAATTTGAAACTAATAATGTATATTACAACTAATGACAGCAAATTAAATATTTTCATTATCAAAAATATTTGTTTTTTATCATATATAATTATATTCTTCTTTGTCCGAGTATTCAATCACGATGTCCACATAATTTATATCTTTTGGCCTTTCTTCTTTTATTACACATAATATATCTTCTATTTCATCATCGCTACTACTTGTTTCTAATAATTCATTTATAATAAATAATTGTCTTTTTTTATGCACCATTTTATAATTTTTTGTTGCCGAATTAGTTTTGTTTGTTCGTACACAAAAATGTCAGTGCAACACTTTCTTGAACTCATTCGGTTCATTCAGTTATTGCAATCTGAATACAAATTCAGCACTACACTGGATTTGACAACCTGAATGCACTGATACAGTGCGCACAACCCGAATGTGTGGCACCGAAAAAGTTTGCACTTAGTGTGCACTTAGTGCAGTCTATCGAATGTGTCATAAGTTTTATATGTGTTTTAAATATGAAATTAAAAAATAATATCGAGTTTGGGTGCAATCAATGCATCATTATCGGATAAGACATTAAGTAATTAAGCTGCTGAAAACAATTTATCGAAATATTAATTATGTGATCGATGATGTATTTATGCCTGATATGAATGCAAGAATAAACCAGCGCCTTTTAGTGATAAATTTCATACCGTCATTTTTTAATCGATTTCAGTTGACTCAGAGTGGCTTCGAATTAAAAAGAATCATTGCGATTAACTTAATCCATGATTACCAAGCGACTGTATTATTATGTTAATGTGATAATATTTATAGTTTGTTCGGAGCATACACATACATGCTTTATTCTTTCTTCTTATAAATATATCCTTCAGAATTAATAATACATTTATTGGAATATTTTTATGATTTTATTATAAAAAAATTGCTTTTGGAAAGCACATATCACTAGAAATGTGATTTGTAGAAAAATTAAAGTTAATGAGATATATATACAGAAAATAGTTTTCATTTTAGAGTCTTCATAAAAAATTTATCTAAATGCATTACATTGCAATATTGGAACGTTTTGTTGTAATATAACAAAAAGCGAACATCTTAATATTATTAAAATTTTGCAGCAATGATTCGGCAACTTTTCACAACCATATAATATTACAATGTTTCAGTGAAATCATTCTGCAATGTTTCTGTAATCTTTCTGTGCTGTATGAAGCTATTAACAAAAAAAAATAATAAAACAATAACAATATGACGTAAAAATAATAAAACAATGACAATATATCGATGTTCATAATCGGATTTTGTATTTAAGATTATCTTAAGTACAATCTTAAGATATCTGAAGATATGTATCATGAACTAATCAGAGAGTTGCATCATCTTAAGACATTATTAAAGATAGTTTTAAAATAAGAATGGATTACGAATATCACCAAATAGTAATAATATGATATAGTAATAAAAATCGTAATATAATAATTATCCGTTGCAATCGGTAATACAGTTTTGATAATTTAAAAGTAGCTCGTTGTTTATTAGATGCAAGAGTCAGCTTCAGATGAAGATTAAGACAATAAATTTTATGCGAGGTACACAAGTAGCTTCGATTTTGAAATAAAATCTTATATACAATACAATATTAAAAATTGAAAAAATATTAAAAAATATTAAAATTATTCAAAAATATTAAAAATTGAAAAATAAATGTGGGCAGTGAATAGACGTCAGTACATTGCCAAATTGAAAATTTCATCTAATCTTAAGTTAATAAAATTGTGTTTTTAAGAATGGGATGAAAAAATCAAAGCCTTTTCTGCTTACACTTTTTCACTTTTCTTCTATCAATTTTTGATTTTTTTAATCTTTATTTATTTATTTATTCGATGAAATACTGCTTCTTATTTCATATTTATTTTATAATGCTCGTTGACCTTTATTTATTAATAATGTTTTTCTAAATAATGAACGATAACTTTGTCAGAGTATTTAATAATCTTGATAATATTAGGAATCCACTGGATATCCAAAAAGTATTCGATATCTGGTATTATCCAGCACTTTTTATTATTCAACCGGATAGTCAGATATTATTAATAAGGATGTATCAGATCGTAAAATTATCGGATATCGCATATTCAGACAGAATATAATATCGGATAACCGACATTTTCTTAATATTCGATCGATTCCGAGAGTGTCTTCTAAAAAAAAAGAAAAATATAGAGAAAAAGATTGTAATTTTGCAACAATATTAAAATACTATAGCATAAATACGCATACTTTTCTAGAACATTTGTATAAGAAAAAAAATCAACAATTTAATAATATCAAATTTCAATCGGATATATTCTCGGATACTAATGATGTCTGACTCCGGTCGAATAGTAAAAAAGTATTGGATAATACTGGATATTTTCCGGTGTATTTCTAATCATTAGTCCGGGAATATATCCGGTTGAAATTTTATATTAAATTGTTGATTTTTTATTATATAAGTATTCTATAAATATTCATATTCATAATGCTATAATATCTTGTATATTGCTGCAAAATTACAATTTTTTTTTTCTACAGTTACCACCTCTATTGCTAATCTGCTAATCAAACTCAGATGATAACATTAAAATCATAATTATTATCACTTTTTCTCTTACAGTCTCTTTTCCTTTTTGCCTCCTTTTTTCTTTTTTTACTCAACTTTTTTTTAGACATTGTCCCGAAATCCGGTCAGATATTCGAAAAATATTGGATATCCGATTCGAAACATTGCTTTCCCGAATATCCGATCGGATATTGGATATCCGATTCGAAACATTGCTTTCCCGAATATCTGATCGGATATTGGATATCCGATCTTACATTCTTTTTTGATATCCGATAATTTTACGATCCAGTGCATCCCTAGATAATATATTTATTATCTAGGGATTTAGTTATTGAGAAAAAATACTAGGAAAATAAACTTTTTTATTATAAATTTTTTTGTACAATTTATTCTTGCACCATAATTCTCATTTTTTCTATTATTCTTTTTCATTTTATTTAGATAAATTTTTTTGTAATTATTAATAAATACTTACTGAGATTATAATCTTAAAATAGTACAATTTTAGTTGTATTGAAATATGTAAATATCATGGTATAAAAAGAAATGTAACTCATTGCGCAATTTCTCGAATCAGAAATTGATCTTATTTGCGACGCAAATGAATCGCGTGAACTTCTGTAAATGTGTTCAAAACGTGATTGATTGACAGATATTTCTACTGTATCTGTCACTCACTGTGTATCACCTTTCTTTTTACATCATAGTAAAAGAAAAGGACGATCGGTAACTTTAAATTGCTTTAATTTTAAATGAACTATGATGATAAAAATACATTTAATTTTCGATTAATATTCGATTACAACTAACTTGCGATTAATCAATGATCCCGTTACCACCATTATCGATAATTATTTAGTATCTTCAAGATATAATTTCTACCAAGATATGATTTTTATGAATCATTAAATCGATTTAAAAAAATAACCTGATTATTTGCAATATTCATTCATTGTTTAATAAAAGCATGACCAACATAACTTTTAAATTAATAAACTTTAAAAAAATAAAAAAAAGTATATATAAGTATAATATTTATTACACAATCGTTACTACAACATTTTTGTATTAATAAATCATTCAATTATCGCTATTGTCAGTTATTATCGACATTTTTAGGCATACTTTTTATCAATTTTACAACATAATCTGTGTAACCGAGTAAACTTTTTAGGGATCGCCATGTCAAACATTTTTGAACGAGCAGAATAGCTCCCTTATATATTATACAGAGAATTTTACTTATTGTCTGATTTTACTAAAGAACGACATATTTAACAATGAGTATCGCATACGCTAAAAAATTCGAAGCTGTTTTCTTTTACATGCTCTTGAAAGAACCGAAAATATAAAAAATGACCGCAAAAAAAAACCTAAGACATTTTAAACAAGTAGCAGAAGCAGTAGATATGAAACATATAATACCATTGATCTATCGAAGCGATAAAATACGAAAGATATGTTGAAATTACATCAGTTACACTTTTATAGAACAATTGCATTTATGTCATAAAAGTTTATTTTTGTGAGAATGCAGCTATTTTTAATAAAATTAGAATCAAGAAAAGATTTATTAAAATAGATTGAACTATCTTTGACAATTCATCAATAGTCTCTTATTGATATTCCATATATTTTAACACTGTATTCGAAAATCGTGACTAACTTTATTTAAATGAAGAAAATATGATCTGTCGAAAAACTTTTGATAACACAAAAGGCTCACAAAAAAAAGTACTCTGGAGTGAAGACCCACCTATTCTTATGTATTTTGAGTCACTGAATATGAATCTAACATCAAAATAAGATCATCGAGGGCAAATTTTTAATCCAGAACGAAAAATTTACCCTGGATGATCTTATTTTGATATTAGATTCGTATTTAGCGACTCAAAATACATAAGAATAGGTGGATCTACGCATTAAAAATATTATTTCTTTAAAAATATATATATAACCAATTGAGTTCTATAATGCATCATAATCAATACTACAATTTTTCTATCTCGCACAGAATTTCTTCGCAAATAAAATTTACATAAGATTTATGCCGGTCGCACTCTTCCTTGACAGATTGTAATATTATAATATTTTTTATACTTCCACGGGTATTTTCTATGCAGATACAGAACAAAATGCATATAAGAGAACCAATTAGAGTATTTTCTTTCTACAAAAGACTCTGATTAATTGATTCTCTTATGCTATATGCGACATGCAAAGATCTGTGCTCTAACCTTAATAATGGACAATCTGGAAGAACACGGAAATAATTCATGAAACATAGCTTCTGCAGAAAGTACCCGTGTAAGTCTAAAAAATATTATAATATACAATCTGTGATCACCGTATGCCATAACGTTTCGTGAAAATTATGCTTCATCTCATAAGGAATATGATGAAAATACACAAGATGAAGCATTGCACACAATGGCGACAGGAATAGTGAAAACAATCAATAAATTTTTGCCCTCACTTTGTGCTGCGTATAATAATGTTAGCATATTAAATAGCCAATCAAATTTTGCCTCAAATTCCTACTACGCAACTAGAAATGCTTCACCTTGTATATTTTCATCAGAATCAAGCTATTCGTTCTGATAATCTACAATGTAAACTACAATGTTAACGAAATGTTAGCATTTTAATAATTTGAACATGTACGAAGATAATCTGCGAAATGCAGTTTCTGTATAGGTGTATATTATGATTTTAGAATCGGGAACAAATATATATAATGTAAAGCATTAATAGAGCAAAATGGAAACGCGATGTATTAAAAATATTTTTGCAGTGTAATTCCTTGAAATACATATATACATGAAGAATTGAATCGAAAATGTAAAGAGATACAATTTGTTACAGTACGTGGCAACACCACATGTAAATTCTGCTACAAGACGTTCGCGTGCCAATCTGCATTGGAGATTCATTACCGGAGTCATACGAAGGAGCGACCTTTCAAATGCAGCATATGCGATCGAGGTTTTTCTACGAAGGTAATTAAATATATTTTATCTCGAAAGTATTCTGCGAATTTAATCTCTTTCTCTCTTTCTTTCTTTCTCATTCTTTTCCTCGCTTGTATTGTATATCATCTTTGCTGATTTATATCTCGATGTTGTAATACTTTGTTAATAGTTTAATCTGGATATATCTTGATATACGCATCCTGTTGTAAAAATATTATTATTTTATTTGATTTTCAAACAAAAACAGATTTATATTCGAATTGATATGACTTATATATATTTAAACTTCTCAAAACTGTTAGAAGACACTACAAAATAGTATTGTTTAAAAATATCTGCATATCTCTTCAATCATTATATTATTGCATAATACCTGTCTAAGAATTCCAAAATACTGTTAATTTGAAAAACTTATTCTATTCTGTTCCTAAAGAATGTTCTAAACAGAAAATTCACACAACATTAAATAAAAATTCAAAAAAAACGCTTTTTTCATTTGATAAAATAATTAACATAAAACATTTCGTATGTCATGATCAGCTGATATACATAAGTATAACTATAAACACTGCACATACATTTACTTGAATCTTAATCATTAGCTTATATTAATCATATAAAATTTCCAGAAAATTTAAATAATACCTATAGTTGCAAAACTTTTTATGAGATATGTACTTTAAATGATAAGAAAATGAAAAAAGAGATTAAAAAAAAAAATAATATATATATAATATATCAAATAATATTTCAGCATTATTGCTAGCATTAACGACATTATGAAAATATGCACTAATATTTAACGATTAGTCAACAGTTAGAAATAAATAATTAAATATTAGAAATGCCTTATTCATCACGCAAAGTTTTTTCTGCTATATCTATTCGCACCACTTCTATATTGTCCTCGTTGTTCTGCTGTACTTTCAGAACGATGATTCCGGTCAGCAAGTATGTTCCTGCGCGGATCAACCCTTCGCCGCGAAGGGTCCGATTCTCCCACAACCCAATTCCCAATATCGCTCGTACCCGGCGAAATCGGCCGCCGGAAATAGTGAGAAACCGAAACGCAGGCGGCGGCGGCCTGAGGAACGGAAGAACCGGGGGCGGACAGGAACAGGAGGGGGGCGAAGGCTGACGTCTGTTTATCCTGCCGTCCGCCTGCCCCCGCTGATGCCACCCGCCCTCGGACTTCTACCCTCGGACCACGTCTTCCTGGTAAGAGTCTCCTCTACCAGCAAGCGTACAACACGCGTTCGTCCTGCGCTCTCGTGCAATCGATTATCATAACCAAGTCGAAATTATTTTTTTTTACGTAATAATATTGTGTTCTTCCTTTTCGCGATTGACAAATGATCTAAATTCAATAATTCGAAATATAATTATCATAAATTTAAGTAAAATATATACATTCGCGCAATATATGCGAACTTTATCAGAATAATACAGAAACGTAAATATTGATTAGATATAACGTGAATTATATTACTTTGATTAAAAAAAAATATGTAAAAATGAAAAAAAAAGTTATTTTAACTCGTACGTACTCAAACAAAATAAGAAGCAAAAAGGATATTTTGTGATGAGTTGAAATCGTTAAAATCATATAAATTTAATATAAATAATCGCAAGATGAACTTCCCATTTAAAATAATAGTATAAAGTTCCTAATCTGTATATAATATTCAACGGCGCAGATCGTTAATATATTGCACATAGATGCCTTACATGGATAACAATGTTACAACTGTTTTTTTCTAGAAACCACAGTCAACTGCTTAATTAAATACAATAGAACGTTTTGATGCGCAGGGTAATATGAAGCAGCATATGTTGACTCACAAGATTCGCGATATGCCGCCACATCTGTTCAGCGATCCAAAGCATCAACAGCAGCAGCAACAGCAGCAACAACAACAACAGCAACAGCAGCAGCAGCAGCAGCAGCAGCAGCAGCAGCAGCAGCAACAGCAGCAACAACAACAGCAACAACAACAACAGCAGCAGCAGCAAGAACAAGAGACTTCCAGAAGTCCAATGTGCGTTGATGATTCGAGCCTACCGCCCCCACCTCCACCACCTCCACCACCCCCGCCGATGCCACCGACGTCCATTGAATCCACAATACCGGTGAAAAGATCGCCGGAAGGAGATCTGCCAGCACCGAAAAGACCAGCCAGTAAGTATGATTTTACTCGCGTTCGCTTTTATAAGAAAAAAAAGAAAAAAAAAGACTTTCTTACATACACACATACACACGCGCGCGCGCATACGCGCAGCACAAAATCTGCTTCTTCATCGAGCGCCACCCGTATTATCCGAACTCAGCTTCGCTCGGCTGCGATCTCATTGCTAACGCGTTGTCAATCACGATTGATGGCCCCTCTCGCTAACGAAAACCGTAGTTTGGAATGTCTGATGCTATTGCTTCGCAACACGCTTGTTAGACTCACTTTTCTTCCTGCTTCTTGTTCATCATTACTTCTACACACTAGATTGCTGGTGGCGGATTACGCTTATTCAATTCATTTCTTCATTCATATAGGACAAATTGGATTTTTTGTAGCTATGGTGGCATTGTATTTTTATTTCCGATACTGATTACCAATGGTATGAATAAATATGATTTTATTAAATAAATGACGTTACTGAGTCAATTTATATCACATTTTTATAATTTTCAAGAACCATATAGCCTCAGACTGAGACTTTTACGATTCTTTAATCATTACCATATCACTATCACGAAGTCAGGGGCAGTTTAGCGAAACCATTATGTGTATTTGCAGGCCTGCCGAGCAAGCATTTGTGCCAGATTTGCAATAAGAATTTCTCCTCGTCTTCGGCGCTCCAGATCCATATGAGAACTCACACTGGTGACAAACCATTCCGATGCACCGTCTGCCAGAAGGCGTTCACCACCAAAGGCAACCTCAAGGTATAACACATTAATTTTCTAGATGTCGAAAGTCTGAGTTCCTTCTACATGTTCCTGAAAAGTCTTTACTAACACCAGCTAGCCGCTACCGCTTTCTACTAACGCCAAAACGCGTAAACATCGCAAGTCGCTCGAGCTCGATGAAAGATCAGCGCTTTACCCGATCGAAAACTGACGCGCGATATCGCCTCTTATCGCCTTTCTGATATTTCTTACCGCAGGTGCACATGGGTACTCACATGTTTACCAACGGAACGTCACGCCGAGGTCGACGGATGTCATTGGATATACCTCCCCTGCCAATCACGCCCAAGGACTCGGAGTTTCTGCAAAGACGACCGGACCTTTTTTACCCGTATCTTCCCGCGCCATTCCTTAACGGCGTCCAGCAGAAGGTAATACTTATATCGCTCGAAAGGCTTTTCCGTGTTAGCGTAATTCAAAGGCGATTAAGTGTAATAAGTGTTTTATAAACATCTTGCTATAGAAATGTTGAATTCATCAAGGAAAAATTCACGGAAATTTTTATTTTATTACATTTTCCAATGTTGCATAACGATTGCTGCTCTATTTAAAACGTTTGATAGTATACACGATTAAGTACAGAGGCATCACGGAAGCCATATTAATAATCATCATTTATTTCATTTTTATAGGTAATTGCTCCCGAATAAACCTAACCAAAATAAACCTAACGGCATACATTACTTACAGCTGAACGAGATTTCGGTGATTCAAAGTAGCAACGGGTTACCACCCCATTCCTTGAGCGCGGGCAAATACGCGGCAAGTCTATTCGGCTCGGTGTATGGTGCCGGCGCAGGTGGATTCTCCTTAGATAAACCAATGGGGCCAACAAACGGACCTCTAGTGGATGGCAAGTCCGCGATACCTTCGGGATCCATGCTCTTCCAAACACCATCGCCCTCGCATTCACCTGGCGCGTCATCCAATGGTGGTAATCAGACGTCCGCTAGCGTGTCTTGGACTGGCGATACTCTTCAGCACCATTTCGATCGAGAAACACCGAGCAGAACCGAGAATGATGCCACACCGCCCACAGCACGGTTACCACCGCCACCAGCGAGAGGAGAGGGATTAGCTGCGTGAAACTTGACGGATACATATCTTTCCACCTAGCTACATGAAAGGCGCGAATGTTCGTTCACAGCGGCTGCATCTCCGCCACGTAAGAGGCTGATAATATAATTGATACAATTCTCTCAGACTGAATTAGTTTAGAAGAAGAAATAAAGAATCGCGACGATTAAATGTTGATAGCGGGCAATTTTGACTCCGCCATCCCTCCGTCCCAATCGGCGAAGGTTTATTATCGACTCATTCGGTTCCACAAGACCGCGCGATCATCAGGGAGGAAGCTACAGTTTTCAATCGCGCAATGATGCATTGCGTAAAGATGATTTCGCAAATCTTGATCGGAGCAGTCATAATATATCACAGCTACTTTTTCCGTGCTGTATTCGTGCATTTCAAAAGAAGACAATCTTCGGAACTGAAAACGATCGCCTAATCTCTCACATCGGGAGAGCACGACCGGAAACGATCACCGGGACAACCGCACGATCGAACGTAGCTCGTTGGTGATCGAGTTTTATTTTTGGCATTTCTTCACGTACGAGTGACGACATATCCCTACACTCTCTCTCTCTCTCTCCCTTTCTCTCTCTTTCTCTCTCTCTCTCTCTCTCTCTCTCTCTCTCTCCTTCTTCTTCTTCTTCTTCTTCTTCTTCTTCTTCTTCTTCTTCTTCTTCTTCTTCTTCTTCTTCTTCTTCTTCTTCTTCTTCTTCTTCTTCTTCTCCTCCTCCTCCTCCTTTCTTCCCTCTTTGCGCCCGGTAGTAGTTTTCAATGTCTGCAAGCGAAGACACCATGTTCCTATTATCGCGCTAGTCTTAATATGCGTAAAAGGAGTCGGTAGATTCCATCGATCCGTCGACGGCTTCCGAGTAGGCTAGGACACTGAGAGTTTCGATCCCGATTTGAAAACTCTCGATATGCAATGGGGCTCGATCGTGTCACCGTCGCTGTTCGCATTCATCGTTTATTCAAGCCGAAGCTTTCGCGTCGCTCGCCGTGATGCGGGCGATTCATGACGAGACGTTCCGCTTAATATTGATCCAGCGCGCATGCTCGATCGAGCCTTGTAACGTATATATCTACGTATGATTCGCGAATTCTTCGTACGGGATTCGTGGAAGTCCTCACGCTAGACGCGACGCCTAGACTGAGCTCAACTCGCCAGAGAAGGCGAGTATAGGCATATTGGAGCCACAAGACACGTGGCGTCGCGTCCTTACGGGTGTTCCCGACATAGTTCGACCGTCCATTCGCGACAGCGGTGGTCACCTCTCCGGGTTATCTAAGGCTACGTTATAAATACTTATATACATAAGGATATATAAATATATATCTATATATATGCATATATATATATATATATACGAATGTATGTGTAGAAGTATATATATGTGTATATATATATATATATATATATTATGAATATAAATATATAAATACATGATTATACGTATATATATACATATGTATACATATACTATTGATGCAATTAAATAAGGCGTCAATTGGACGAGTTGTATATACGCGTGATTGTATATGTGTTGCTTCCGTTTGTTTACGATGTGTGTATGCGTGCGATGTGTGTACGTGATAGAAAAACGGAATTAGAACGTGACAAATGCAAGGATGATAGAGTATAAGCATAATTTAGAAGGCGGGCCCGGCAGCGCCCCTCGCTGTGATATGAGAGGAGCAGCCTGCAATCACTAAACCAATGTACTTATATCTTGTATCATAGTATTATAACAATGATAATAAATTTATTATCGTTTACATGCATGGATGGACGTATGCAAGAGAAACAGCATGCGATATATTGCGAATGTTTGCGAATGCCTCGTAATCAGATTAATTTAAAAAATAACTAAATTAATACTATTAAACGTCCATCCTCATACATCATCGGCGATGTTTGCGTTGTCGTTGTAAATATTAATTATTACAAAATTACAATATTAATTAAATTATAATAATAAACATTATAACATTTATTATATTTATTATACAATAATATTTATTTTAAATGTTATAATATTTATTGTGCTAATTATAATAATAATAGAATATAACAATTTTAACAAATGTTATAATAAATTATGATAAAAATTATTATAACATTTATTATAATTTCTATTGAAATTGTTTATATTTGCAGATACATCGCCTATAATAATATAATTTAGATTAATTATATACGATGTTATTCATTTTTGTGAGAGATTACCAATTGGAGGAATAACGGCTATTAAATGCTATTTAAAATTTACGAAAACTTCTACAATTATTTTTCATTTTATTTTTCAATTTTACGGATAATTCAAAAATTTGTTAATTTATACAAATATGAGAGAGACTATGACTATATTATTGGCTATGTTTTAATATATTTTTTTAGACGCGATTGTAATTATTATATTAGAAAGTTAATTATCTATAATAATAATTTATAGAAAAAATTTTTAATATTAACTTTTATCTGTGATTTTTTAGTAAATAACCTATGTCCATGTAAGTAAAATATACATTACTATGACATTCGACACATTTAAACGGCATGACATGTAACAAAACATCTTTTACATTATTGATTGCACGTAATTCAATTCTTTTATCGAACATCAACTGAAAATAGCCAGTAATAACTTGACACAGCATTAATCATTATTACCTATATCATTTATGTATTTAAACAATTTCTAAACGATCGAAGCATCGCCAATGAAACGTATAGCACACATTTATAATAGGTTTGTTCGCGTCACATGCTTCAACATGTTGTAATATGCTCCTATTATAGCTCTTACTCATTCCAACTTGATAGAGTGAGTAGGAGCATGTTGGAGCATGTTGGAACTTGCGAACAAACCTAATATACTAATTTATGATTTATTTATTATTCGTTTTTTTTTTTGCGAAGTTCCGATCTGATACCTATCATCTATGTACATCTACCATATCCACAATAAAAATGTAATTCTTTACACAAATAATACCAAATATTTAATAAACTCGCATATGTAACGAAAAACGACAGATATTTTTTTCTTAGAAAATATGATAGTATACATTATATCATCAAATATTGTCAAATATGAAAACCTCTGTATGAAAACATTATTTAACTTTTTAACAAAAACAAACTCCAAATTTACTCTCCATATTTACAGAAGCAATATTGAAAGTCTCATAAAAATTTCTTGTTATAAAATTTGTAAACGAAATATTTTAAAAACTGTGTTTGTCAAAAAATAATGTGTTTAACTAAAGAAAATTATATTATGTGAATTATAAAAAATGAATGACTGAATTTATACGCGCGGAGGAATATTTTCGTAAGATGAATTCTGCTCATCGAAAAGGAGATTATTTATTTCTGCTGATTATTTTACTTTTGAATAACTTCTTTCATAGCTATGCTATATTTAAATATTCTAGAATCATCTTTAAAATTCATGAAAGATCTGCATGCATGCTGTCGTAATTAGTATGATTGACACGCAAAATGGAATTTACGTGTAATTGAGTCTACATGTATGTACATACTCATAAATTAATACTCGTGTAATGGCTTCTATGTATCTTCTCCTTTTTAAGACGAAAGCCAAACTACACGTAACATAGCGAATGTTACAGGTACATGCTACATTACATTGACACAACTAAAAATGAAAAGTTCGCATGCAACTAGAAAACATACGCATCTCTAATGAACACTTCGATAGAATTATTCATCTGGTTTCTTATTAGAAAGAAAGAGAGAAAGATTAACAAAGATAGAGAAGATTTCCGAAAGAACTCCATAATTTTAAAATTGATTAAATGTCTCTTCCTCCTTCTCTCCCCCCCCCTCTCTCTCTCTTTCTCCTCCCCCCTTCTCTCTCTCTCATCGCGTTACCAAAAAAGAAACTGGAGGAATCTCCCCTCCAAAAAAAAAAGAAGAAAACAAAGTGTCACTTCAAATGTACAATCTGTCGCTTTTATTAAGTATATCGCGTTCCCCAAAAATCAAAATCACTGATAGCTGCTTACGACTTACCAATGCACGGTTTGTTCGTTTGTCTGCGGAAGATGTGCCGAGAAACTTGCGAGTTCCGTTAGTCGAGATAGCTTGACTCGACCAAGAACAAAGAGTGATTGAACTTGATGCATCAAAGCATATCGATGTTTTGTACTTATCAAATCAAATTATATTTTTACGTTCAAAAAGGAAAGAGACGTACTAGAAAGAATGGGAAATATATATCACTGGATAATATTCATCTTCGATGTGTAAGAGTGATCCTAATATAGCTACGATGTATAAATTATTTGTATCGAAAAAGCGAAGTGCAAGTTCGATGTATGAACCGTTAAACATTTCACATCAATAATTCCGATTTTAATTAGCCGATTACGAATTAGTTGTTTTATGATATACCATAGATAATTTTTTATGAACTTGTATATTTCACAAAATATACACAAATACATTTCTCGTAATAATGATAATTCAGAAGCAAAACAATCGATTAGAAAATCTTCTACCACTTATATTTCGTAACAATTACTGACATATAAAATTAAAAATTTTTTTGTAGAAGAAAATATAGAATTTTTTTCTCGAGAAAGTATCAAAGCACACCCTTTCACGAGCAAAGTGCGGAAAAAACTATTGTAAATAGTGAATGTGTGACGAATAAATGGTCGATAAGTATAGCAAAGCGATTAGCAAACAGTCGATGTACATCATAAGTGTATTATTAACCAAAATTTTCGTAATTTAATGATTGATACGCGTTTAAGAGGCGCGCGCATATGTACGCCGTATAAATACTTTACATTACGAATGAAACGTTATGCGACACAGACGAAAATATCCCAATAGCCATTAGCCATTGACCTGGCTAATGTCCTGTGAAATTGTCCAAGAAAAGTATTGCTTGTACGATCTTAAGTTACTGTAAATATTGTATAATCCATGTATAAACACGACTGTATTAGATAAAAGACCTATCATTGTAGTTAAATACGTTACGAATCATTATAACTATATCACTTCAACAATAAACCATTATTATGATGATGAAATAGTGAAATTTAAATTAATGATTATCTATGAGCATAGTGCATCTTCTTTTACATATAATATGTATATTTGCAGCATATACAATTAAAAATTACAAATTTTTATTTTTTTGTTTTTTTATTTTTTATTTTCTAATACGGAATTTTTTTAATATATCGTAAATTTAATTTAATGTAATATTAATTATAATCTTAAATTATAATCTTAAAGATAACAGTTATAGTAATTTAATAAATCGTGTGTACACTAATTATTTTTATCTGAAAAATAATTAATGGAAAAGGATATGTAAGATTTATACATAGTATATATATTCACAAGAACTTATATAATTATATAATACTTATGTAAAAAAAAAAGAGTTTACATATTTCTTTTCATTTTCTTGATTTTTTTAAACCATTTTTCAACTTTTTTGATCTATCTTTATCAAATAACCGTTAGTATTTTAAAAAACATTTTACTAAATACTTACTTTATCATAAATGATATTTTTTAAATGATATTTTTTCAACTATTATAACTATTATCCGGAAAAACTGACGTGAAGAAATAATGGCGAATGTATCCAACAAGCTTGATGATCTACATGAGGTAATATCACCATCAATATGACAAAATTTACAAAAATAATTCTTTCATTACAGTATTGCATTTCATTTAATTATTATATCACTCTTCTTTTAATTCCAAATTCGATAATAGTGACATCTATAATTCATTTCTGACATTATATTATATATTATTCTGTTTCACTCAAATGCATACATCTGTCCTTATGTAACCAGAGAGAAACCTGAGGCAGAGAGAAATCTGAGAGGGACCATGGTAGCCTTTTTCGTGTAAGTGCAAGCGAAAGTCACCGTACGCTAGCGGCACCAACATCAATTTTATAAATTGATGCGAACTACGTATCACATTTTCGCCACTGTCGATAAAATCATAGTATCGATAAATGGATTTGGTGCTACATTCACAAACTGTGAATAAAGATAATATTAATTTACAAACAAATGTTTCTTTTAATCAGATAAGGTGTTTTTTATAAATTTTTGGATGCTAAAAACGATGCCGCAAGTTAAATTTCACTAGCATGTCAAGTTTTCGAAATAACTGAGATTTAATGTGCAAAAATGTCTTTTTTGTTATATTTAAAATGTTCTTAAAAAAAAAAGATTAACGTTGTCTCGAAATTGTAAGAAGTCATGAATGTATTGTTCATCCTCTACAAAATGTATTCTTTTTATCTCAATATCTTACTTTTTTAATCACGTTATAAAGGATTCAATATAGAGTTTTTTTAAGATATTAAATTTTCCATCTTTAACAATGAATCATTATACTTATAATTTCTAGTTTGTGACTATCGATACACACAATGTAATTTATTGTATAGATTCCGCTAAATAAGTGTGTGTATGGGGGGGGAGGGGTGTACACATATATATACGTATAATACACAACACATATACGCGCGCGCGTACACATTTCTAAAAAAAAAAGGTTATATGGTTTATATAGTTTATGTTTCTTAATTCACAAATTTGTATCTCAGAAAAATCCTGTATTTAAATTCTTCGTTGCACGACTACAAAGTATTCGGCTACTTCTACGTAAAAAGTACTTATTGTCAAATCGAAACATTTTTACTCTTTTTATGTTAAAAGTTTTATGTTATAAGTTTATTAATACAGGTATATAATCGAATTGAAAAAAATGATATTCGTATTTTTCTCAAAGTTTACATGTATTTATATACGTTAGATGCGTACCAAAATATATTTTTGGAAAAACAGCTTTGAAAATTGCTTTTTTTCAATATTTTCTTAAAAAATCTATTTGTCGTTATTTTTTTATAAATATTTTTGTACAAGATACAGTTGTTTGAAGAAAGAGTTTTCTGCGACGATCTTTTTATTGAAAGTCATAATCCACTTGTATGAAAACGGTATTTGTAAAAATAATACAATAACGACACTTTCTGACCTCTTAATAAATAATATTCCCTCGAATTTTTAATATATTCGATTTCTTTCAGAGAACTGCTGATCTTGCTCTTTTATGCCACAGACTGTATATGTAACGTATATTTTTACAGAAAAGGAGATTTTCACCTTTAATAAAATAATGATATTAAAATAAAAAGTTATGTTCTATTTTGGACAATATTCTAAGAATAATAATTTCAATTGCAAATTTCGTATAACTGTGACGTGAATAATGAAACTATTTGAAAAATGAGTTTGTATTCAGCATCCAATAAAACTATTATGGAAAGTGACTAGTTTGTTTCTGGTATTCGAAGAAAAGTCATTTTTTGTCAAACAATATTATTATTTATTTATCTCATTATTCTGTGCATAAAAATATTAATTAGATACAATTATCAAATAGTGAATAGTTTACGATATTATAGACATGTAAATCTCTGAATGTCTTAGAGTTCTCAGAATCAATCTTGCTAAGAAACGGAGATAGAAATTGACGGCAAAAAAGAATTTAGTTTATAATATGACAACACGTTTCGAAATGTCAACGTTCTTTTTATTTTTAGAAAAATTATGCTCTTTTTAGAAAAATCGCGAACGATATGTATAATCTCGCCTTATTTAATATCGATAATCTAATACGCTTTAAACATAATAATAAATAATAGACATTTAATAGACATTTAAATTAAACTCTACAATATTTTATATTTTATGTCAAAATGTACTACAATGAAAGTATATAATAATAAATATGTCATTAAATGTTGATTTTTTGATCATTTGATATTATAATATGATTTTATATGGACGGCAATTCCAGTATGGAGTACTCCATATACTGAATGATTCAATGTATAGAATTCCATACACTGAATTTCATATCTGTATAATATTTGGTCGAGGAAAAATTTAGAAATTAGAAATTATAATTTAGAAATTACAAACATACGAAAAATGCCACTGCATTACTTGAAGGATATAATGCAATTTTTACGTGACAATCCCAAGATCAGAGATCTTGTACCAAAACACATAAAATTTATTCGCATGCTTTTAACGATTCTTATATCAACTTATTCGAATGAAAGATCATTTTCTTATTTAAGATATTTAAAAAGTTATCTTCAATCGACAATGAAACAAAAACGTAAATCATATTGCGACATTATACATTTATCGAGAAATGATCGATAAGTTAAATGTGGGAGAGAATCATTAATAATTTTATTTTAAAAAAATAAAATTAAAACGGCTACTTTGGCCATAAAAAAAAATATGAGGAAATATATTTATCCCCCCACTCTCTTCTTTTCTCCTTCAATCTATCCTCGGGACTCCATACACTGAAAAATTTTACTTCGCTGCCCCTGCGTTTATGCAGAATAACTTGATTGCATTTAAAAGATCATACAATTTTGTTTTAAAAAGTTGACTTTGAAATCTTCAAAAAAATCTTCATTTCAAAATGTACACTATATTAAGTTTCCTTCGATCATACACTTTTATCATACTTTTGTATATAAAAAGTTTTAATATTATGTATAACATTACTTCTTCAAAGTGCAAACATTTTTTAAAGGCTTTGATCTTTATATAATAATGAAAAAAAAGTTAATTCTATTATTATTTGTGGCTTGTCAAGCTGTACAACTTTTGACTAGGACATTATTTTTTATCCAAATAAAAAAGTCCAAAATAAAAATCCAAAATAAAAAAGTTTTAGGAGGTAAATTAAAATAGGAGACATCTTACATCTTATATAATATATATT
>Ga0157363_1000712_pt1 | contig 25961 bp, 10 predicted proteins | sample AttsexASBM1_FD_111477 | JGI IMG/M metagenome (GOLD analysis project Ga0157363, IMG submission 111477) | Fungus gardens microbial communities from leaf cutter ant in Ribeirão Preto, State of São Paulo, Brazil - Atta sexdens ASBM1 | ecosystem: Host-associated > Fungi > Mycelium > Unclassified ... | reverse complement strand
TAGAGTATTTTATCATCTCAAAATCAAATTTTAGTCAACTTGAAGCAATACTCAACTTTTAATTTCTTTATTTATATTAGCTTTATCAATTCGACACGAACTTTAATGATCAAATTATTTTTAGATAAAAATTAATTATTTAAAAATTCAAAGAGATTCCTGTTAACTTAGTAACAGAATAATAAATTAAAATTTTTCTTCTGAAATTTTTTTCTTTATAATACTAGGGACAAATCCAGGAGTACTGCCAGGATAACCTGCAGGGTATGCTTAGAAGACTTTCAGACAACTATCAATCTACTGTCGGAACCTTTGGATGTATATAATGATTGGATTGATGCCTGTGAAAATGCTAATTGAATATTAGTTAATGTATTCATAATTCTATATATTGTATCTTTAACATAACTGGTCACTTTTACTTATATTTTTTTGCGTCATCTTCAAACTTCATAAATATAAAATGTTATGAATAAAGATGCGTATTTTAAGGTACTACTAAATGTGACTTTGACCACAAAACCGAATATTAAATGTCTACATAATATTATTAATTAAAAAAATCCTTAATCTTGAGGAATAATGTAAAATCTATCAAGTTATACTTATTGTCACATTTAGCACTAATATTTAAGAAGTCTAAGTTTTAAGAATATATTTTGTATTATAAAATATTAAACTATTAGTATAAGTAAACATATAATATATACACATATATATATATATATATATATATATATATATTTATATATACACATATATATTTATTAATTTTATATATATATATATATATTTATAAGTATACATGTGTATCATTTGATTATTTTAATACTTCCTCAATTAGACTTTAATATGAATTTACAATATATGCGTACCGCATTGTATTATCTGTATATAATTTTATTTCTCATATATGATAAAATATAGCATAAATCTTATAAATGTAAGCATATGTATTATATTCTATTAAATTGGTATAAAAAGGAATTTTCCAGGAAGTTCTTGTTCAAATTCTTTCCTTTATAATCCTGTATTTAATTTAAAAAAAAAACTTTAATTTATATTACATAATAATATAAGGTTTCGTAACGTTGACAATCGCGAATTGTGACTGTAAATTAAGAATTATTGAATTTTTAATATTTAAATTTATATAAAAAATAAAATGTTATATGTATAAAAAGCACATTATTGTACATTTGTTTCAATAGAAAATGATTCTTTTGATAGCTTAATAAGAAAACATGTGGTAGATAAACACCAAACAAAAGAACTTCAACCAGACATTTAATTAAAATTAGACATTGCAAATATGCGACCTTGAATAAACAGAAGACTACCGGATGGAGTGAGAAAAATTCCATGTTATCAATATCTTTGTAATCCCATACTAAGTAATCATAATCGTCCTCTTCCATCTTCCTCTTATCAAAAAGCTATATTTTTTAACAATAGAGATTTCCATTAACCCTTCGAGGAACGTTCTTATCTCGAGGTACAAAATAAACAATACAAATTCTAGAACCGTTCCTATGAATCAACATTAGATCAAATTTCTCCGATCATATCATTGTATTGCTTGAGAGAAGTTTATAGTGCATATGTCGATTGAACGACTTATTCTTGAAAGTACGCAGTCGACCTCCGACGCCTCTGATACTCTTGCGAATGTTGGCGCAGTGATGCCAGAACGTGCGCGGCTCGCTCGTTCAGTGGCGGCGGCGGCAAGTGGAGTGGCCGAGTAGCGAGTGGCGGTGCAACGACGGTGGTGCAGCAGCCAAGATGGCGTTCGCCGAGTGGAGTACGCCGTCGGATAGGAGCGCGTGAGAGAAAAAAGGAATGCCGCGGGGTGCCGCGACGACCACCGACGCTTCACGCGGGGTGCTCGCGTGAGGTGCGAGGACCGGTCGACGGTGAGTGCGTGCGCTCGGGAGTGCGTGCGCGTTGCCGCACCGGGGTTTATTCGACGTTAACCTAAGAGTGCGGTGCGCGCGGGGAAATAGCAGCGCGGCGCGGAGCGGAGCGGCGTGGCGGTGAAGTGACGTAAAGCGTGGCGCGGTGTGGATTCGTCATTCGGCTCGCCTCGGCTCAGCGCGGCGCGGACGGGGACGGACTCTTCCTCGGCCGTCGCCGCTGGCATGGAAGCGATCCGGCCGCGGGGCCGAGCTCGTCGGACGTGAGAGACGGTGACGCAGGGCCACCGCTCGGTTACAGGAACACGAAAACAGAATGCGACGACCGACCATGGCGTCCGTCGTGCGCGCGTGATTGCCGATCAGGCGGCTGATCTGTGAAAACGAAGAAGGGGAGAGTAAGAGAAAGAAAGAGAGAGAGAGAAAGGGAGAGAGAGAGAGGGGGGGGGGAGGGAGGAGAACATCAGGACGCGTCTACAACGAAACGGGGGATAGGGCACGCCGCGGAAGTGTAGTTAGACCCGCCGTGTAAACGTCATAAACAAACGTTCTGGCCTATCGTCTCTTATCTCTCATCCTCGCAGCTTCCTCTTCCGCACCGGTATTTCACGCTCGACTGCCACCGTCGTTACCGATCGTCATAGTTTTAAACACGTGTTCGGATTGTTCGACTCACGTGTATGATGTCTTGTATTCGAGACTGAGCCTACTCGGCAGACAATGTGATCAAGATCGGTCCTCATCGGTGAGCTACGAGATTGTCGGATAGAAACTTACCTATCCTGCACCGTGTTACTCCAAACAAATCGACTCCAAGAAGGACTCATACGAGAATTACTTTTGACAAATCTTTTGCGTTCTCTCTCTTTTGGAGTTTTAGATAGATTCGATGGATGCCGTAACTCTTGATGATATTTAGGAGGTACTAGATATCTAATTTTTAACTTTAATATATATGATGATTTTCCAATTCTTCATTACTTTAGTATACACGATTATTTGTGTCTCAGGTTGTGTCAGGTTAGTTAATTTTCATAACATTAAAAAATATACAAGAATTATTAGATGATTCTTACATACCTATATTTTTATATCTTTAGAAAGTATTTACGAGCTTATGTATTTAGAAAAAAAGTTGTATATAAATGTTATAACTGATTATTTGAGGCTCCTAGTTTTTCCAAAAAAAAAAGGAATGTACAGAATATGAATGACTCAATCGTGTATACTAAGGGTTAAAATAAGTATCACCATGTGTTAGAATAGATCCAAGAGATTAGAAAGCTTGATTTTATAATGAAAGATTTCTGATATCACATGTTGAATAAAGCATTTTTTTCAAAGGCTAGGTAAATAGATTTACTATGCTGTATATCATTAACTATTTTGTTTTATATAAGAAAAGTTGAGAAAATTTAAGCTATTTGTTTTTTTTTAAAGAAATTTCTGAACTAGAACAATAAATTGAAGTAAAATATAGTTTAAGTAAGAATAAGATTCGATTAAAGTGAATCTTAGTACTTGATAATATTTACATGCAGATACAATAATCATTTACAAATATATTTTTCAGTTTTATAAAGATTTGTATATAAATAATATCAAAATTCATTTTAACTGAAAATAGGAATGTTTTTTTTAAATTTATTTTTAGTGGTCTAAATTTGATTTATAATTGTTTAAATATAATTTTTACTCCAATTCACTATACCAGTATATTCCAGTTCAAAACTTTTTTTAAAAAAGAATAGAACTTTTAATATTCTGTTTATAAGAAAGTATTAACTGAAAAGAGAGCTGTCAAATATTCCAGCTCTTTGTCAGTTTATAAAAAGCATTCATTTTATTAAATTTATTATATTAATCCAATGTATAGTTATATTACTAAAAATTAAAATTTTCTAGAGTATGGTTAGCATTGACATATTTTTAATGTTTGTCTATAAAGAGTCTTTACTGTTTTACCTATATCTTATCTCTTTATCAACATATAACAGTTTCTAAGCATATGTTAAATAAAGTAACATACCAAGAATGTATATGTGTGTGTCATTACAGGAAAGGAAAGGCATTTTGAATGACAATTAAACGATGTGAGTGTTAAGCTAATAGATGATTAGTATTGTGTTTAAACGTGTAAGACATTCCATATCAATAAAGTACACGTTGTGACTTCATGTATGGTGCACCATGTCTAATAGTTTGGACAGCTTTCTCACACGCATAGGGGATGTCACAATTGAACGTGTGACTCCACGTGGTGCCCCCAAGCCTAGTGAAACGAATATGATGACCAGTGAGACTGCGACAAGTGCAAACATGAACGCTGAGCCACAGGCAACTAATGATGAGAGCTCAGATGAGTCGAGTGGTGAAACAACGGACGGCGAGCAAGAGAAGAAACTCGACGTTTTGCAATCCGAGGAAATAGAAGAGATACGCTCGGAGGGTTCGGGGGACGATATGGATCTGGATGAAACGATTGATTCGCAGATTGGTGTCAGAGTGGAGTCGGAGAGGCAACCACATCATCAGTCTCCAGATGAAGACGACGAAGAACAAGTTAATATTTTGGATACTTTACCACTGGAAGGTTTGTAAGAATGCTAATAGCATGTATTCAACATTTATTTTGATTTAGTGAATTAAATTTTAAATTAAGATGCATTAATAAAATTTTCTATTAAATCATTTTTATTTAAATTAATTTATTTAAATTAATTTTATCTAATAATTTAATTAAATTAGATTAATGTTTGAGATTACTGGATCAATAAAATGGAATTCTATTTTAATTTAATCTAATTTTATATTTTTAATCTTATTCTGAATTTTGTTAATTCAATAATTATTTTGTATAATTAAATTAGTTGGGCTAATAATAGATTGTAAATATGGAATTGTAAATATGGAATAAAAATATGTAAATTCACTGTTTTGAAAACATTTTGCATTCTAGAACATATATTATAATATAGAGAAATAAATATTAGTTATTATATCTATCATATAATTTTTCTAATATAAATTATGTAATAATATGTGTCATAAAAAAGTATTTAGTTAAAATGATTTTTATCATATTATTATTTTAATATTTCTTATTCTTGTATTATCAAAAGGAGCACCTATAGAGGGTCAAGAAGTATCTGAAGCTGATCTGCTAGGAAAGCCAATAACAAAGGATTCAGATGAAGAAAGCATAGATAATGATAACGATAAGATGGATGGACAATCGGGAGAGGAAGGCATTGACAGTAACAAGAGACACGCTGATTCCGATCATTCTGACAACGCAAAAAAGAAAGTAAAGAAGGATGACGGTAGCACCGAGGGTAGCACATCAGAATGTGAGTTAAAGTCGGAGAAAAAGCTGGCCAACATGCGGAGGAACATTCGGGAAGTGATGGACGAAACGCAACTGGACGAAGCCACATTGTCCGCTCAGAGGCAGGAGATGGAACGTCTTAGGCGAGTGCAGGAGCAGCAGAGGATCATTCGTGAGGTGCAGCGTCAAATAGCGATCAACCGACAAAATAGTAAAGCACAAACACGTGTTATTAGTCTCCTGCAAGGCAAACAGAATCAGGCTGGGTCTACTATGATCTCTCAGTCGTCTTCCCCGTCGTCGTCATTTCCATCGGCGACATCACCATCATCCACTCAGGTTCGTTTGCCAAACACCGTGCTATTGAAAGTGAACTCTGGAACCGGCTCTCAGACTACTCAGATAACTGGCGGGATTCAAGCAGGACAGATACAGAGGAGATCGATCGATGGCGGGATGCGCTGGCAGAAAAGTAGAGGCGGTTATCAGGGAGCACAGACATCTATTTCGCGCGTTCCGAATCGTTCCAGTGCACCTAATATGTTACAACAAAGGATCCGTATGATGACACCGTCTGTGAGTATATCGCCGGTGGTGCCTAAAAAGGAGCCGATAGATCGTGCAGACTATTATTCCGATTCCGAATTGTCCGATATGGAAGCTGAAGAGGCAATGCGTTGTGAGAAGCAGATGCATGCCGCGCGAAAGATGTCCGGTGCGCCCAAATATCAGAGACCGCAAAAAGGCAAGGATGTGGTGACAATATCCAGTTCAAGCGAGAGTTCGGACGACGATTGCATAGTTTTGAGCGATCCCAGCGGTGAAGAGGAAACTGACAATGAAGATGATCCATCCAATTCCGGGATGCACACCAACGATCGTTATAACATTCCAGACGAGCATGGTCGAGTATTGATCAACGTGGGTCATCCCGAGACCGAGCCGGACGTGTATCTAGCACCACAAGTTGCTCGCATTATCAAGCCGCATCAGATCGGTGGTATACGCTTTCTCTTCGATAATATCATTGAAACGATCGAAAGGTATAAGACTAGCAGTGGCTTTGGTTGTATTCTCGCCCATAGTATGGGTCTAGGCAAGACCCTTCAAGTCGCCAGTTTTTGCGACATTTTTTTTCGATGCACTACTGCCAAAACTGTTCTCTGTATTATGCCCATAAATACGCTTCAAAATTGGTTGGCGGAGTTCAACATGTGGCTGCCATATGAAGATCCCGCCACCGCTGAGAAACAATCCAAGCCGACGAATATCAAAATAGAACCAGGAATAGATATGAAGCATGAAGTAAAGGAGGAAAGTTGCGGCACTCAAAGCGACATGTCTAATATATCGCGGCCTATCAGTACAGAGTCCGCGCACCGTTTTGGTCAAGACGCAATAACCGTCGGTGCATCGCAACAATCAGTGAACGTCATGCCAGAGAATCCCTATGCAAATCCCCATCATGGTTACGAGCAGCGCAACATGATGCCGAGTTACATGCAGGATCCTATGATGAATAAGAACATAGCTGAGCCTCATATACCGCATATGCCATCGAATTATCATCAGGGTGAGATACCGCAGAATCCATTGTATAATACGAATCCGAATCCGCTTTCCAACTTCCCTGACCAGATGAAGCCAGATCCAGGAAACTGCCATGGTATACCGCCCGGACAGAACATGGCGGGGCCAAAGTTTGGCATGGAAAATCAAGGTACTGATGTTATGTATTCTGGCATGGAGAATCGGCCGCCGGGTATGGGTAACCATCATACCAATCCGATGTATTCCAATATGGAGAATCGAAATTCCGTGACAATGTATCCGGGTATGGGTAATCATCATACCAATCAGATGTATTCTAATTACAACATTCCCGGCACTTTTACGAGTTATGGCAGTCAAACGAATCAACAAGAATTAGAACGAGAACCGAAGAAAGAAAACATGCTGCCGGGAGGAATGTCACTTCAAAATACAGAGGTTACTGTGAAGAAAGAACCGGAAGAGATAATAAAAAAAGAAGAAGGTACTTCAACAATGAAAGAAGAATTAACGGAGGAGAAAAAAGAAACGATAGAGAAAGTGAAAACGCCGTACGATGTAGACACGCCAATTGGCATGGAAGTACGCCCGAGGCACTTCCGCTTACACATCTTGAACGATTCGCATAAAACTATGACGGCGAGAGCGAAAGTAATACAAGAATGGCAATCAAACGGCGGAGTTTTGTTAATAGGATACGAATTGTATAGACAATTATCTTTGAAAAAGCCCAATAAAGCAAAACGAAAACGCGGACAACCTTTCAAAGACACGGTAGATGTAGAGGAGGAGGATAAGAACAAAGGTTTGCTAGACGAGATGCATACGGCTCTGGTGAGTCCTGGACCGGACTTGGTAATCTGCGATGAAGGTCACCGAATCAAGAATTCACATGCGAGCATCAGTATGGCATTGAAGCAAATGCGCACGAAACGTAGAATTGTACTAACCGGTTATCCATTACAGAACAATCTACTGGAATATTGGTGCATGGTGGACTTTGTAAGGCCTAACTATCTAGGCACCAAGAGCGAATTTTGCAACATGTTTGAGAGACCAATACAGAATGGCCAATGTATTGACTCCACGCCGCAGGATATACGCTTGATGCGATATCGCGCACATGTATTGCACGCTTTGTTGGAGGGTTTTGTGCAGAGGAGATCTCATTCTGTGTTGCAAATGTCGTTGCCGCGTAAGGAGGAATACATTCTCTTGGTCAGAATGACACCTCATCAACGCAAATTATACGATACGTTTATGAATCAGGTGGTGAAAACGCGCGCGGTGCCGAATCCATTAAAAGCTTTTGCTGTATGCTGTAAGATCTGGAATCATCCAGACATTCTATATTATTTCCTTCGTAAGCGTCAAGCAAATGAAGAGGATGATTTGGATCTCGAGGAGACGATAGGAGAGAAATCTACAGCAGGTGGCAAGAAATCTAAAGCGCGTCAGCCGAAAGGGGAGTCCAAGAAATCCAAAAAGGGCACGACGATAAAGAACAAGCCTGCAGCTAGCGTACAACCGAACGCTTCTTCATCGTCAAGCAACGATAATGTGGAGGCTGAAAATGCGCACAACACTCCGAAACAAAATAATTATACTAATTATACGATGCCAGTTTCTAACTCGGGATATTCCAACAACATGCCGCAGGGATCTTATCCTCCTCAAAGTTATCAAAACTATCGTCCGAATGATCAAAATACATATTATAGGAACGATAGCAACAATCACGGAGAATATAATCAAGGAGAGTTCTATAATAATCAAGGACAACAAAGGTACGGCAATCAACAACCATTCCAGTCATATACTCAAACGTCAACAAGCTACAATACATCGCAAGGATACGCCAATCAGTCGCAGAACTATATGCAATCGAACGAGCAATCCACGAATCATCCTCAGAGGTACAGCGGTGCAGCGACTGGTGCAGTGTCTGGATCCGATTTCCGATCAGATCAGAATCAAGGAAATAATTACGAAGCACCCGGGATATTTCCACGACAGAATTATCCCTATCAGGAGCAACAACGTAATTATACGCCAAATCTAAATCAGGGGCCTAATAATTATCCCCAGGTCCCTAATCAACCATCTTTCCAGTCTCAGATGCCGAATCAGTCCACGAATATGCCGATGCAAGATTACTCATACACTACGAATCAAAATCAAAATTATCCACCGACGCCGGCTCAGGCAAATCCAATGTATCCGCGTAATGATACGCAACCGCTGCAAAACTCGACGATGGGATATCCAGCGTCTCAACAAGGTCAGTCACCAACGGTTCAAACACAGACCACTGGTTACATGGCGCCGCAACAGAATCAGAACACATCACCCGGTCAAAATCGTGGCTTCTCGCCGAATCAGCAGAATCAGAATCTAGGTTTACAGAATCAGCCTCATCCATATGCAAATCAGCAACCGCAAGGTGTGCCTCTTCAGGGTCAAACACATGGCTATCCTACGCAAGTGAATCCAACTCCTCCGCAGACTCCGCATGCATTTAATCAGCAATCGACTCCAATGCCACAAACCCCATCACACGGTTATATGCAGCCGAACCAATCAAATCAAGGACCCATTCAACAGGGTCCGATGCGTGGCTATACCTCGGCACCACAGGGTCAAATGAACGTAGCGCAAAGTCAATCCAATTATTCAGCCAATCAACCGGCGCAAAACATCAATGCACAAAATCAGACGCATAGGTATCCTCCAGATCAATCGAGCCAAACGAATCCACAGAATGCAGTTCACGGTTACCATCATATGGTGCCCCAATCTGCAACTTCCAATCAGGCAGGATCATATCCTCAGCAAAATCAGCCAGGCTCGACGGTACCACCGTCGAATCAGGCTCATTCTGCTTACCCGTCAAATCATCCAGGCACAGGTACAATGCCACAAAATCCCGCACATCGATACGGAGCCGCGCAGCAGACACAAGTGGCACAGAATCAACCTATGGCATATCCGTCGAATCAACAACAGCCTAATCCATCATCTCTGGGTCAGAATGATCAACTTTATCCTAGGCAAGATGCCGCAGTGTCTCAGCAAACGCAGAATTATGCTCCAAATGAATTTTCGAATGACCGTTCGAGCACAGGCACCGCCGGTAATTCTAATAATAATTATACTGCTAACCAACCACATACACAAAACCCCGTTATGCCGAATTATCCATCGGACGGCTCACATCAGAATCCAGCAGCGATCGGACAAATCAAGGAGGAACCTTATTATATGCAACGTAATTATCCGCAGACGTTCCGACCGGATCAGCAATGCAATGATTCGTACTACAGAGATCAGATGAACCGTTATCCAAATAACTATTTTCCGTCGCAGAATTATCCAAATCAATCGTATGACTACGCTACCAGTCACGGCACGGATATGAATCTGCGACCCGACGAGTCCAAGACTTCACAACAATCTATCGGTACTCATCCTCCCAATACGCCGTGTGATAAGAGCAGCAAAGATATGACATCTAACATCGGTGTACAGAGTCAACCATTACATCAGAATAATCTTACTGGAGCGACAAGCAGCTACACTGCGGAACCGAATCGTCAAAGTTCAGCGACTCCTGCTCCCAGATCGGGACCGGGAGTTAATCCAGCACACAGTCCTCGATTAAATCAGAGCGAACTGACGAAGGAGGATGAAAGAGAGAAAGAAGATCAAGTAGAGAAAGATAAAGAGGATAAATCTGACGATGAGATTCTCACGAAGGACGAGGAGAAAGATTGCAAGAGCTCTCCTAGTTCGAAAGAAGATCCTGGAATTCCATATGACTGGGTACTTATCAATATATCATTAGAATATATTAATTGTTTTAATATTACATAAATTTGATTTTATAAAATATAAATTTTTATAAACTTGTTGAATGTAAAAATTTATATCTTATAGTAATTAATTAAGAATGTACACATTTTGAACGGTTTATATACATTAATTGTTTAAATTTGACTCTTATATGATCTTCTATTTTCTTGATATTATTATAAGTTAATAAGAGTTCTTTATTTTAATTTATTTATTTTGTATTTTGATAGTAATTCTATAATATTGATTTTTTTATTACAGGCAACAGAATTGATGAAGGGGTACGTACCCGGATTGATAGATGCATCTGGGAAAATGACACTCTTTTTTTGCATCCTCGAGGAAGCTATTAAACTAGGGGATCGCGTACTCGCATTCTCACAGTCGCTATTCACATTGAATCTCATAGAAGATTTTTTAGCACGGAATAGCTTAAAGTATCCGGATGGTCAAACTGATGCTTGGATTAAAAATGTGAATTATTACAGACTAGACGGAAGCACTAGCGCGCTAGAGCGAGAGAAACTAATTAATGAATTCAATAACAATCCAAAGATTCATCTTTTCCTTGTTTCTACACGTGCTGGTTCATTGGGTATCAATCTTGTTGGCGCGAATCGCGCGATTGTATTTGATGCTTCCTGGAATCCTTGTCACGATACGCAAGCTGTATGCAGAGTTTACCGATACGGCCAACAAAAGCCGTGTTTTGTTTATCGATTGGTCACTGATAACTGTTTAGAAAGGAAGATCTATGATCGACAGATTAGTAAACAGGGTATGGCAGACCGCGTGGTCGATCAGTGCAATCCTGATGCGCATCTTTCGCTAAAAGAAGCGACGACGTTATCGTGGGATTGGGAAGAGGACAGTCAAGTGCAGGATTTCTCACAGACTAAGGATAGCTACACGGACGAAGTTATGCATTGCGTACTGGAACGCTATTCTTCGTTGCTCACCAAACAACCGTTTCATCATGAGAGTTTGCTCGTCGATCGAAAGGACAAGAAGCTCAGTCAAGCCGAGAAACGATTAGCCCGTCGCGGCTACGAGCTTGAGAAGATGGCAGCGAATTGTTCTAGGCCCAGTTATAACTATGTTCCTGGAAATACAGCCACTCGAGGTACAATTTATATTAAAGATAGAAACTTTATTTTAAGTCAGCGTTTTTCAATCTTTTTCAATTTGTAACATATTAAATAACAAGCTAAACTTCTCGATGTACATTATAGGCACACTCTTTAGCGTTTCAGCATAAATCTTTTAACAAATATCGATAATATTCACAGAGAAGTAAAGTTTTAAAATTTTTTATATTAAAATAAAATCGGCCAAAGACGAGCGAATAAATTGAGATATTTTACATATAATAATAGAATTTAATGTTTAATATGCATTAAAATCAAGCAAAACTAGTTTCAACTTTACAAAAGACTTTTTTCACGACTGCCGTTAAGATTGGAAACACAAATTTTATCCCATTTTACTATATAATTTAATTTCACCATTTACAACCGAATGCTTCAACATACAATACAGAGCACATATTTCTCATATAATTAATCGACAAATTTCTTGACATAAAGGAATAATAAAGAATGTTAATATTAATTGAGCAATCAAGAATTGATTAATAAGATGACCGAGAAATTTTTATAATACATATTGACTTCATATTTCGAACGTAAATATGCTTTTTAATCGACAATTATATATGTATTACTTTTGTAATATCTCTGCAACTGAAGACTTTTGTAAAGTTGAAACTAATTTCGTTTGATTTTAATACATATTAAATATTAAATTCTCTTATTATATTCTATTATTATGTAAAACATCTCAATTTATTCGCTCGTCTTTAGCCAATTTTTAAATTTTTTAATAGCAATGTAATGTGTTCTAATTAAACAATTCAAATTGGAATACATTGTATCATGTTTTTTATTTTTTTGACGATGGTAATTAATGTAAGATGTGAAGAGGATAACATCTAAAAATAGCTCAATATAGGAGTTGAAACATGTAATAATATCTCTGTTTTCTATTATGTATGTATTTAACTTCTATTAATTTTTATACGTTTACATTTTAAAGAATCGACTCTTATTTTTATTGTTATATTGTTATTGAATTTTTAAGAGTCCTTGACTGGCTTATTTTATTTTAATATAATTGATTTTGTATTTCAATAACGAGCAAGTTGTCATTGTTTATCTTTTTATTTTTTATTTTATTGTTTTAAATTCATTGCAATAATGATATCGTTTTAATTACGATAAAAGTAAAAGTATAATTTAGATAATTTTCATAATTTTTAAAATTTTTTACTTCTCGCCTTACTTTTTTAGTTATTTCTAAATTTTTCCTTTTGTTTACCTTTTCTAAAATATTCGCAGCACACTAGTATGTCGCGCATCGGTTGAAAAGCCTGTTTTAAATCAAAAGATAATCGTGCTCTGTACATACACATTGATTATTTATTCCAGCAGGTGGATTACAAATTAGAGCAATTCGCGGCGGTGATGGTGGACCTACACCGAAACCAGTTGCTTCTGTCAGACCTATGCAACAGCGAGGCGCTGAAGGATTAAATCCGCGAGGTGTTACTGGTAGTAGATGGATTCCAGCGGAAGTATGGCAAAGACAAGGAATGAGTGCGCAAGAGATGACGCTACCTCTAGATGTAGTTATACCGACAAATTCTCCGGACAAAGGAAGTATCGTTCTAAAAGCGGGTCAACGAGTAATGGTACTAAAGAGTCCAAAAGGTATTTACATGCAGCTTGAATCCGGAAAAATTATAGCAATTCGTACTGCGCTTAAATTGAATCAACAAAAGCGAGAGGAGGAGCCGAAGAAAGGTGAGTTAAATTTATAATTTATATAATATTAATAATAATTATTCTTGAATATTAAACATTATTTGAAAATATTTCATTATTTGAAAATTCAATTTTTTAAATTACAGGAGTTTCAATGATACAAAGGAATTCTAAGCCCGAAGTTGGCTTTCCTTTACGGAATAATTCGGCTATTTCCATAATACCCAAGTCGTCTTCTAGTAATCAAACCGGTCGGCCTCTTAATAAATCATCACCGAGTCCGGGTTATAAACCGTTTGGCGATAAGGAAGTCTCTAAGAGGCCCAAACCAGTCGCTACAGCGACGGCTAAACCTTATTTGAGTCAAGTTAATTTGACCACCCAAGTTTCTCTGTCGAGATTGCCCAAAGTCAAACAAGAGCCAATGGATCATTCCACACTTGGGGACAACTCCAACTCATCCGACGGTCAATTGAGAACCGAGCAGCGTGTCGAAGAAGTCAGATTGGAAGATGTAGTGGCAGAAGTAAGCTCAAACACCGAGTATAGTCCCTCTAATCATACCCGTACCACTAATTCGGATACGGATACATCTCTGCCGAAATCTTCTGAGGAAGGCACTCAGGTTTATACCCCTGATACTGTTTCCCTTGCACAAGGCGTTCAAACACAACATGATCAGTCTGAATCAGAAATGCCTTCAACCGCTGACAAACAGTGTTCGCCATCAGAGAAGGAATCTTCTAAGGCAGATGAACTAACAAACTACGGTCATCCTTTCCGTGGGCAAATGGAAAAGCGAGAAACTTCCAATGAAGATATCGTTATTGAAGAAGCGTCTCAAACGCCGCAAATGACTCCGCAGGTCGCGACGCAGACGCACCCGATTGCTCCTGGTCCGATGCCTTCTCTATTAACACAACCAGTACCATCCATGCCGGTACCATCGACTATGTCGATACCACCAAGCTTACCAGTACCTTCAAGTATGCCTCCGAATATGTCACTGAGCATACCGGTACCGCCAAACATGCCTCCAAGTTTACCACCGAACATGTCGGTATCATCGAACATGCCACCGAGCATACCGTCGAATATGCCAGTATCATCGAACATACCGTCAAGCATGCCAATATCGAATATGCCGTCAAGTATACCATCAAGTATGCCGTCAAGTATGCCATCGAGTATGCCAATTACAAATATGTCGCCGAGCATATCATCGAACATGCCGATACCATCGAGTATACCAGTATCGTCAAGCATACCGATATCATCGAGTGTACCGGTACCGTCCGTGTCTGCAAGAAGCTCGGAAGCACCTAAAAGTATCACCGATTCAATCGCCAACGCGACATCGACTGCTTCCGTATGTACTAGCACTAATATTTCTTCTTCGCCGAAAAGCGCCGAGTCGACTCTAAGTATGCGAGATAACATGATCCAGAGTGATCCGACGCCGAGCGTACCCCAGGGATATCCTTACGCTCAATACCCAAGATACTATGACTACAGCGATCCACGTTCCCGCTCGCTGTCTAATCCCTATGGCACTTACTTCCCCGGCGTTCCACCGCACACGGCAAATCCCAGCAGTAGACTGCCAGTAGACACGACGAAGCCTCAACCGGACTTAGGCAAGCCTATGGACGAGAGGAACGTGATGAACGTGCCTACCGCTTACTCTTCTCAAATACCGAGCATTACTGCCAAAACGCTAACGAACAACTCCGCGACAGAGTCTAAAGGTACGGACACGACGGTGACTACCACAGTTGCCTCATCGAGCAGAGACGAGACACATATACCTACCGCATTTAGTCATCCCACTAATACGCGGTATCCGGGACCGTATCCGCCGGGCCCATATGATCCATACTCGCAGCATTATCCACCGGCGCCTGGCTCTTCTGCAGCTTATCCTCCAGGTGGTGAGTCTTTTAAGAGTTATTATAAAATAAAATGAGAAATAAAGTATTATCATCTGTCCATCAAATTTAATTTTATCGATATTTTTTAATTTTTTGTAAAGTCGTCCTTGTATCTAATAAACATGTAACGTCTTTTGTAAGTTTTATTCGATTAAAGAATATTAACAGTAAAATTAATCTGCAGGAGCACCCGGTTATCCAGCATATGGTGGACCCAGTTACAATCCAGATTATGCTCGCATGTACTCGGCGTTCCATGGTCCGCCACCCCCAACGGATCCTTACATGCACAGAGGATACGCCCCTCCTTCTTCGCATCCTCCTAATTATTATACGCCGTTCCCGCATCCTCCGCCACCCTATCCCAATTATTCGTTCCTGCCGTATCCGAATCCGAATATGTCCAGCGAGCCTCAACCACCCGCTCAGTAGGAAAGCAACGCGGTTAAGGATAATTCTGAGCTAATGGTAGCGAAAAGCGAGAAAGTTGTCGCAAAGACTCATAGCCGCGGTTGCGAAGCTTAATAGACTGAAGCTGTAAAACGCATCGATGTAAATATTTAGTCAGAAATATTGAGATATATTAAGAGGATGTTTGATAGCAGGTATTCGAATACTTCGTAATACTGATATGTAATGTCGAAAGACGAGCGCGATCGCCGTCAACATTGAACTGTGCAATCTGTTGAAATGTTCAGAATATTTTAACTCTTGACTTTGTCGACGATGTTCTTGCGATGCGTTTTTGTTCACTAGTTAATTACAAGAAAATGTACTCGTCAAGCAGTACAAATTATTTCTTTGTTTGATCCTCCGGTTTCATAGGAGCGGCGTCAAGTGAGATTTTTTACGAGTGCTTAGACGACTGCAATTTAGATTGCAATATGTTTTATACATAATTGCGTTCCTCGATGACTTTTTCTACTTTTTGTACTTGCGCGCTTTATCCGATTAGCTTTTTATCAATTAAACTGATGAGTTATTGACGCACATGATTCTGAGAAGATTGACAGAGGAGTAAATTATACTGTTGGCACGATGGATGGCAGAGGAGGAACGCTGTATATTATTGTTTAGCTTCACGTGTTACATTCAATCACTTAACTCATTTTTATACATCATTTTTGTAACAAAGAGGGGGATGGTCATTCTAACAAAACAAACTCTTACTAACAGTAAGAATGATTGACGATGTCCATGACGCATTCGTTCTTAATTCATAAGCTCCAAAAATTATAAGTAACAACATGGTTAAAAGTTTACGAAATTTTAAGTTCACATATTTTCAAAACTCAATTATGATATTAATAATGACTTTATATTTTATGGGTAATACCTTAGAATTTATACATAAGAATTCTTATATTAGCTTTTATAATTTTCTTTTTCTATCAGATAATTTAGCAAGTTGATTCTCTTGATTCTGATTCTATTTGAAATTCTCTTGATTTCGAAGAGGAAATAAAACTTGTATAGAAAATTGATACAGAAAATTTCCATAACAAATTTTTCGCTGTTTGGTATTTTATCGACTGATCCCCCTTCATACGGCAAGAGTAATGAATATATGCAAGCTAAGCCACTTACATTGTGAAATTATATTATAAAATGCAGATTGAAATTCTTTCGCGCATGAATCGTGTTAAAATATAATGTCCAGTGAGATGTTTTCTTCTCATTCATCATACAAACTTCTATTTTATTATTCATCATAGAAATATATATTACTGTAAGGCAACACTTGATGGATTCGATACTTTTACCCTGAAATTGTTTCTTTAAAGATCTGTATCATAGAAAGCTCCGTTTTTTTGAACCGTGCTTTTTTCCAGTTCTAATAATTTTAATTTCATTCTGAGATTTTGTTTTGCGGTACATCGAATGGAATTACTATCAGGAATTTCAGGAAACTATATTTAGTTCGAAGTCTCTGTTTAGATGATAATTATATTATTTAGATATATTATTCATTGTTTAAGTAATAAGGATTTCAGGGCGAAAGTGATGGATCATACAGAGTTTCATTTGCATTATACATCACTCTTCCGTAAATATGTTCTTTCTTTCATAACATCATCAACGCATCATATTATCTATACTCTTTCTCGATGAGCGCCGAAATCAGTTGCTGTTCTTCGTGGTACACGTCACGCCGCGTCTACGTGTCGTCTCTTTCAAACCATTTTTCACATACATTTAAACGCGTAACACATACGTACATACAGTATTCATGGAACATTTAGCAGCCAGTAAATTACAGTTTACAGCATCCCTAGCGAGTTGTATATGGACTACGTATTATACTATTAAACGTTACGGTTTCCGAAATAGATAATCTTACAGTAGAGCGTAGGATTGTTGTTAACTAGGAATGTCTTACGACTTATGAAAAAAAAGAAGGGAAAAAAGCAAGGAACTCGCCGTCTCTCGGACGCGTAATGTAAGAGTTAAGGGGAGAGCCATGATTTTCAGGAGCGACTCTTCAGACTCGGAACTGTGATATTTTATTATTAATCTCGTGTCGAATTCGCGCTGCACGCTCTTGCCCGGAATCGAAGTCGCCTGATCTTGGCTTCGGCGGGAATTTCGCGGACGGGTCCGGAGGTTCTCCTTCCGACCCGTCTACGCGACATTCGGTCGAAATTGTTGCATTTACGTTAGCGTAAGTCAATCAGATGCACGAGATGACTAATCCGTTTTTCCAAGTGGGACGCAGAGGCGCGCACGGGTCTATCATGGTGCTCCCTGTATACATTACAGACCAGTGGTATTCAACCCTCTTTAACTTTGTCAATCCCGAAAGTATCCCGAAAGTATTTTGAAGATATACTTTTTTTTCTCTCCTCCCCTAGAATTTTATATTCTTCCGAAGACATCTCGAGGGATCTTTTATAGAACTTTTTTTTCCTGTGACGTTTTATCTTCCCGTTTGTACCGCACCAAGTTTTTGTCGTACATTTTAAGAGAATAATGGATTCTTACAGAAATCCAATTTAGTACTGGCTAATTTAATATTGAAAATTTATTTTGAGCATTATAAAAACACATTATAAAAACACAACAGTGTTTTTAATATACTCAAAATAAATAATTAATCGTTACCCTTCCAATATTAAATTTTTATAAGGGGAAGAAACAACTTCCCATAAAATATAAATTCTTTACAACTATATGAGTGTGAAGTATTTATATCCTTTTTTTTTATACACACGTACTTACCAAAGTTCTCTTTTAGCAGATCGCGCCTGCGGATCCTCTTAAAGCGCGAAAGTTCTCGGCGCCCCTTTAATTAGGAGCACTCCAGGTTGAATACCTCTGATTATAGATGAATTATTCTAGCGAGATAAGCGTTCATGCTGGATATATGATTAGTAATACTATGTCTCCTGTGATGGGTCTCGGTGTTGTCTGTTTGCTGCGCGATGAGACGCGATGTTCCCACCCTTCATCTCTTTCCCTCGGTCCCTCGTTTACTTGGGACGCGTCGCAGCCGTACGTTTCGTAGGTTCTAAGTGTACAGGTGTTACGTTTAAGCGCGACGCTCAAGTAAGCTGTGCAATCCCTTGCGAACAGGCGACAGGGAGACCATCGCGTAAGAACGCGCGCGAGAGAGGAGCCGAGAGTTGTATCGTTGTTCTGAAAGCGGTCGCGGAGTTCCAAATGTTTAGGATTTTCGCGGGTCGTCGCTGATCTGTTCACTCCTAGAATGCGGCTGTCGAATTCTGTTTCATGTAACATAAAGATCGTCCTCGATGTCGCAGACCGGAAATCATACGGTCTTAAGCGCTGAACGCGACGACCCGGCTTTGAATTCTGTTCACAAAACTTAACAATAATCGCATTTGATGTTTCACGTTAATTATTTGAAGCTAAATGTGGATTACGAATACAAATCGTCGGCTTGATACTCTTGTAATGGTTAATAATCTTCATTGATTAATTATACGTATAATTTATATAATTCATTATATAATTCTTTATATAATTTATTATATACAATTATATATAATTATATCATAGTTATGTTTTGTTATTCACTGCAAATAATCGAAAATCTATAGTAACAGTATCGCGAACTATATATTTTCAATCACAGTGAATAATGGAACCTTACAATATTTCTAATGAAATGAACAAACAAAGCGATATAAGCACTTCTTCAGTGATACTTTCGAGAATCGACTTGCGCCACTCTCAGAACAAGCGGCTCATATATTTGCAAAAGAAAAACAATTATTTCATCTCTGTTATAGCTTTTTTGCCATTTACATACTTGTACATATCCATTATTTACATTTCATACTTTATTTATTATTATACATTAGCCATTATTATCGCTTTTTTTCGATGTCAGAGTATTACCCTTATGTAAAATAAATTGTTTACACAATGATGAGAAGATTATTTTGCACATACTATATTAATATGCAAAGCGAGAAAGAAAGAGAGAAAAGAGAGAAACAGAAGAATGAGTCTATTATGCGCATATATTTGTTTTTTTTTTATAATTCATCCTTACATATAAAAACAAGGAATTATCTTACAAGTCTGTGTTTTCGCTGTATCTTTAAATACGGCCGTCTGATTTGAAAAATTAGAGACTATTTTTGTCCAGAAAATTTCTTAAAAAATTTCTTAAGACATCATCCAATAGACAATAAACTAATCTCATTAGTTCAAGAAATCTAGGAAATTGTAAAAAAAAGGGATTATAGAACTTTAGAAATTAAAGATTGAGATATAAGATTTAAAAGCAGATTTTCGTGATTACGCTTCGGAATATCGAAAGAAATTCAAGCAGAATACAAGTCGTGACATTAAAAAAACGTGAGAATGTCTCTCAAATGATAGCTAAAAGTCACTTTTCGATCAACAACGAATATAATGATTGATTTTAATGTCATTTTAACTTGTTTTGCTTGAGAAACATTATCTATGCAAGAAGATTTCACGATAATTCAATAAACGATATGACATTCAATAAATTTGATTTAATTTATTTAATTATAGCGCAATTTTTTGTGATTTGTAAAAATCTGGAAGGAATGTCAGACGGTCGCATTCAGCATGCGGCGAAAATACACGTGCCGCGGTCCATGTAAATGTTTATAATATCGTAAGGGATATAATTTATGCGGAGTCGACATTATGGAATTATTAAGCGAACAAATTCATCTGATAAGCGTGAGACCCATTTTTCAATCCAAAATTCTGCATCGACGTGATAAAAGATTTTCGCGACGCACGCTCTTCATCTGTATATTAGGATGATTAAATGCATGTTACACGTAGGTTGGGTTTATTGAAGAGTTATAATAAATTTATCAACGGAGGATTAATAATGCTTCGTGTCGCAGCTTCCTTTTCTTCATTTTTTTTCTAACAGCTTCGCGTTCTCATTGTAATTTTTCTATAAACTGCGCTATGGTATATGTGAGATAATTAAGATGAGATAATTAATAAAATAAAAAGTATTCGGATATCAAACGAGCCTGTTTTTTGCGGTTAGTTTGAAATTCGTAACGTTACATAAAATAAAAATCATTTATACTTATTTCTTTGTTCCATTTAGAAGAAAGGATATTTTTAATAAACAGTTTAATTTTAATTAATTTTAAATAAACAGTTGAATTCAGAAATTATTTATATAATTATATGTGGTACATAGAGTTTTCATAGTTGTAGTATTATTTAACTGTTGATAAATAATCTTAGAAGAATATTGCTATTGTCAGTACGAATAAATATATAATTAGATATTTTTTATAAAGTATTTTTTATAAAGTAAGTTCAAGAGTAAAATTTTATTTTTAATATGCACATAAATTGAAATGATATAACATATATATCTAATTATTATTTCATTATTGCTCAAAATCATAATATATAGCTTTTTCAAAGGATACAGATTATGTTTTTGTAAGATACTATATAAAATATAACAATTTAATAATTTAATTAAATAAATTTCTTTAATAATTTCTTTTGGAAAGATATTAATAAAAGTATAATTGCAAAATAAATATGTACCTAGATAGCAAAATGTCTGCAGTCTTCTAGCAGACTGTCAGCAGGTTCGAGTAGAAAATGAGTCTGTCATCAACTGCATCCGCATTAGGCTTGTATTCTGTTAACATCGCCTGTCGACATAATGTGAAGGCAAATTGTTGACAGAAACTGAGCAGATCCTGCCGACATTATCTGACGCTGCAGATTCTGTTACGTTTTTTCTAGCAGTCTGTCAACAGTATTATGTATACATCTAATTCTGTTATTATTTTGTTATTATTTTGTTGGTATAGTTATAATGTGTAGCAGACATTTAAAAAAATCTGCTTTCTACAGACTTGGCTATCTGGATAATGAATCATCAATCAAAATAATTATTAATTATTAATATTATAATAAAATTGATAAAATTGATATAAATAATAAAATTAATATATAAATAAATTTATATATATAAATGAAATTAATATATAAAAAATATTAAAATTGTAATATTAAATTTAGAGATTAAATAATCATCTAAATTTTAATAATCATGAAAACTTCCGTAAAATCATTGATTTTTAATTAAAGTTGTACGGATTTTAATTTCCCGCGCAACAGCTATGTACAACAGTGACGTACGATTTCGATGCGGCACCCCGAATCCCGAATAACCTCAATAACCTATAACAAGCCACGGCGCGGAACCGCATGGCGCGTGTGAAGGTGTATGTATCGTGCAATCGCGGCGAATGCGGCTTCTCAGGCGTGGTTTGCATTATATCGCACGTAGAGTTGCGGTGCATCGCGTGTCCAGTGCCATTCCATTAGCGAAACCATCTGTCAGAAGTGTCGCGGTCACTACCAGTCTTCTCGATTTCAGCCGGTGGGGCACAAGAAAGGCGAACAGGAAGCTGAAGATCGCCCTCGCGTTTGACATGACGGATCCTAAAGTCGAGGAAGTCCTAGCGCCGCTCCGAGCGAGCGTTAAGGAACAAGTGAGTGCCATATGGACATGCAAAGTAGGGATTGTGTGTCTTGTCGAGATTTTTTTAGCCCATACAAGAACACATTTAAAAATGAATTTTCTCTGAAGTCTTTGTACTACTAAGTGTTACTTAGAAAAGTTAACTGTAAAAAAATTACACTATTTTGAATTTAGCACAAATATAATATAATATGATAATTAACTCACATGAATAGAGAAAAAAAAACTGAAAAATATGATTGTAAGATAAATCTATTTCCAGGATCACCACTCTATTGAAAAAAAATCACGTCACACAGTTGCATGATGAAATTGTGAAATTACACAATTTCATCATGCAACTGTGTATAAGTATATATGATTTTTATTTTATATAACGTTACGAATTTCAAAAACAGGCTCGTTCGATATCTGAATACTTTTATTTCATTAATTAATTATCTCATCTTAATTATCTCACATATACTATAGCGCAGTTTATAGAAAAATTACAATGAGAAGGCGAAGCTGTTAGAAAAAAAATGAAGAAAAGGAAGCTGCGACATGAAGTATTGTTAATCCTCCGTTGATAAATTTATTATAACTCTTCAATAAACCCAATCTATGTGTAAAACATGTAAACCACGGAACCGATTATTCCAAATCACTATGTATTTTTTTTACAAATTACATAATTTGAAAAACCACATGATGATATATATGTTCTTTTTTCTTCTATTTCTATCATTCAATTCTTTAAAATTCAATAATTATAAAATCATACAATAGATGAAATTATTTTTAACATCTTATAATTTTTCAAATTGATTTTAAAAAATCACGTGACTTACATGTTTTAATTACATAATTTCATCATGTAACATTGATATGATTCTTTTCAATACAGGATTCATACCTGTTACAAATTGTATTGTCAGTACTAATGCTTACTCTCTCAATTCTTTAGAGTAGAATCTTATTCTAAAGAGCGAAATAGAGCCAGTCTTGAAAAAAATGACTCAATTTTTAATCTTTAATAGTGAGAGATTTTACTCTCTTCAAAGTGACGTTTACTTTAAAAGTTTTATAGAACAGCAAAATACTTTAGTCTATCTTTGGTAATCTCTTTGTGCTATATAACTTATTATTTTTTATAGGGTGACCATGTACGGAAGCTGAAAACTGAAGGTGCTCCAGAATTGGACATTAAAAAAGCTGTAGCCGAGCTGAAGCTGCGCAAAAAGATACTAGAAGATAAAGAGTTGTCTCTAGCTTCCAGCAATGTAACATTTGATAGAGCCAGAATGGAAGATCTCTTGAAACGTAGATTCTTTTTAGATCAGTCTTTTGCAATTTACGGTGGTATTACTGGTCAGTATGACTTTGGACCCATGGGTTGCTCCTTAAAGACAAATCTGATAAACGCCTGGAGAAATTTCTTCGTACTGGAGGAACAGATGTTGGAAGTCGATTGCTCTATTTTGACGCCTGAGCCGGTGCTAAAAACATCTGGCCATGTGGAGCGATTCGCTGATCTGATGGTGAAGGATATAAAGACTGGCGAGTGCTTCCGGCTGGATCACTTGATTAAAGCGCACCTAGAGAAAGTAATCTATGATAAGAAAATAAATGACAAGACGCGCGAGGAATGCAGGGACATCATCATCAAGCTAGATGGTATGACGAAGGACGAGATGGCCGCTGTGTTGTTGAAATACAATATGAAATCGCCAGTTTCTGGTAACGATTTGACAGAACCGATAGAATTTAATTTGATGTTTGGTACTCAAATCGGTCCAACAGGGCTCGTCAAAGGCTTCTTGAGACCAGAAACGGCCCAAGGTATCTTTGTGAACTTCAAACGATTATTGGCGTTCAATCAGGAGCGATTACCGTTTGCTGCGGCACAGATCGGTAACGCTTTCAGAAATGAGATTTCGCCACGATCAGGACTTATACGCGTGCGAGAATTCACCATGGCAGAAATCGAACATTTCTGCGATCCGAGCGACAAAAGTCATCCTAAGTTCGAGACGGTAACAGACATGGATATGCTGTTGTATTCAGCTTGCAATCAAATGGATGGAAAGAGTGCGCAGCGCCTCACCATAGGCGAGGCCGTCTCGTCTGGCTTGGTGGCGAATGAGACGCTGGGCTACTTCATGGCCAGAATCCATCAGTTCCTATTGAAGATCGGCGTCGATCCGAACCGTCTGCGTTTCCGCCAGCATATGAGTAACGAAATGGCGCATTACGCCTGTGACTGCTGGGACGCTGAGTGTCTTACTTCTTACGGATGGATTGAATGCGTAGGCTGCGCCGATCGATCAGCCTATGATTTAACGCAGCATACTAAGGCGACCGGCGTGAAATTGGTAGCTGAGAAGAAACTGCCCGCTCCAAAAACGGTGGACGTTTGCGAGATTATGCCGAACAAAGTGTTGATCGGTAAAACATTTAAAAAAGATAGCAAAGTTGTGCAAGATGCATTAGCAGCTTTAAACAAGAAGGAGATTGAATCCTTGGAGAAAGTTCTCAGCGAGAAGGGAGAACATGAACTGACACTGCCTAACAATGTTGTCGTGAAGATCACCAAGGACATGATAGAAGTAAAGCGTTACCAGAAAACCGTTCATGTGGAAGAGATTATACCTTCGGTTATCGAACCTTCTTTTGGCATCGGTCGTATCATGTATGCTCTGTTTGAACATAATTTCCAAGCAAGAGAAGGTGATGAGAAGAGAACGTATTTCTCCTTACCTCCGGTTGTAGCACCATTGAAATGTTCGGTGTTACCACTCAGTGGCAACGACGAATTTGTGCCATTCGTGAAAAAGTTATGTAAGTGAAATATAGGAATTTGATTATTATATTGATATATTCTTAGACAAAATCTTATTTTTTTTTGCTCTATAATTTTCATTAAAAATATAATAAAGATAAGATTTGAAGCTTTATATATATATATATATATATATATATATATATATATACACACACATATTTATATGAAACTGAATATATGTATATGTATATTAATGTATATTAATGTATATGTATATTAATGTATATTAATGTATATGTATATTAATGTTTTACAGCACAAGATCTTACAAAGGCAGATGTTTCGCACAAAGTAGACGACTCTTCTGGTAGCATAGGACGCAGATATGCTCGTACTGACGAAATAGCGATACCATTCGGTATTACCATTGACTTTGACACTTTGAAGATACCGCACAGTGCAACTCTTAGAGACAGAGACAGCATGGGACAAGTTAGGATAGATGTACGTATATTTTTTCAGTATATTTGCAGAATAATTTGTACTTATATGTGTATGTAAATTTTATATTATATGTGTATGTAAATTGATCTAGAAGCAAAATTTAATAATTCTTTTATCATTAACAAACATATCAAGAAAAAAGATTTTTCATTATATTAGAATAATAAAAAATTTTTAATTACAGTTGGATGAATTGCCCGGCGTTGTGAGAGATCTTTCATATGGAAGAACTACTTGGACGGAAGTGGAAACAAAATATCCCAAGTTCGAACAACAAGAATCAACAGAACCATAGAAAATTAGAAGGAAATAGGCTT
>Ga0157363_1000711_pt1 | contig 25963 bp, 7 predicted proteins | sample AttsexASBM1_FD_111477 | JGI IMG/M metagenome (GOLD analysis project Ga0157363, IMG submission 111477) | Fungus gardens microbial communities from leaf cutter ant in Ribeirão Preto, State of São Paulo, Brazil - Atta sexdens ASBM1 | ecosystem: Host-associated > Fungi > Mycelium > Unclassified ... | reverse complement strand
ACATAATCTTACAACATATGGCGTAAGTATATATATATATATATATATGTATATATATATATATATATACTTACGCCATCAAAAGAAATGCTTTATCTTGAGAAACAAAATTATAAACTAAAAAACAAATTTTCAGTTTGATTAGATTTCTTTATATTCCTCCCGTCACTATGATTTTTCTCATAGGTTTCTGAAACTTTATCAAACAAAGTTACTTTTTCCATGACATTTTTTCTTTTGTATGTATTAATGTTGCGCTCGCTGCGTTTTGAAAAAAAGCGGCTGTCACATAATGCCCTTTGTCATAATGTGCCCCATCTTCTTCTATTCATTCCAACCATATTGAATCGTGACGTTCATATAAGCGAAAAATGTGTCATAAGTGACACATTTTTCTTGCATTCCATTTGTAAGTAATGAGAATTTAGATGAAATGAAATGATGAGATTGATTTAAAACACATATAAAATGAGAAACTATTCTTATCTTCCTGGACAGTCAGTAAATAGTCGTAAAAAGCACGTAAATTGCGTTTACTAATTTTTATTTAATGCGCATGCATAACTTATTTTCACTTCATCTTTTTCGTCTCTTTACTGGATAGGAAATAAAGAGAATCTTCATCTATTCTTCTATCTATATTTTTATAAATGTTTTAAAACGATCTCATCATTTTTATTTCCAAATTCTCTTTATTTATAAATGATATGCAAGAAAAGTCAATGTGTCATTTTTCGCTTATGAGGTCACGATTTAATATGGCTGACGTGACTACTCATGAGCCTTAACTGTTAAATATTTAATTATGTACTATAGTTTTTCTTGCGAATTTAATTTACTGAAAAGTAAAAAACGGACTATAAATTGAATATTTTATTCATATATGAAATTAGTAAAGATTTATGCTGTAAAATTAGCTGTTACTTTGACTTGGATTTAATATGTTGACAAATTCATAACAAATGGTCAATCATTGTTTACTCTATCTTTTAACGTTCATTTTATATATTATTATTTATTTTATCATTATATATTACATCGCATATTGCCACGTTCTATATATTTTTTTTAACATATCTTTGTTAAAGAAGTTATTGTCCACAAACTTTTGTGTGTTTAATTTATAAGTAGCATCTTACGTTCACTTTTATTGGAGTCATATTACAAATAATACAATGAGTAATATTTATTAATTGTCTAAAAATATTTCTCTGATAATGTAGAAAATATATTTTTCTGGTAATGTATAAAATAATAATAATAATAATTTTTATTAATTATAACAGTGTCTTATTTAATATATATGTTTCATAATAATAGTTACTCAATTTGTAAAATTTATGATTAATTATTAGACGCCATATTTTGATTGTAATTATATATATTATTTAAAAGTTAAAACATAATTAAGAGAGAATGAATTTTGAATTTGATATTTATTAGATATAAATTATATAATATCTACAAGTAAATGTAATGATATATTCCTTTCTATTTATCATAATTCTTCAGACGCTATTGACGATTATTAAATGGATAACAATTATCTTTTTTGTATGTGGCGAAATAATACAATTTTACATTCTATGTTCTAACGTATAAAACCCAATAACATATTAAACCCAATAAGTTTTGTTATAATACATTATTTAATACCTCAATAATTTATATACTATTGATTTATAACATTCTTTGATCATCTGTTACATACTGTCAAATATAATATATTGTAATAAAATGAATTGAACTGCAATACTGAATATTATTTAAAAAATTTTTTTTATTTTAATAAAAACGTTTACGGAATGTAAATATTTCTAAAATTAAACAGAAATTCTTAGTTAGTAATCATTTTTCATATGTCCATTTCCATATCTGATTTAGAATACGAAAATGGTAGATATAGCATTTTACGGAAACTGATATCAATTTGAGTTGTTAACAAAATGCAAATTTATTTAAGTTAATGATATTAGGCAATAATCTTAAATATAAACTTGTGACACTTGAAAAATTCAATATCTCCTTACTATCATTTATGACGATAAAATGATGATATTTACTACTCACTTACTTACAATTAGTGATATAATAAGAATTTACTATGATCTTACAAAGAACTATGATTAAATATTTTTCTATTATTATGGAAAATTTCTAATAATATTTCAAGTTATAAATCAAGAATACTTAATTGCTATTTTGTGTTTAAAAGTTATTAAAAGTTAATAAAAAATATACTGGTAAACATTTTATCAAAACTTAATTTTGCAAGGCAAATATAATAATTCTGCAAACAATTCATTATGTCGCCAAAATTCATAATTTTTATTTCAGAAAGAAGAAAGTATAAAGAAATAATAATTAAGATATAAGTGTTATTAGTGGATTTTTTTATATACAAACAACATAAAAAAAAGACCGATTACGATTAATAACGGTATGTAATGTGTTTAAAATATATTTATCATGCGAACATTATTATCAATTAAAATCTTTTGTTAAATTAATGTATGTACAAAGCAAAGTATCTTACATAACTATCTAAATAACTTTAATTTTTTTTGTTCTAATAAATACAGTCATAAATTGTTATGTAGAAGTATTAGATGTATACGAGGGTCATTTGAAAAGTTTTGAGCTTCAACATAAAGATGGCATTATTTAAAATCATTCACAAAATCATTCTGGTACTACAATCGTAACATTTCGCATGTTTTACAAGATATCTGCGAAAATTATAGTCATTTTGTTCAGTTGTTGTTTCAGAGCCATTTCAGAGCCATACCAGTCGATGTCAGTGTTTTCGTTTGATGAAAATCTGTATCCTCTAAGCCTAACTTTGAGCCTATAAGAAACAGGAAAAAGTCATTAGGAATGAGATTTGGTAAATTTGATGGATAGTTAATCAATTCGTATTGCAATTTTTGTGTTATAGCGATCATCGATTTAATTTTTTTCATTTTTACAAAAACATTGTCGACTATCGGTATAAATGACTGTCAAACAACAACTGAGCGTCTATAATGGTTATAATATTCACAATTATCTTGCAAAATGTACGATTGTAGTACCAGAATGATTTTAACGAGCAATATCTTCATGTTGAGGCTCAAAACTTTTTAAACAACCTTCGTAGAAGATATTTATTAATTTATGCACGTATCCTAAATTAGATGTTGATATTAATGCAGTATTATGAAATTCAAACAATTGTATTGTAGAATTTCTTTTTTAATAAATTTGATGTGAAATGAATCAAATTAAACAATTTTATTTTTTATAAAAATTTATTCTGTGATGCATAAAAATATAAATTGCTTTATAACCTATTATTTGTGAATTAAGTGGTAAAGAATAAATATTTTATCATTTTGCTCTGCAAAAATATAGATTGTAATCAATTTAGAAAGAACTTATTTATAGAATACATTTATAAAATTATTATTTATAAAATTTTTTGAATATCATCTAAAAAAAAGATAAATATATTTTTTATTAATAAATGTATGATGTATGGTAGAAGTTCACGATTCATATCTCGCGAAATACATCTTATGACTATATTTATCTTCTGATAAATCTATATTCCGAATATTCTTTACCATTTATAAACAACGCTCTTACATAAGTAAAGTTTTATATCTACCTACATACATTCGTCTTTAAGGTTCCTAAATCTTTAAGACTCCTCTATATCTACTACTGAATTACATAATATATTGAATTACATTATAAGCAAGAAATGTATCATAAGCGTTAATTTTTCTTGCATACTATTTGTAAATAAAGAGCATTTGGAACATGAAACAAAATTTTTGAAACAAAATGATAAAATTGCTTGTAAAAATAGGCCGAAACTATCCTTACCTTCCCTGACAGTCAACAAATAATCGTAAAAGGCACGTAAAATGTGTTTACTAACTTTTACTTAATGCGCATGCATAGCATTTTCACTTTATCTTTTTCGATTAATTACTGATTCAGGAGAGATAAGAATAGTTTTGCAAGTATGCCATTTTTACAAGTATTTTAAAGTAATCTTATTTTATTGTTATTTTCTTTTATTTAAATTTTTCTTTATTTATAAATGACATGCAAGAAAAATCAATGTATCATTTCTCATTTATTATTACATCACGATTCAATATGGCTGAAGTGACTATTCAGAAACCTTAAGTTCTTTTCTATTTCATATATTTATTAATAGTAATGTAAATTACTTCATAATTTTATTATGTTAATCCGGTCATTTTTGTCTGTAAAATAAATTCCATGTTCGGCAATAGAACCCAACTATACTTTAGCTCGAAGCAAAATATGAATTAAATCAGTCAAAGCTCAAGATTAATAAAATTTTCAGTAATATAAATGACTTAACTTTTTTAAAATCTTTTCGCTGCAGTACTTTATTACATTTGTTGCAATGGTTTATTTTTAAAAAATAAAATTATCTAATTCGAAAGCGCAAGCATTTGAATGAAGAACGCAAATACAATGCCAAACTTTTAAATTAAATAAAATCACTGCTCTATGATCACTTTTATTTTTGCGATAACATAAAACTTTAATTCGAGCCATATTAAAATTATATATTTTCAACATCAAAGAGACATATAAATAAATTATTTTTTTTTTTATATTAAACGTTCGTAATAAACATAACATTAAATGTAGAAACATTCACGTATATAAAAAAATCTAAAATTACGTCTTCGACGATCTTTATTATAAAGAAATTTTAGAAGGCTTCGTGCTTTCTTTGAAAAATTATGTTTTGACATTAAAAAGTTGTTGCAATATCGCATTATCGAATTTATGTAACTATTCCACACAAAGCACAATTGAATTATAAGATGCTAGAGCAATATTCATAAGCTATAAAGAAAGTTTTATTAATATTATTAAAGTATATTAATAATAATTAATAATTCTGTTAATAATTATAATAATTACATTCGTAATAATCCATAAATATTACAATTACAGCTTACAATTCGTTTGTTTTGCATATTCAAATAAACTCAAGGTTTATTTATTTTTTTTTATTTATCACAAATAAACCGGAAAATTGTTTTGTAGATCTGGACGATTTTGTTTTGCATCGCATTGTTTTTCTCCGCGAATACTTCCGCCGCTTCTGGTCATCTTGACATCCCGTTGCGAAGAATTCTATACTAGTACCATGACCGATATTTTCACCGTTTTTCAATATATTTCGTACATTTACATTGTACATGCAGTCGTTTTGAAGCTGTGGCAAATCATAGTGAGATGCCTGAAATTAATCATATGATAGATGAGGTTAAGAATATCGAGACTTATTTCTCATTTTTATTTTCATTGTTATGAATGTTAAAATTATTATTATCAAATTTTTTAAATTTTCTTTTTTTAAATAATGAGATTCAAGATCTGGAAAAAAGAACATCTTAATTATTTCAAATTTTTTAATATTTTAAATTAAAAATTTAATTTAGAATTAGGTGTTTTGATATAACTATTTGAAATAATTTCACGTATTGAAATTGTTTTGTTAAAAACCTGTTTTACACAATTTTAAATTGAACAATGTAATAAGCATTGCTAAATTTTTTAAAATATGAATACACATCAAATATACAATAGAGAACACCATCATTTCGATCAAAGTTAAATGTTTCGAACAATATAAATTCTTTATTAAATAAATTGATTTCATATATGATTGTGCTCCGATAATTTTTGGATTTTCAACACAATCAGTCTGAAACGCTATTAATTCCCCTAAATTCTCCTTAAATTAAATTTAAAAAACTATAAAGTTATTGCGAAAAATATTACCTCAGTCAGGTTTCGAACCTGGGACTTCTCGATTTTCATCTCAAGACACTCGCCTCAGAAAGTCGAGAAAAATTCCTGGAATCGAAATGATGGCATTCTCTGTCGTATTTGATGTATTCATATGTGCGATCGTTCTAAAGAATATATGTGTTTTTTAAATATGTTATTGTTTCAAAGTCTAAGGATACGTTCCAAGTTACGCATAAAACACATGATACATCATTGTCCTTGTTGTTCATTAAATAATAAAAAAGGATAAAACGATACATCATGTGCTTCATGCGTAACTCGAAACTCATCCTAGGAAACTATGAAATAATTGAAACAATAATTAAGATAACAAAAGTAATTAATGCTCTTTTAAAAAAAAATATAGAATTCTTATTTTTTACAGAACTGCAATTATAATTCTATTAACAATTAAAACAAATACAATATTAGAAACTAAAAATTTTTTAATATTTTTTTTTAAACAACAACTTGTTTATAAGTCATATACTATATTGTTACTATATTTATTTATAAGTTATCTCATCATTTTTTATTATTGTAACTATTTGTTGTTATAATTGTACAATTAAATTCGGTACGTAATTTTACATTGAGATGTATTCTATATATTTTTTATTAAATTTACAAGAATTTGTTAATCACAGCAATGATTGTTCTTTGCGAAAACACAACGACAAAGAAATTCGAAATCAGCATACCTGAACCACTTTCCAAGAAGTGGATTTCCGACGATGTTCCGAACCTTTCTTACGTGAACAGGACTCCTCTTGCCAAGTGATATTATACCTGCTAGCGTCGCTGCTTATTGGCCAAACTAGACGCGCCTTGACTTCTCCACAATGGCAATTCATGCGACGCACATGAAGACCGGCCTGCGTTCGCTCGCATCTGCGAGAACGTCTCTCGACATCGGCTTCAATGAAAGGTCACTGCTTTCGTTGGTTATCCCAGATTACACTGGACTTAGAAGGGAGACTGAGGGAAGGACTGATGAGCTATCATTATCGAGGATCGAGTCAGTTTGGAACCTTACCGTATGCCATATAATCGGTGCTATTGAAGACCTTGGATGCTTTGCGTGAAGTAAGACGCCGACCGCCGTACATGGCTACCGCTTGCACCTGAAGGAAGTACTGGCACTTGAGCTCTAAATTTTTCAATTCATAGCAGGTCTTATCCTGAAAAGCAAGTACAAAAAACTCGATTACGCTAAAAACGTCTAGTTTGGATGAAAAAATTATCGGTAAAATCTCGAGTATTTCGAATTAAGCTAAAAATTGTTATTGATTAATAATAGGTTAATTAATCATAATTAATTACACAGATCAACATGAATTTTGATCCAGAAACAGCAGTATGTGATCCTGAACATTTCGAACATGCTAAAACCAAATTCATAGCCCAAATTATTCCATCACATCAAGTTTTCGAGATATTCTAATTTTAAAATATCAAAAAGGCTTGTTTCGAATATTTTTCGATTATCTCGTAAACCTGATATGATAGAGAAATATGGACTATATTCGAATTCAGTATGAAAAAAATCTATGAAACTCACCTATAATTATAAATGGATCAAAACAATATAAAAAAAAATAGATATATTACAAATATTTTATCGCCATTATTCGAATTTAAAGTTACGAACAGAAATGTAATGGTTATGAGCTCTATATTCTTTTTATTCTTAATTTTTTATTTGTTTATTCTTTTTTTTAACTTTTTACAATTTTTGGGGTTTTATTTTTAATCTTTTTTTTAAACTTTTTGTAATATATATATTTTTGCGAATTTGGCCCGCTTTTCTCTCTTACAAGAGAAGTGACGATCTTGTATCATTAAATAAATGTATATCATACCTGTGGCAAGACTGCCAGTTTTAAGACTATGTGCTATAAGCTGACTTGGTGGAGGAATTGAAGAGGATGGTGATAGTAACGGATTTTAGCTAAGAGCGATGAATGTACTTGCAATTAGAGCTCGGAATATCCGAATATTCGAGTACTCGCCCGCCCGCTCCATTATCCGTGAAACCATGTGCGATACGGGTACCCATTTCGATGTATCCGCTACATGCTATAAATATCTGCGTATAATTTTAAAGTTTATGTGTTTTATAATCGTTTGTAGTGATTCTCATTTCGTATTTATAATTAAAATATTCTGTGGCTAAACTGTTTCGTTTTCACATTATGGATATATGGATATTAAATACATTTCCAAATTTAATTTGCTTTGCAGGGAATTTGCTGTATGAACTGTACATTTTTAATTCAAACTATTTAACTACAAAACGAAAATTAATATAAACAATCCTAAAATGCCTTTTAAATTGATAAAATTACACGCAGTATCTGTAGCATATAGCGGGCATCCGCATCGAAACAGGTACCCATATCGCCCACGATTCCGCGAGTACTCGTATTGCAAACGATTCTGCGAGTACTCGAATTAGCAAGTACTCGCGGAATCGAAAGTCGTATGCACGGGTAACGGATTTGCGAGTGGGTACCCGAATTTTACGTTATTCGACTCCTTTTCCGAATTCTACTTATAATACATCTTAATTTTTTTTTTATTTCACTGTGTTAACCCATTTATAATTATAAGTGATTTTCGTAGATTTTTTTCATGCTGAAAATTCGTAACCTAACCTAACCCATTTTTTCTTATATGAAGTTTACGAGTTATTCTAATTTAAATATGCCTAAAAAGTCTTTTTGGCACTTTAAGATTTGAATATCTCAAAAATCTAATGTGATGAAACAAGTTTAGCTGCGAATTTGATTTTAGCTTATTAAAAACAATCAGAATTACATATTATCGTTTTTGAATAAAAAAAATTCTTTTGTAGATCTGTGTTATTATATTAAATCAGAGGAAAAGTTTTGCAGTATTCATTAGCTCAAAATTATATGCAGATAGTGTTTTCTTTTATCTAATAAAATTATCTAGGTGGAGAAATGGCTTTATCTTATTTTTATCTAGAGTATCAAAATATAAATTATTTTTATCTTATCTTAAAGATAAAAGAAATGTTATTTTTTCAAATTAACTTATTATAAAATTTCAAATTAAGATTGTAGAAGAGTATTGTAATAAATATCTATATAACTTCTAGTAGGTAATGAGGATGTCTTTCGTGATATAAATAAAAAAACTGGTAAAACTATATATTACCGACGATCTCATTGATTTCAATAACCTTGATATATGTTATCGAAGTTGTTATGACCTTAAATCACCTTCAATGAATTTTAATCATCGCTCGTTATTCGTATTTAAAATATATTTTATGACTTTCCGCGCGAAGCGATTTTCACCTCTCCCCTGCCGGGAGACGCAGTTTCCATCGCTCGTTAAAAAGATATTAATAACAAAAATTAAAAAATAGCACAGTAATATATATTGCAGAAAAAAACGTTTTTTTTCTGTTATATAAAACAAAAATGCTTTAAAATATATGTTACGCGAAGCGACTCTCATTCCACCTCCTCCTTATCAAATATTTCACGATATGGAACATGGAAAGAACATTTTGCAGGTTACATAGCTGAATTTTTATTTGGACGACTTTATAATTATCTTGAACGAATGGATGCTTTTTTTTCATATAATATGACGAGTAATATATATTCAGTATCTGAAAATGTTATTGAAATAAATAATAATTATTTATCATAATTATTTATTGCATATTTTTATTTAACACAATATATTTTATTTAACACAAACTATAGCAATCAAAGCCTTGAGAATATTCAAAGAATATTAAGGCCTCAGTAGTCTAAAGACTTTAGAACACTCGCATGGAATGCAAGAGGGATTCGATTCCCGAGGTAATATTTTTCGCAATAAGAATTAAGTATTTACAGATTTTAATATGTCACTCAGTATAATTAATATCATTTCGAAGATGCGAAAAAGCATCAAAAAATTGCTAGTCAATTTTAATTCGTGATATTAATGCAGTAATTTAATAGAATTAGCGTTTCAAGACCGCAAAATCATTTTGGCGTGTTTCAAAAAGAACTGTGTATATATAAATTCACACAGACTTAGAAGCATTTAAGATTCAGCTAGACTGTTTAAGGCTTTGATTACTATGGTTTGTATAATATTATCACATAATATCGGTCCTATAATATATTATATTGTATATTTTATTTGTTCAAAATAGTGTAAAAAGAATACGCATGGGATAGGAGTTCCATCCTTCCCTCTATACTCTTATCCCGATTTAATCCATCTCTTATCTAATTTCTCCAAACAGACACTACTCTTTTGTAAGCAATAACGCAACGTTATTTCTTAAACCATTTTTTGTTAATAACTTTTGAATGAATAACGACTACGGAAAGTCATGCGCCCCTCGGTAAGGGGAAGATGGGGCGAGAGTAGCTTTGCATGGAAAGTCATGGAGGAGAAAGTGGTATTATGGTATCCCAGTTATATATATATACAGTACATTTTGCACAATAATCTGATTAATAATCAATATTTAATTTTAAAACTTGACAATTACATTCGTTAAAATGTTGTTAAATCGATTCTGGACTCGAAGTTATGAAATATTCATTATTTAGGACACTATTAATAAAAATGTGGCAACATTGCATAACGAAGGAAAACAAGGGTGATGTGGCCATAAAAATTATTTTACAAAATTAGTTTTGTTTAGAAAACAATATTTGATCACAAAATTAACAAAAAAGTAAAACATAATTTCTGGATATAAGATGCTCACTAAAAATTTCAATACTAAAAATAGTACATGTAATATAAACTATAGATGAACAGTAGAGCTGCAATCGATTATCAAATAATTATTTTGAAAACCTCAAAAAAAAAGATCATAAGTAATGAACCAAAAGGGTTACATTAACAAAATGTCATGCTATTATTTAAATCTGCATAACTCAAAATGTATACAGTCAAATAAAATATTAAATAGCAACAATACACTCAGAAATACATATATTTAATAATACGCTCAAGTTTAAAAAAAATGAGGAAATAAATGTAATTAAATGTATTTCAGAAATTTCTAAAATGTATTTCAGAAATGTATTTCGAAATACTTGAAAGTAAAAATTATAGTAAGTATTGGCTATTGAGTATTGGTATATTAGCGTCATAGTGTAACGGCGAACTACTGAACAAATGATTCCATAAGTAATCATTAGGATTTGTTACGTAATAGCGGATATATTAAGGGAGGCCACATATATACACTGGCAATAATACCATTTCTTCTCTATATTTTGAAGCAGAATTTTTGTTTTATATAGCAGAAAAAAAAATTATTTTTTAAACTTTTGTTATTAATAACTTTTTAACGAATAACGAGTGACAGTTAAAATTGAAAGTGATTCAGAGTCATGACCTTGACAACATATGTCAAGATCATTGAAATTGGTGTAATCGTCGATAATATGCAGTTTTACCACAACTGGAATTAGTATAGCATCAGTTATAATTCAAAACAACATTTAAATATTTTCATACTTAGAAGATAAATTTAAGGAATTAGATATTCTTAATTTGTATCCACATGTCAAATAAATTTTTTTTTAATATAACATATCATTGCCATCATCAGCGCCAGTAGAGTGCTTTTTTAGTTGTGGACAACAAATATTAATTCCGCGTAGAAACCGTTTCAGACGAAATGTTCAAAAAAACTTTTATTCTTAAAAAATAAAGATTAATGAAAATATTAATACATTTTTTATATTCTAAATCATTTTAATAGTGACTTAATAACAAAATTATCTTAAAAATTATCAAGATAAAAATTTTTCAAATTTCATCTTTTATCTAGATTAGTAAAGTTAATCATCTTCATCTTATCTAAAATACATTTTTGTGTAATTTATCTTATATATATTTAAATAATTTTTAATTATCTAAGCACAATACTGTAATACAGGATATATTTGTTGCAAAATTTTTGACTATCTGACGTGAAAGCTTGAAGTTTTTCTTAAAAGTTTGTTTTAAAAAAATATTCCTACAACTTTTTGTTACCAAGTTACATGCGGATTAAATAAAAGAGCATTCTGATTTTGATTGCTTATGACTTTGTTAAAAATCATCGTATCTAATTAATAAAACAGATTCTTAAAGCTAAAACTTTGCTCTATCGAATGGTATCATGGTAATGTAATGATATCATGGTATCGAATGGTAAAATATATAAATTATAGAAATCAAAGCTTTAAACGGTCTAGCTGGAGTTTAAATACTTGTATAATTCTTGTGTGAATTTATATACTATGTATATATGTAGTTCTTAAAAACTCGTGCCAAAATGATTTTTCGATGCTTATTCGCATCTTTATTTACGTCGTCTAAAGAGATGTTGTTCCTTCATATGCCAATTATTGCGAAGAATATTATTAAGTAATTTAAAGACTCTTCGATAATCTAAAGGCTTAGGAATACAAGAGATCCGGGTTCGACTCCCAGCCGAGGTAATACTCTTTTCGCAATAAGAATTAATTATTTATAAATTTTAATATGTCATTCAACATTATTAAGATTGTTTCGAAGATGCGAATAAGTATCAAAAATTTGTTAAATTGCTAGTCAATTTAACTAGTTTGATATTGATATTACTGCGGTAGTTTAGTAGAGTTAACGTTTCAAAACTGAAAAATCATTTCGGCGCGCGTTTCTTAAGGCTTTGATTTCTGTAGTTTGTATTATCACGTATACGATCCTATAATATTATATTGTATAAAATATATACAAATTTGAATTAAAAACGTGATATTACTATCCTTATATACAATCATTGCGCAGTGATTAAAAGAAAAATAACGTCATATTTTTAACTCAAATTTATATATATTCTATTTTTTTTTATTAGCAATTATATTATATACTTGACCAATGTTTCAGTTTAAAAATTTTTTTTTCTATTACGATGATATTTAATGAAGTTATGAGCAATCAGAATGCTCCTTTTTACTTAATCCGCGAATAACTTAGGAACAAAAAAATCATAAGAACATTTTTAAAACATTGATTTTGTAGGGAAAGCCTCAAGCTTTACGATAGTCGAAATTTGCTCAAATTTTTTGGGCACGCTACAGACCTACGAAGTGCAAAGAAAATTTTTTATTTTTTTCAGCTCGTTTATTATTTTCTATATATAAAAATTACAAAACTCATATAAATTTAAAAAATATAGTAACCATTTGAAAATAAAAATTTCAAGCTTTAAAATCCTTTTTTTAAATTTAAATTTTTAACGAAAATATTGTGTATACAATTTTGAGCTAAAAAATACCGCAGAACTTAGCTTCTGACTTAGCATTTAAATTTAATATTAATATGTAATATGTAAATATAAAAAAATTGATCGATTTAAAGTGAATCTCGATTTATATATAGATATATCTCAATTTTATTTTTTTCTAATTCTAAGCACATATCGAGATGATACCTCTTTTAAAATTACGTTACTATTTAAGATGAAATTAATTTAATTTTTTTTATATCTTGTGCGAATAAAAATTAAATTTTAAGAAATCTGCCAACCATAATGAAGAAAACTTACTTTAAGAATTGTCTTATGATAGACGAGAATAGAATCATTTGTTGGTCCATGGATAAATCTGCTCCAAAATACTTTGTAAAACGATATCGGCACGTCCGACGCCGGTTTAATCCATCGTAAATTAATACGCAGTTTTTCACCAATGAGCCGAGCGTTAGACAAAGTCAAATTCTGAGGTTCTTTCGGGTTCCGTGGTTCTGCAATCGAGGAGGCGCCATAAGATCATTGCTTCTTCATATTGCAATGCTAATTATATAACGAAACTACACGTTTCGCGTACGTTCTCTCTACAGTGAATATAATGAAGAAAATAATTTTCACTGTAGTAAACGATTGTTGCAATTCGATGATAAACATATTTTTATATTTTTCTATATGTATATGATATGTAGAAATTTTTTTTAATTAACACACAACATTTTGATCAATTTTTTAATAATATGTAAAATATTTTTTTATGAAATTGTACAATATATATATAATATTTATATTTAATTTTTATATTTTTATATTTAATATTTAATATAAATTAATTCAATAAATTACAGAATAATCTGATCAAATATATTATATAAAAATTATTCTATTTACAAATATAAAATGTTTTCTTTTGGTAACTGAAGATATTGAAGGTAAATGAAGTAGTGAATCATCTCAAATCGGCTGATTCGGCAAAATGATAACCACAGATATGATTTCTAGTTGATTCTTTATCTGCTTAAGAACGACGGGAATACTTAATCCGGTTTTACATGATCCATTGATATGTGAATCGTTCATTATATTAATTATTCTTTTTTTTTATGAACTAAACCCGTTTGGTATGATCGTGATGAAGAAAAGAAAGTTTATATAAAAATATATTAATGATCCAGACTTATTTGAGACTCATTTTAAATAATATTTCACATAATAATAATTTATTTTTAATATAATATCAATACTTGACATTATGACTAGAGATGAAAATGACCAAATTTTACGGTAATTTATTCGGTAAATTAATCAATAATTTTTGGAAAATAATTTGATATAAAGGCATTCATCCTTTTTAATTAAATTAAATTCAAAATTTAATTTAATTAAATTCAAAACACTTTATTTAACTCATATTTTCATTTTGATATTACATATCGATATTCCATATGTAACATTAATATGTACAATATTATTATTTCTTTTAATTATTATATATTAAATATATGACAATGAAAAGACTAGGTATATAGTTTAAACTAAAGAAACTTCAAATAAGTTTTTTTTATTAGAATTTTGAAGAAAATGTAACAAATGCAATGATCTTAAATTATTCTGTACATACTTTTTTTAATTGTATTTTTATATTTTTTATTTTACAAAAACTTATGAAACTTTCATTTATTTGTTTGCTATTTTAGCGACTAGACTGTTAAAGTTTTTATTAAAGAAAAACAAAGACACAATTATGCATCAAAAATAAAATAATGTTTCTATAATTGCTACTGCCGGAATATCTAAATAGAAATAATTTTAGAATAATTTAAGTAAGTCAATAAAAAGCTAGATTTTAAAACAAGAAATTATATAAAAAATACTAAAATTTTTAATCTGCATCGTTTTCTATTTTTTTGGCCTCTGTATCAAATCTTTAGGGAATCACATATAATTGAAAACAGATTTTAACATCGATTAGATTTTGTGTTTAAATTTAATGAACAGGCCTATTATTATTCAATTAGCGATATTCTCGATGAGAATATTAAAAGAATATTATTTTATATTATGTATTAATGTGAAAAACATAAATAAAACCTATTTGTTCATAAAAATAAAAAAACAAATTTTATCAAAATTACCAATAAATTATTATTTTACCGCAATTATATATAGACTTACTTTGAAACCTATTGCCTCACATTTTCACTGTTTACAAATTTTTATTATTATTATTATATAACTATCAATCTTGGCTTAGGCTCCAACGAATAAATCCAAGAATAGATGTAAATCAGCCAGTGGAAGCCAATACAGGTTAGACATACGTGAAATCATATACTTTCTTCTTGAGAAAAATTGACAAATGTTTCAATTGAATCTTCGATTGGATCTTCCTCAATGTAAAAATAAAAATAAAATCGGTAACGTATAAATTTAATAAAAAGATGTGATGCGAAGCAAATTAAAGTATTTCATTAACATATATATTCATAAAATGATAACAATGCTTTACTTTAAATACGAAGCGCCACTACGATCTGAATGTTAAGATGTTGAACTGTTGACTGTTAAAATGTTGAACGTTGATTTGGACCGTCGATGATGGAAACATATATTTTTGTCGATAATAACCATTGAATAAGAATTTAAATCTTGTTATATTTGCAAGTTTTAATCTTACATTATAATTCTTCATTTTCACTGTTAAGTTTTCGAATAAATGAATTTCAGAAATGATAATTGCATGACGATATGGTTGTCGGATTTTCAACGCAATCAATTTGAAATATTAATAATCCCTCAAATTTCCCAAATTAATCTTAAAAAACTGTAATAAATTAATTGCGAAAAATATTGGCCAGGAGTCGAACCCGGATCTCTTGCATTCCGTGCGAGATAATAATGCTGTCTGTCGTATCTAACAAAATACTCAAATCTAACATTTCAGATTATCTGTAATTTAATAAAGTCGAATAAGTCATTAAACATAAATCAATTGAATAAAAAACTTACGTATAATAATGTTAACGAGAGATATAAGATAACGAGAGATATAAGATAACGAGAGATATAAGATAAAAAGATACACGTTAGTACAAAGACGTTCAAAGAGTATATGAGAGGTCAAAATCAATTGTCGTTAGTCATAGATATAAAATATAATGATAATATTCTATATAAAACATAGTGATAAATAAATACAATAATATACATGTTTTATACAATAAAAAATACAATAGGAAAAATAAAATATGGAAATGTCAAATCTTTTTAAATAGATCTTGGTAATGAATCTAAAAATTCTGTGTTTTCCTGCACATTTAGACCATTCTTTTGTTTGTTAATAAAAATTGATTCTGAAATGAATCGTTTATTATAATTCTTTTCCCTGTCTGAAATTTTTGTATGATTCCAGTCAAAATAATGATTAAGTTCCAATCTATGTTCAGAAATTATGGATTTTTATTTTGTATTCCTTTTGATATGATTATGATGTTCATTTAATCTGGTCTTAAGCAATAGTTTCATCTGTCCTACGTAGGATGCATCACATTCCTGACAATTAACTTTGTATACTACGTGGTTTGTGAAAGTGATGTTAATTTATCTTTTTGATTTCTAATGGAAAAATTGTTTAATCTCACATAGGTAAGACGAACTGCTCTATTATTCTTGAAAAATCGTTTGAATTTTTCTAATATTGATGGAACATAAGGTATTGTGAAAAATGTAAAATTTTTGTTTGTCTGTTATTCGTGTGAGTTACATTGTTATTCTGATCTCTAGATTTTTTTAAAACAATCTCTTTTTGATGGTGTTAGAAATAAGTTCCAAGAGATATCCGTTATTTAGTAAAATGTTGATTATTTTATGGAAATTTAATTCGTGAAATTTTGAATGTGATAACATTAACACTATCCATTAATCCCGTAATAGTACCTATTTTTTGACTTAATGGGACATAAAAAATACCTAATTTAAATATCTTGAAGAGGATGTAAGTTTTTAAGTCTGCGATTTAAACTCACATGAATAACGAAGAACAGTAGACAAAAATTTGATTTTGTCTGCAGCTTATAATTAATATCCGTATTCATAACTATGACCACATTTCCTTTGTCGCATTCATGATCTTTCGATGATAAGTATGCTTGTTTTCATGTTAGCCACTGGCCTTCATTCTGGTAAAGCTTAATTTGCATGCGAAAGGTCAACATTAAGCAATATTTATCGTAGCGATTTGCACAAGAGATTAACGTGACTCTAAAACTTTTCACTTCGGGTTAATAGCCCGAATTCCAACAAAGTTCTCAAACATGAACACGTAGGTAAATTTTCTTCTGTGGAATATTACATATGTTCGACCTCGCGTGAGACGAGTTGTTCCACAAGTTTGGACAATTAACAATCTCTCTCTCTCTCTCTCCCCCCTTCCCTCCCTCCCCTCTCTCTCGAATGCAGGAATGACGGACTTAAACATTTCACAAGGATGTTGATTTGGATCGTCGGAAATATATATTTTTGTCGATAATAGCCATTGAATAAGAATCTAAATCTTGTTATATTTGCAAGTTTTAATCTTATATTATAATTCTTCATTTTCACTGTTAAGTTTTCACATAAATTATATAATATCATTACATATTATTTATACTTATACAGTGTCCACCAAAAGTTCCGGGCCGGCAGAATCTATCTCAGAAAGTATGCATTTTTGAGAAAAATGTTTCCGACAAGAATTGTAGGGTTTAAAAAAATCTATTATGATTATGATTCAATTTTGAGAGTTTCTTTCTCAAAAACATATATCTAAATAAGAAAATAAACAAATATCTTAATCAAAATATTTTTCTTCATAATAAAATCCTATCAAAAAATATATACAACAATGGGCATTAGAAGTCAATTTTCTTTTATCGGCGGTTATTGCTGTTTACTTTCCTCTGAAGTGAATTGTATTCTTTATAGATTTAATTCTTTTCATCAAAGATTGTTTTGGAAGTTTACTTTGGAAGTGGTAATTCGATCAATTCTTTGGACACAACTATTATTTTAAGGGGTGACAGTTTAATATTCGACTGGGACTAAAAACCAACTTTTTCGAGCAGATTTTAAAATTTTTAATTTCAACATCTTATTTCCCAAAAGAGAGCATTATTTTAAGTTTAATTGACAGGACCTCTTATCTTTCACATAATTCCACAAAAAGAATTCATAATCAATATTTTATTGGAAAACGACTGTCCTTCGGATTTCATTTTTAAGACCTTGAAGGAGAAATTAAAAAATTAATTAATAAATCAAAAAACTACAATAATTAGCAGAAAAAAGAAAAAATCAAGTGGTTTATCATTTCATTTATCAATAATATTTCTATTATAAATTCAACAAATTTATCAACGGCAAAAAGTTTGGCATTATAGTATTAACAAGTTTAATCAGTTTAATCAGTTTATCAAAGTACATAAAAATTCTTCCAAAATTGTGCAAAAGGAATGTCATATACAAGATCAATTGCAGGAATTGCGATGCATCTTATATTGGTCAGATGGGTAGAAAAAATTAATGATTAAAGATTATCGTATTTAACATATTTGTAGAAGATTAACATATTTATAGAAAGACCTCTCATTCGGTCATTACCGATTATAGAATTTTATTCTTCGTAATAATCGATATATGTAAGAACAATAACGCTTTTTTCAAGCAACGTGTACAAACAATAATAAATGATTTTATGCTTCTTGTCATGTCATCCTTATTTAACGTTCGGTACAACAAGGATTATAAAACAACAAGGATTATATAACATCCAGGGAGCATCCAGATGAGAATCCGAACACAGCTTAATTAATAAAATCTCGGTGATCTAATGGCTTAGAATGCTAGTACGAAATATAAGAGATCCGATCGAGATAATATTTTTCGCAATAAATTTATTTAGAGTTTTTCAGCACATTAACATCCTTTTAATATGATACAATTAGTATTTATTACATTACGGTCTTAATAAAATCATTTATTATTGTTTATACACGCTATCTGAAAAAAGTGTTGTACCTACATATACCGATTATTGCGAAGAATATTACTAAGGCCTCGGTGGTCTAATAGTTTAGGATGCTCGTATGAAATACAAGAGATCCAGATTCATGTCCCGGAGGTAACATTTTTCGTAATAAATTTATTTTATGTTTTTCAGCATATTAATATCCTTCTAATATGATACTGGATTAAACATCAAAATTTGTTTATTAATTTAATTTAATTTGTGATATTATTTCAGTAGTTTAAATGCATTTGTAAGTTCGTAAAACTAATTCGTCGCGCAGTTTGAATAGCTACAAATATATGCATGTACATATAGAATTATTTAAAGCATTAAAGATCTAACTTCGATCGTTATAGTAATATTCTTACTTGCAATTAATATTTATTACATTACTTAATAAAATCATTTATTATCCATTTTTCATCCAATAACAATTCGATACAAAAAACTCTCCTTTTTTTGTCTAGCGATCAACGAAATACAAATGTTCAATTGGTTCGCAATGGCATTTTCTAATAATTGATGTGGAACCTATTTTCCTTCTTTCTCATATCATGTAAATTTAGTAACTGTTGTATGATTAATATTTAATTTTCTAGCAAGTTCTGAAGTGAATTGTGTTGGATTTTCGTCTAATAATGTTTACAAATCAACATTTTCTAGCTTTTTTTTTATTGTCCCGAGCAATCTTTGTTAACATTGAAATCATCACTTTTGAATCGTCTGAATAATATTCAAATGTCTTAATTGATGAAATAACATTATCATAAGTTTTATCAGAATTCTATGACCTTCAACGTTTTCTTTTTAAAAAATAAAAGCAACGCATGTCGAAAATACTCTTTAGGAAGCTCATTTTTTAAATGGTGTAAACGATATTTACTGCATCTATTATTAGTAAATGACTAAATATCATGGAGAGTAATAGTAAAGCATTAAGAAACAATAGCTGCGATTGGAATGTCTTCGACAACATTAACATTAAATCTCTTGCAAAATCCTCAAAACTCCTAAATCACATTCCTAATATTTAATGATCTTCAATTTGACTTTGGACGGAGTCACCAATGTGAATGTGAGATCAAAGTCACATCGATTTTTTTTAATTAAACACTCTTTTTGATTCCAGAATCTAATAACTGATGTCAAAAACTTTTCAAAACGCTACAATAAAGTTCATTTTCATTAAGTATTTTTCGAGTTAAAAGACTCGTAAGTTATATTATTAATATTACCTAAAATGTCTGATCGATGACTAAAATCTCTTAAATGTTATTCAGAATCATGCCTTGGATAACATATGTAAAATCAAGGTCATCGGAAATGATTTCTCTTATTTTCATTTTTAAGATCTTAAGATTTTCAATGATCTTAATCTTAACAAATGTTATCCAAGGCCTGAACATTCAAGAGGTTAGGTTTTAGTCATCGGTCGGCATCTTAAGTAATATTAATAATGGCGGTTGCCATCGTTAGGCACATTAATGCCAATATGGCTTGTAAACAACATGCCTAGAGACGAAGAACATCTCTTTGGTCTTATTCCGCTGCGTGTTTTATTTGATGATGTCGGGCGAATTTGACTATTTTCATGAATTAATATCTCATTAAGCGAAATGGTATTGCAAAATGATAGAGAATTTTTCGACTTAGTTTAGTCCGCTCTATCTAACACAAGAGCGCTTTGCCAAAAATTGCGAGACATTCTGTATATACAGGGTGTCCCAGAATGACCACCAAATATCTGTGTACTGGTAGAGCCGATTAAACTAAATTGAAAAGTTCTTTATCATTTTATAATATTTATAATAATTAAGATATTAATTACTAAAGATCGTTAAATATTGATTTTCTATATTTTTTTACTTAAATATTCAGTTTTACAGAAAAACAGCAAAAAATTAATTTTCTTTTCATAGAGATCTAGAAATTTTTTCAGAATTTTTTACCAACTTAGTACTGCATTTTCTTATTGATAACTATTTTCATCAACATGAGAAAATGCGGAATTAAAACATTCTGAAAAAATTTTCAGAATTATATGAGAAAAAAATAAACAAATCACTTTTGTCGCTTGCTGTTTTTCTGTAAAATTTATAGTATTTGAATAAAAAATTATAAAAAACCAATATTCGACGATTTTTAAATGAATATCTTGTTGACTGTTGCAAAAATTGCAAAATGGTAAAAGACTTTTTGATTCGATTTAGTTCGCTCCACCACGAAATATTTGATAATTATTCTGAGACGCCCTGTACAATATATAATATACACTCACCTTTTGTTTTAAAGGGCTTGGAAGATTGTGAGTATCCGCGTGATCCATTTCCATTGACAGCCGCCACACGAAACTGATACCAGTGTCCTGTTTTCAGCCTACCTCGAAGGGTCGCGTGTGGTTTCGTTGACACATGACATACAGTCCAAGAACTCAATCTAGATTCTATGAACCTAGGGCCGACCAAATGACGCTCTTCGACTAAATACCGAATATCCCTGTCATTGTTGTTAGCGGATACGTTGCTGATCCCTGATCTGCTATTGCGCCATGTTAGAAGTACTAGATTCCTCTTTTGCTGTTGTATCTGTAGATTCTCGGGTATAACTGGCAGATCTAATTTAAATTGAACATCGTTATTCATAATAAATAAATAGTCTTACAGTAGAATTAACAAGCTTTTTATACATTTGCAGACTTTTTAATTAAGAGTCATTTTTTATAATTATAGCGTCGAATTCATAATTAGAACATCGAATTAGAGCACATTTCATTAATTTTTCTTATTTCTCACATATTTATGACATTAATTATCTTTGTAATTCATTTTTAAATTTCAACTCGAGCAAAACAAAGTCCATTTAAAATTAAATAAGAAAGGTCTTAATATCTATCCTATTATATTTCTACACTGTAAAAAAAGATCAGGAAATTAGACTTCGAATTGAGGTAAATCAATTCAATCTCAGAGTTAAATATAGCGAATTAACTGTCGGGTCAAGAAACATTTTAACTTCCTTTAATATCTTTCTTGTGTTAAATAAACATTGAATTTATTTGATAATGTTCTTGATGTTCTTGAGACTTCCACAAGTGTTTTCTATATAAAAATATGCGTTTCGCAGATTTCCTCTATGTCCAGATTCATTCTTGGAATGCCAACGTTTCATGAACCTTGCAGTCCACTTCTGAGTATCAGGCTACTCCTCGCCCTGATGAAGGATCTGATGAAGTCTCTTCCTCAAAGTACTCCATGAAAATGTTAGCATTTACAAAAGAGATAAGAGATTGCCTCCTGAAGTTTGTTCGTAAAATTGGTTGTTATACGAGAAGTAAGTTAAGCAGTGCTTAGCAGGATAAAATCGAATGAGACTTCATATGAGACTTTTATTATGTTTAATATGTCTTTTACTGGGACTTGTGTGAAAAAGGATTCTACGTCGAAACTTACAGGCATATCTGTAGAATAAGCATGTCCTGTGGACAAGTATACATTGGAAAAACCGGGAGAATGGTCAACTTATCTTGGTGGAAAAATATTGCTAAAATTATTCCGTTTTGGAACACTTTTCAATAAAATTTTAGCATTTCAGCAAAATTTCAGCGATTTTTAGCTGAAAAATTAATTTTCGATAAAGTTTCAGAAAAATTTCAGCAAAATTTTCAGACAAATTTCAACAAGAATATCAGAGAAATTTTAGAAAATTTCAGAGAAATTTCGATTGTATTTTAGTGATTTTTCAGTATATTGACTGAAAAATTCAATTTCAGTGATTTCTGAAATTTCAGCAAATTTTCAGCAATTTCGTTGAAATGTTCCAAAACGTGGAATAATTTAACTTTTTCCATCAGGATATGGATAAAAAAACACCAACGTATCAGATTAAAATACACCATGCAGTCGGCATTATTAGAACAGAACATTGCATAGGACATCAAATACTATTTGAACAAAACGACTACAATAGCCAACATTACAGCACACTTTCTAAGAAAGTATAGAGAGGCTATAAAGATATATAAATATCCTAACAATCTAAATAGAGACAATGGCTACAATATAAATAAAATATGGAAGACCATTCTCCCAGTTATTGAAGATCGACCGATTTTCCCCATCTTCCCTCCACCCACACCCTCATTCTCTTCTTCCTCTCCTCCCCCAACAAGCAGCTATATATAAAGAGAACAGCCCGGAGGCTGGAGAAATACCTCAGTATCAGACTGCTCCTCGTTCTGATAAAGTGAATTACAAGAAACATTGGCATTCCAAGAATGGATCTGGACGGAAAAAACTCGCAAAACGCATAATCTTCATATAAAAAGCATCCGTTGAAGTCTCAAGAATATTATCATTAAAATTATTTCTATAAAATATTTATAAGTTGACTAAATTATTATTGATAGTAAATGAACATAATTGTATCGTCAATTAAAATAATTTTATAAATATGAAAATAATCTGCAGTAGAATAGATTGATTTTAAACATTTGACTGGACTGTTCTACAAAGTAACGAAAATTCAATGAATTATTGATAGTAATAATTTTGAAGTAATTTCTACTTTGTCTTCAAATAAAGTAGACTTTATAATTTATCTAATACAATTCATTGAATTTATCATTAAATGTTCGATCCCGTTACTTTGTAAAATGATTTAATTAATAATAAACCTTCTATTATATAGATCGAGTGATTAGAAGCCGTCTTGAAAAAAAATGTTCTCGCATGATAAGAAGTGTATAAAAGACCATTTGATTTTCGCTTTATACGAGTAGATAGACATTGAATCTCTCTTACACGCGTCATCTATTGATTGAGCTCTACAAAACGCTCTCCTCGTAAATTAAAGTACCGTTAATAATTTATTGAGTTCTTATTACTTATAAGTCCTGTTACTTTTATGTTACATTTATGTTCATTCACTACATTTTGTATTTGTGTTAGAAGTGATTCACTCAAATTCACTTAAATTTTAAATTTTGTGTTGAATTTTTAATATGTTCAAATTTTAATTTAATAATATGATTGTGTTATTTGAATACTTTGTATTAAATTAAGATTTAACATTTTTCAGTATTAAAATAACAAAATTTATGGATAAGTAAACAAATAACATAGAAATAATGTAGTTTTAAAACATAAATTCTAAGAATAAATGAATAAAATGTGTTTGTTGATTTAATGTATTATAAATGTTAATTTTATTAAAGAAATATATTCTGTACAACTAGTTACATATTTTATATGTATATGTAAAAAGATATTTTGTGTTATTTCCTCTTTGTAACAGTAAATATCTGTTAAATCTATATATTGTAAATATATAATGTTAAATATATGTTATCACAAAAGCATCATCTAAACTACGAATGTAAAAATAGCATCTAATTTCAATTAAATTTAACATAAATATGTCAATTTAACATAAAGTTTGTTTTTAAACTGTGTCAAAGTATTATTTGCTTCTTGTGTTAATTTTTTACATAATATTTGTGTTACTTTGTAACATATTCATTTTATGTTAAATTAATATAATACAAAAATTTGAGTAGACCATTTGAGACATGTGAAATGTGTTAAATAATTTAAATGTGTTAAATTTTTTTTACTGTATACCAGTAATGATTTAGTCAACTTTGTAAAAAATATGCTTATGATTGTTACCGCTCCATCATTGAATTATATAAATAATTAGTTCAATGTATTTTTCTCCATGATTGGTTTGATCTCTATATAGATGCAGATTTATTATTATTACGCAGTTAAATCATTCTTATAATAGTTGAATGAATATTTAATACTAATACACTTAATCATATTTCGGTCAATCATATACTTTGATTAAACTTTTGAGTATATTTTATTACGTGAAGTTATTCATCTAATTAGTGAAGTTATTATTGTGTAATTAGATTTTTATTCTTCTTGATTTGATTATATTTCACTTAACTCAAGTCGCGCAACCTCACATTTCTTTCCACTCCAAGTATTTTTTACTGTAAAACTTACTTTTTTTCAGACTAAAAGTCTTCATCTTTGTGACTCGTTTTTGCAATTTATGAAATTGCTAATCTGCATGATACAGATACGAATGGGAAATAAATACATGATTTACAAAGGCTGTGTTCCAAAATAGCCTACCAGTATTGAAAACCTATATTATACATAACATAAACTGTGTAGCATTATCAATGTTGACAGTAAATTTGGGGCCCAGCCCAAAATAACAACTGCCATACTCACCATTTCGATTGTCCAAACCAATGGGATGCATGCATGTGATGCCACAATCGTGGGAACAACACTTTGCCAAATCCGGACAGCGGGAGTCATCGATGCAGGCGATCAAACAAGCAGCTTCGAAGGGCGTCATGGACATTCTCTCAGGACAATAACCAGGTTTCGTGTAATTCGACGCCAAGCAATTTTCCACGCACTACAGCATGATGACAAAATATGATGAGAAAGGATTCATTTAAATATATTCATTCCTAACTTTTTCTGTACATCTGACATTTTTTTCCTGACAACTTATTATTAAAAAATATATCACTGCATATGTAATATCCATAAATTACAAAAATTTTATAAACATGTATGTATATATATATATATATATATATATATATATATATATAGCCAATAAAATATTGATATTATATATATATAATTCTATAACGAAATAAATGCACTAAAAATATCAATGAACTTAAATACATTAAGGTTTTATAAGATTTTGTAAAAAATGTTTTAAACAATCTTTTTTAATATTTTACTAAAATTATTATTGATGAAAGCTGTAAAGTGTGT
>Ga0157363_1000710_pt1 | contig 26006 bp, 13 predicted proteins | sample AttsexASBM1_FD_111477 | JGI IMG/M metagenome (GOLD analysis project Ga0157363, IMG submission 111477) | Fungus gardens microbial communities from leaf cutter ant in Ribeirão Preto, State of São Paulo, Brazil - Atta sexdens ASBM1 | ecosystem: Host-associated > Fungi > Mycelium > Unclassified ... | reverse complement strand
TATTTTATTTGAAAAGCGATTTCAATTTTCTTATTTTTTTCCTATCTTCTTTTTTTTATTCAAAATAAAAAAATGTCAAATATATCTCGAGCTTGATTATTCAAATTTGCAATTAAAAAGTATCTCTTATTCATTAAATTAAAAAAAATTTGATTGGTGGAGAAATTAAAATTTATTCTTAAAATATATTTTATATGTTATTTTCGAATGTAATAAATTATTAACGAGTAAGTATATATTTAAATTCGCAAAGAAGAATATTCCCTCAATAATTTAGCATATTATTCTTGAAACAATTCAATATATTGATTTAGCAGGTAATGGTATGTAATATATATAATAGAATGTACGTATGTACGTATATAATAGAAATTATATAATTGATCTGTCTTTCTCTCCGAAATATTCAGGAACTACACATACAGATCCTTCTCTTTTCTTTGAATGAACAATTTCGGAACGCCTGACTTCAGAATAATTTGACAGATATTTGAAAGTTTTTCATTTGAGTATCTTCATGTAACAATCGTCTTCCTTTCATTTAACAACGCGTCATTACTTTAAATAAAGTGAACTTTATACTTGCCAGTATTAACGCGATCCTTGAGTATGGTCAAGAGCTCTAAAACGACGACGATTATGATTAACTGCCGTGTAGCTCGCATCCCACTAACTTCACTTGGCAATAATCGCTTTCTGTATTGCGCAAAGATTGCAACTAGCGTAATGTTTCGACGCGTTTCGGTTTCCTGTAAACCGATTAGAGCAATGTCAGTGAGTTTCACGTTTATTGCGAAATAGTTGCGAATCTTCAATTACGTAAGTTACTTAGGAAATAACTACATAAAAACAGTGATTATAATTATATAAAATAGGAATAGAATTATCATTTTACGAATAGAAATTTACAGTAAAAAATTCTGTAAGCCTTTCTTTCAATAACCGTTACCAAGTTGTAAATACATTCTATTAAAGCATCTTCTGCATAAAATTTTCTGAAGAAGAAACTTTTATTGTATACTTGTAGTTCTGAAGCTGAGTTCATCGAAGTTCCTCGATTCTCAATATTGAGTTGCTCTGCAATTATGCTCTTCGTAAAATTTTCAAAGAAGAATGAATCCATGATTTGCGTCAGAATCTGTAACTGCAGGGAGGAGAAGTGCACGATTGCTAATATACTCTGTATACTTTAAATTGGTGTGTTAACAGCAAAATTATAATGCTCTCTTGAGTCTCGTGTTGCAAAGCCCGTCGTCGTAGCTCCATGCATATCAACGCGTTTCGAGAGGAAAAGAGAAAGAGCGACAAGGAGAGAAAGAACGAAATAGAGTCTTCGTTGCTCCCTCTCATGGTCGCTGCCCACGGACGTTACACCGCAATTACTCGACGGTGCCGGTGTATTGATCCGGCGGTTCGCAGTCCCACGGTTCGCAGAATCCCTCGTTGGAGCAACTCCCCCCCCCTCTCTCTCTCTCTCTCTTCCTCTCTCTCTTTCTCTCTTCGTTGCTCTGCAGCAAAACACCCTTTCATTTGAGAAAGAGAAAAAGGGGTAAACGAGACGGGCACGGAGAAAAGAGAAGTCAGAGACGAGAATGCGTAAGTTCCCTCGGGCGAATATCCATAAAATAACGTCGGAGTTATTTAGCGTCCCAGCAAAGAAACGGTCTTCAAGGTCCTTTGTCGCAAGAAATATTTAATCTCTATGCGAATCGTGTGATACAGCTTAACAATAACATTTTTTTCAAGAAGATTTATGAATCGCTTTTCAACGACACGATTTATAACTTGTAAACACGTGTACATACATATTAATGTATTAATTCATTCTTTCCACATACAAAATATATCGCGTATGAAATGACGCTCATGGATCACATTGGATGGAAATAACAATAGTCTATAATTTTCAATTCGCAAGAGGTAAACTTTTTGCACAATAAACATTTATATTTGTATTAACATAAATTTTATGTTAAATGTGACTATTTTTTCGATGCGTTCGACGTTCGCATGAAATGATATTGTGAAAATCAGCACTATAATAACTCCGAATATGTTTGAGGACGATTACGCGAATTTATCAAGGAATCTAGCAAGGAAAATAGGATTTATAGACAATTCAATTCATTCCTGGAAATGTCGATTTACGATGAAGTTTTAAAGTAGAGAACGCTGTGAGCGTTGAAAGCGAATTTTCGTAATCGACCGTACGTGTACACGCGAGAGTGCGAGCCGCGATTCAAGTCGTGCGAAGTTACGACAACGGGTCGTTTTATTTTGACGAGAGAGGCACGCACGCCTGTCCGCACGCACGCATGCACGCACATGTCGCAGCGGCCACAAAAAGAGCAAGGAAACGTTGGAGGAGATGCGCGGTTGCAGGGCCGTAGGCCCTCCACGAGGTTGCTCGAGTGTGAGTATTACGGGACTGAAGCAATTACCGAGGACTTTCTTTTTGCGCTTCGACTCTCATCTTTTTTTCACATATTCCGTATTATCATCGAGAGGAAAGAGGAGGAGAAAGAGGAGGGCAATCCTTGAGTCCGGCAACACGAAGATCAAGTCAGTTACCATGGTTTTTTAGTCGCACTCGTGCGTGCACACAGATGCGAGACGGATAAGGAGGACGAAGTGGACACGAAAAGGAAGAGAAGGAGGAAGAGGAGGCTACAATCGGGATTTAATGAAACCAGTTGAGGTCTGTCAAACCGGTTCTGTGAGTTCTCTCCGTTCGCCATATCGTCCTCTCTCCTTTCTCGTACGGAGAATTGGCAAGAGAAGGTAGAGCAGAAAGGTCTGTCGACCTCCGTCTGTCTTTATCCCTCATCATCCTTCCCTTTCCTCTAACCATGATGCATATCTGAAGTAGAGATCGCCGGCACTGACTTGCATTCGTTCGTGTTTATGTGTGTATGCGTATAACCGATCGAGTCAATATGTGTATGGGTGTACGTTGGTGTTGTATACAAGATCCCCTTAACTGGGAGTACACCCACAAGGACTAAGAATTGTGGTATAAGAGGGACGCGGGGTATGTATCCGCCCCTGCTTGATAGTTCTGTCGTGATATAGACTCGCTAGGGAATCTAACTTCTCTTCCTCTCTGTTTTCTTCCTATTCTCTCACTGTCCACCATCTCACAATGTCGACTAACTCTGTGTTACTTCTCGATATAGTTTACGCCCAGAAGGAATAGCCAGAGAAAGACAAAGATGAGATGGCATATAGACGAGAGGAAGGAAGCGAATCACTCTTCTCGCGGTCGTTCACGTAGACCTTCGCATGTGGTGGTGGACGAATGACGGTGGAGTAGTATATAGTTGTGGATTGCGTCTTAAGAGTGCACCGTCGTCTCTCCTGACCCACTCCACGATCAACTCCTTTTCGTTCTTTTACTCTCGCATTCCTCCTTCCTTTCCTCTTCCCTTCCTTCCTTCTATATGCCTTTCTTCCTCTCTGTTATTTATCCCACGAGATATCCACACAGGAATTATATATACAAAACCTGACGAATCAGCTTTATTTAAATGTATTACGCGAAGTACCTGTCGACGGAAAGATCGAATTCTATGCTCCTACTAGATGTAGGAACTTCCTTTTAATATATTCTTTTTAATACATTTATATATGTATACTTACATATAAAAATATTGTGCATGGAAAATTTGTGCTGTTGTTTTATTGTCTTTATCTAACAAATAAATATGTTGTCAGTAGTGATTTTGCAACATCACTACATTTAACATTCTTTCAAATTCTAAATTCCTGTATGAATTTTAGCAGAACAATTAAAGAATGCTCGAGAAACAAATGCTGAGATATAAAGTTTAACAATTAATTAAAAATATGTTATAATGTCGAACACGCTGAAACGTACTTTAACTCATTTGATAAAGTCAACCAACCGTGAATTTTCAATGAAAGGAAAAAAACGTTTCTGAGGATCGGAATAAAGTAGTTTGACCATACAAATACGATACAAAATACATAGTACAGATGAATGATTATGCTTTTTCAGAAGTCATAAAGTAAGGTCAAAAAACTAAGAGATCTCTTGAATAACGAATGCGAGGAAGCTTCCGTTGGGTAAAAGTAGTTTCAAAATTACCGCATGTCGTTGCCATATGGCAACTTCCCTCCGACACGAGAATGACCGTGTTGCTGGACGACTTCGTTTGATGTCTCCGTTCACTCTGCCTAGTATTTTTCAATCAGCGGAACAGTAATGTTTTTCGAGTATTCTTTAGCCATTCTACAATTCGCACAGGAGTTGCATTTAGAATTTAAAAGACCAGTTTTTTTTATTAGGTTCATATATTTATAGTTTTTTTCATAGTACATATTCTCCAAATAAAAATATTCTTTCAAAGTCTGAACAATTATATATATTAATGAAAGCGACTTGTCATTAGAAAAGGCAGGACAACACTGTTCTACCTTTTGAATTCTTTCTGCCCTCATCCATTCTCTTTTCCTTCGTCCGTTGATATAAAGTCAACCATGGTTGTCAGTGAGTAGTAGAGACACGTATATACGTGGCTAGCATACCGTTTAGCTTTGAAGAGAATCATGACTCGCTTACTGAGTCTAGGTATCCGCTACGCGTCATCAGCCCACCTAGATGAAAGCGCAATGACTCATCTCGCTGTTCTTCGCACAAACTAGCCATAGGTCGCGGAGAGGTCAATCGCCGCTCATCCACTTCCGAGATGCGCCGAGTTCTCGAGTGCTTTTGACGGAGGCAGAGGGAGCACGATGATGATGATTACATAGTGTGGTCCAAATTCCATTCATGTATAGAGGAATTACATAGCAGGAATTTAAATGGTACTATTGCAGTCAGACAGATAACGATTGAGCGATTGACTGCTTTAAAGGATGCTCGAAAGTTTTAATATAATAAAACGAAGAAGAATATATGTTGTGTTTTAAAAAACATATGTATATGACTATAAAGAATTCAAGTAATTAATATGAGTTTTTAGTATACACGGAAAAAAATGATTTTGCTAAAGTAGCTAAAAATTTAGATACACCTATATACACATCTGCAAATAATTTTGTCGAATCATCTCAAATCTAAATAATTATATAATAAACTCAAGCATGATGAGCAATGCTGCAAAAAAGAAAATTGACATTCTAGCAATCAATTTGAGTGTCCTACATAATTATGTTTAATAGTCTAACAAAATTTATTTTTAGATCTGTATCTAGCTAAGTTTTATATATTAGAGTAAAAAACTTTCTTTCCATGTACCAATCATCATTTTATTTTAATTACTGTATTATCTATTAATTGATGGACATCACTGCTGCAAGAATTCGTAGTGTTGAAATGTCGATTTGTTTTGGTAATTATAATAATAATTTAGAATCCAGTACGAAAACATAACAAGCTAGACATTGTGAACATCACAATCTCTGATGCAAAATGCACGAATGTCCCGGAGACAAGGGTGGGTCAGTGCGAGAAGTCGCGATAACTATCTAATGACCCATCGAAGATATATTAGCTTCGAGAAGTTAATCTGGCGCGAGCTGGGCGAGTTCCCGCCGAAAGACGCACGACGTGAGCACTTGCTCGTTGAATACTGAGAAGTCTTTGAGGCTAACGACTGCGCTCTTGGTCGATTTAGTTCCAGAAAAAAACAAGGGAGACTTTTCGGCGTCGAGAAACGTCAAGCGGCAATCTTCCTCTTTTCTCCAACCAGCTATCCCCCCCTCATCGCTCTATATCATTCTCCTCCCATCTTCTCGCGACAGGAACTGTCTTGTCCAGGAATAACGACTCCCGCGGACTCCCCGAAGCCATTGGCTTGCGTTAAACTCACGGAGCGGCCTCAAGGGAGGTCAATTGGTCGTGACGTCATCGGCGCAACGCAATAAAATGTAATGGACGACTTAAGCGGAACACGTGAGCAGATCGTGACCTGAAGCGGCAGACACGCCGTTTAGAATTGTCCCCTGTCTTGTCTCTTCTTCTCTGTTACACCCGCTTCGTCATTTGCGTAATATTGCCTCTTTAAGATCTGTCTCGTCTTCAACGAGTGCGTTTTCTCTATCCACTGTAAGAGACTCTTTGACTTCGTCTCTCGATAGGCGAAGAGAGACGTATCTATCGACAATAATGACGACGACGATCGTTCGTGTATAGTTCACTAAAATAACCGAAGACTCGAAGCGATGAAGTCTTTCAAGGTCTTCAGCTTCTCGAAGAGATGTAGCGTAGTAACCTCGCTAGTTCTCACGCTTTATCCAAAATAGTATTCTGTTAGTAAAGATAAGACACGAGTTGTGCGTATATATAATTTTCCAATGGTCTGCGATGTGTTTGACGAGAGTTCTTCCAGATGTAGTCATAAGTGATACATGATTTCCAGATGCCGATAAAATGGACCTTTTTGGGAAACAGTTAAAAAATAATTGATATTTATTATTTGCATTACTTGAATGAAAATTAGTGTTTTTCTTAATATGAAAACAATAATATTTTAATGTTTAAATTACAAGATATTTATCATTAACTTTAATGTTAATATCGTTGGCATAGAAATACGAAGCCGAAGTGTGGTGAATTATGGCAGATGGAGTCATTGCAAGATAAACGGCTGATTAATAGATGGCGAGAAATTCAATCAAACTATAGATTTATCCAGCACGAGGCAGGAGAACCGGTTTGTAATTCTTACAACATACAAACCATAAACGAAGTTTGAAAAGGAATAACTGTTTGCTTATTCACGTTCGCTTGTTCCATTAAATGTTTTATCCGCGACTGGATAGAAACCGGTATTGGACATGTATACACACATAATCAATGCGCATAATATTCAAAGTATCACGCAAACTATGTATAATTTCGAAACAACAGTAGAGATATTTAAATTAACATAAATTGGTAAATAATAAAAGAGCTATTTTTCAGATATCAAGGTTGGGAAGGTAGTTTCTTTTCTATCTGCTACAATTTTATTAACGTTATTTTTAACGTTATGTGCATTGTTGAATTAATATATTTATTTTCTCATTTAAATTATACTCTTTAATTTTAGTCTTTATAATCTGATAATAAATTTGATCTGTATATAATATTCTTACGTGTCCAATTTTAAGAAAATTTTAATATCCACTACGAATATATACATAATAATTATTAATTTGATAATCTTAATGTATCTATTAATATTATTACATATATATTAATAATACTCAAGTATTATGGAATTAGTTCAAACTTTTTTGTCAGTTCTTGGTCAGATTGATATAGATTTCACTTTTCTGAAAATACTCTTCATTTCTTCTTTTAAGAAGATAAATCGAGGATTTCTTGTAAATTATTCCAAACTACCAGCAGCTATTCCAGCAGTTGGATCATGCACAGGTACACAAACCACAACCTGTTCATCCAATTCGACTGTTCATAGTGGCTCATTCACCGTTTACGATTTGTCATAAACCCGAAAGCTATGACCGGCTGGACGTTCACAATACCCTCTATATTACTCGGGTCTTTCGGGAACCAACGACAAAGTACTCTAACGATCCGAGTAAATCGACGGGCGGCCCGAGTAGAAACGAAGCGGTCGTTGTTACGTTGGACACTGACCTGTTAATCATCCATGTCATTAAAACGCGTATCATTGTCCCAGATCGAACGTTACATTGCCAATTGCGTCGCCGGCCACGACAGTAAGCGTTTTAAATCGCGTCGTATCGCGTTCCGCAAGCGCGATCCCGACCGTGTGGGTAAGGATTCCGCAATCATTGTTGCGTGACTGACGGTGAAATTACACGTACTGTTAGATTTTCAAGGTCTCGACACTCGGAGCGCGCCGCATTGTGCACGAGACAGGCGTATCTATAATGGACGCTCGTGTGAATTTCATTTATTGCCGCATTTATTTTTGCTACATGCGTGAGTGCTCTTTATAAACTAGTTTAAATATGAAGGTGTTGGTGACTATTTGTGTGAATATAAATTATTAGAGAAAATTTGCATCCGCTTAAATAAAGCGCATGGATCTTTGCATATCAATCTGCAAATTATAAGCAGCCTTATTTTTTTATTACATCTTTATTATATCTTTTTTATCTTTTAATTGTAAATACTGCTTGTAATACATCTAGCAGGATAAAGTTATTTGCAAATAAAATTTGTGCAAAAACAAGCAAAATCTTAATAAGTAATAAATTTTCAAACTTGTTTCTGTTAATTTACGACATTGTTTATTTCATATTCATTAATATGAAAATAATAGAATGGGATACAGCAACAATATTTTATCTGTCTTATTGATTTAACATCGATTCTTTTATTTTTGTAAAGTCAAGTAACGATCAAAAAGAGTTTTTTTTTGTAAAGTCAAGAGATTCCTAAAGCCTCAAGAGCCTTGAACTTATCCGTTAAGAACTCGGACGAAAATTGCACATAGTTACAGTCCATTCAGTATTTGTTGCGATTATGGGGATTAATGACACGCTGCTTTCGTTTGCCTCATTCGCATTGTGAATTATCACGCGGAGGGATGAAAAGGGAGAGCTGCGTTTCCCATTGCTCCTGAATTATTTATTAGTCGTAGCCGAGCCTGCAGCCTGGATTGTAACGATTGAATGGTCAGTGACCGGATGTGTGACGCGCGGCCGCGGGACAAGATGGTCGGCGACGATAATTACTCGCGTGTTTACGACCGATAAAGCTCGAATATATCGTGCCTCCCAACGCTAGCTTCGTGTGTACACGCCCGCCCGCGCATTCAATCACATATGTGATGTATGCATTACTATGTGTGCATTACTTGCGTGTACAAAGTGTCACGAGCAGGACTCCGCCAATTAAGCGTAGCGCCGAGGGATATCCGGCATAATCCGACGGTTCATTTGACGATGTTATTGATATTTCCGCATAACTCTTTCGTTAGAACTCTCTCGAAAGTAAGTCCAATCGATCGAGATGACCCGCGTAAAGTCACAGGAAGAAATTATCATTTAAAAAAAATGACGAAATTTCATTGATTTTTTTATTGCTTAAAATGAAAAGCTCGTATACGTTCATAATTCTGTAGGAATACGAAAAAGAAAAGGAAATATGAATTAATAAAGAATTTTATTATACATAAGCGTTTTACTATCGTGATACATTTTTTATGTTCTTCTTTTTATAGAATTCCAAAATTGAAATAAGCTGCATACATAATTGATATAAAATTGTTTACGTTTATGATTTTATGATACATACTGATTTTATGTTACAAACTCTTTCCTTTTTAAACGAGAAAAATGCAGTTAGAGTTAAATGCATATTCGTGTCACATATGCAGCGCACATGTTGTCTCTTCATCAGTCCTACCCCATGTTGACACTGTTATATCGGGTTAAATCATTTAAAGCGAAACGACCGTATTTAGTATTAAATGCAGCAGCAAGTGCAGCACGTGACAGGTACAAAATGTTCTCGAACGTTCTCATCCTACCAAGGATACCGTAAAAGTTCTCATCGCATATCATGGCCACGTCGTTTCTGAGGAACTCGGGCGATTTCTCGGAGCTTTTATCGCGCGTAAAAGGCGAGCGTGAATAGACGAAGGCTAGAGTAGAGAAAGGTAGATGTAGACGCGCGTGTCAGGGTGTGACGGGGATAAGGAATCGAGGCCTTGGCTCGCCGTCGCAACGTCGTAAAGATACAATAGAAGCGCGCAGCTGCGAAGCCTTCTCCTGGGTCCAGGCCACCGTGAATGTTGGTGGGCGTCCCCCTCATTCTAACGGCCTCCATTTCCCTCCTTCGTAAACTCTTTCTCTTCTTCGTTTTCTCTGTGTTTCTTTCTTTCTTGTTTCTTCTCCTTCTTTTAAGACCTGATACGTGGAAACTCGTGAAGGGGAACGGGGAAAAAATAATAAAAATGGAGCGGGTAGAAAGACCCGGCTCGTATGGTCGACACGTGACGAATTTACAGTCGATCCTTATAGATCGTATCTTCAGTCATTTTTTCCTCTTTATCTCTTTCTCTCTGCCGTTCCAGTTTTGCGTCTTGTTTCTTCGGAGCAAGAACCTCGCAGACCGTCTGCGGGAAATGTGAAGGTTTGACCCACGTGTCGACTCGTCACTGTTACCGAGATCAGGTTTAAAAAGAAGAGAGAAAAGAAAAAGAGCGAGAAATTGAGAGAGAGAGAGAGAGAGAGAGAGGGATAGTAGAAAGCTACTCTGAGCGTTAATTAAAGCGTCGCTCTCATGGGAGCAGAACTCGCTTGACCTCGGCTGGCGTTAACAGCAATCATGAATTATGTCACTCTTCTCTAATCGTGACGGCCCAATACGGTAGCGATCTCACTGGTGTAGATTTCTCATTCTCCTATGATTTACATTGCAGAACACTGCGTCATTATGTAACACACGCACGAATAACGCGATCTCTACGATCTCTTCATGCGAATTCATCAGAATTTATAACTCTTTACGTATAGATTCTGACGTAATCTTCCATGGTGAGTATTAAATTTCATGAATGCGTTGATAGTATTTCTTTTCTCATTTACAGTTCAACGTGCGCACATTAAATAGACTTTTTATATTTTTGAAAACATATACATGTATATCTTTTCAATATTGATCTTTTCTATATTGAATCATATGTTTATCTAATTAGCTTTGAGTTTTTTTTTAATATTCCCTTTTAAAATAACTCTTTACCATATTTTTTATTCGCGTAGATTTAATTTTTTCACATCAAAAACATTAACCTATGTATACAGTTTCCGAGGAGTAGCTTTTCGTAAAACTGAAAATTTTAACGAAATCAACTCTCGAACAAATAAAAATAATCTCATTTTTGGAATTATGTTCAAGCGAATTTTAATTTGTCACAAGATCACAAATAGAAGCTCAATTATTGAAATAAATAATGTTGAAGGAATTGTTACGTTCAAAGTACATCGAAAAAAACTTTATAACAGAGATTGGCGTACAAATCCGTAGATAATAGGAATTATACTTTAATACAACTCAATTTCGTTTAAAGAAGAATCAATGAAGATCACGCGGAAGCACGGATCGGTCGTTCAATCGCTCTCGATCTTTCTGATTCGTCGATTCCAGGCGACAGTATCTTTTAGCTATGCGAACGATCGATCATGCGAGGCGAGACGCGATATATCGATGCCATCAAGAGTACTTATACAATCGACGCACAGAGAACGTGCATTTCTATTACTTCCTCCGTTCTCTAAATCCGTTGCAATCAATCTCGATTTATCGCTCTATTACTGTCACGCGCGTTATCTGTCAAAGCATATAAACGAACTCGGTTCGGCGACGAATTAAATTCCAAGTTAAATGCGTTACATTCTATCTATTCTGCTGTTTGTTATTGCCAAAGTTGATTAAGTTAATGAAAAGAATGTTTGCTCGGTTATAATACGGTTAATTTTTGTATAAATTATTGTAGGAAAATTATTTTCTTATCTGAATCGTTTGCTGAAGTGACTATCTATATATGTCAGTGCGATAACAGCGTCGAAAAGTAACTGAATTTGTTTGCTTCAATTTGATTTGGTTCAGTAACGTTTTAGAGAATACGCGCCCCTTTAATTCGAGCGGACGGAAATATCTTGTTGCTCTTTGAGATAAATTGTCGATCAAGTGCAAATTAATTCTGTTAATCGTAGCACGCTATTTACTGCGCTATACTGCATATATTAACCTTCAGCATTAGCTATTTGATGTCATGATGATTACGTGCTTTACGGAAAATATCAATTGTAAATGCCTACTTGCTTATTAATAGAAACTGTTGACACGTCCACCGCACCACGACGCATAGTGTTTTAATAAATGATAATATGGATATGTGAATACATGTAGGTTGAGCGATAAAGAAGCGACTCTGCTCGGTTTTCTTGCGATCATAAAGTGTCCCAAGGTCGCGTTATAACAGCTGCGATCGTACTTATATAAGCGAGTTTTTAATAAGAATGCAAAGTAATTCAAAACCAAATTGCCATGAATTTATTTTTCAGTTTAGGAAAATTTATTGTAAAAATTTCGAATCTCGTTATCCATCGTAGATAAATCATTTATAATTTTTATGCAAATACTTATAAATATTCTTTTTTTTCAATACTTATAAATTCAATACTTATAAATATTTTTTTTTTCAAATACTTATAAATATTCGATATATTCTTTATAATTTGCACATTATTATTGTGATAGTTTGGTTTCGTAAATATCATTGAAATCTTTTAGAAAAATAACATTTCGAGAATTCATCGCAATGAATTTTTAATGTTGCTTTCTTTTTATACATACTCATAAATTGAACGCAGTGGATTTTAATTCTAAATTATTTTCTTTTTATAAAAGATGATGTCATAAATGCTAAATGTTGTTGAAGCATTGTTATTTAAAAATAACAAGTAACTAGTGAAAGTAACAAGTGAAAGTAATCACAGAGTAAAGTACAAATAGTTATCTATTAATCTCGTAAAGTACAATAGTTGTGTTGAAGCTTATTTCGTTATTACGAGTTTCCGAGATGTCACATGTCGTGCTTAACATAGCGTGTCTAAACCGAGCGATGCCCCATCAGCTCTATCAAACTTCCGTCAAGATCGACAGTGACTGCAAGTAAATTAGGTGGGCTTGACACTGCACGGGGTCTTGGCATGGGGTCTGAGCGTCTCAGAAGCGGAAGAATAAGACGATTCGGGAGAAAGAGAGAGAGAGGAAGGCCTGGCGCTACGCCAGAACTTTTATTCTTGCCGACTCCTTCCATGTCTTTAAGCTCACCCCAGGTCCCGGATCTCTTCAACCCCGTCACTATTTTTCCTCGTCACCACGATCTCGTGGCACGAGTTACTCTCTCACTCCCTCTCTCTTTTCTGCCGTCGCTTCTGCCGTCACTCTGCTTCGCTTCGTTTCGCGTTCCGCGATGTTGGAAATAAGTTTATCAACAAACGCGCAGCGAGATCTTCGTCCATAGCGCCGCCGTGGAGAGAGAGCATCGGCAGAAATAGCAGTTCCTAAAATAAGCGTCGTGGAAGACGAGACGCGTCTCTTCGAAGAGACACACGGATCTTTGCACGAACGCGAAACTCTTATTCGTTGGCCAACTCTTTCATTCACCCGTATCGTCTTTCGTTGTACGATTAGATAAATCGTATAACTATTAATCTTATTCCAATGCCAGATTATTGTCATACATTACAACTAATATAAAATAATCATGTAGGAAATATTTATCAGGTTTTAAATGGATATTACCATAAATAAAATCTGGCATCCGAATAGTTTATTCTTAATAAAACATTACGTAAATGTATCTACCACGACGAAGTTTATTTTTAAGCAGCGAATAAAATCATAAATTTATATCACTTAATTAAATTTCAAAAGTTCGTATTATATGATTCTTTTGTAAAAAATATTGCTGTTTGATATAGACTACCGTGTATAATTCTTTGCATTAGTACATGCCGCAGCATTTATCTGATTTTCCCTCAAATACGCTTAATTGATCAACCTAATTATCAAAGTGCTGCATCGTACATCGTTAGTGCATAAATCGCTCTTGCATTTAAATCACCGCATTACATGCATTTAATCAGTTGCCGTATTAATTTCAATGCGATGTTTTATTGCCACACCTTTACGGTCTTCCGTTTATACTCTTATAAATGGAAATCTCCATCCAAGTTTTAAAATCAATGTTATAAAACGAATGTCGTAACATTTTGTAATATATTCCATCCGCGGGGTGAACGGCAATTTTTACATTTACGCAGCGATCCTGTTATGTTATATTAACATATATGTATAAAAATCTCGTATGTTTATGTTGCACATTTATGTTGCTTAATGCGACTGTCTAATTCTAAATCTATTATTCATATAAAACTCATGCGCATTATTACTTGAATGAGACGCTTAACATCCAGGATCTGTACCGTATAGAAAATTTGACGAATCGTTAGTGAATAAATTAAAATGAACCAACTTAGTGAGAACGTATTATGAATAAAAGAGCAAATGAATAATGGAATGAATTAAACTTATCGAATTAAATACTTTTAATTGACAGGAACTGCAGCACGAATACACGCTCTGTTTTTATTAACTGTCTCTAGCATCACAAATGTTTCCAAGTTAGAATAATACACGGTATTTTAAGTTTCCTGTGTTTTATCTAACATTAGAGCAAATTCAAAATTAAATGAATACAATGTTGGCATTTATATTTATTTATAAAATTTAATTTGCAAATGAAAAGTGTACATAATAACAATAACAATAACTTGAAATTATCATTATATATACTTATTAATCATTAATCTGACTTTCTCAATTTCTATATAGCATTTTCTCTCTTTTTCTTTCTCTCTCGAACTTTTGTATGTAAAGTTTCAAGAGAAGTAATAGAGCGAGCGGATGGCAGTGACTGATATTCGCGTTGAAACTAATGGCGCGTGCAGAATGCGGATTCAGCATGACGTGGTCGATAGTAGACGTGAGGGAATGGGCGGTAAGAGTCGGAGGTAGAAGGGTGATGTTTTGTTAACCACAGAGAGAGAGAGAGAGAGAGAGAGAGAGAGAGAGTTTGAAGGGCTACCTGCTTGCCCGCTTGTCTGCATGGAGCGTTGATTTTGACAAAGGGTTTAAATGCCTGGCGAGACCGCCCAAGCATATCTAATTCCCCGTACCCCTGCAACTCCGGGGCAAGCCGACGATATCTCAAACTAGAGATGCACCGTTGCTCCTCGTGACAAAGAGCGTTGGCGTAGGAATTGTTTTTCACGACCTAACCCCTTTTGAAGGGTCATGCGCTTTTAAAGCTCTCCGCTTTCCGTGCTGCCAAGCGAGATGCAAGGTCATGAAAACAATTTTCGATCGTGAAGATTGGAGATTGTCTTGCAAAAAAATAATCGATGTGTGGATTGATGCGATTTCTTAATGATGACGAGTATTTAGATGTAAAATGATTATCATATTGAATCATAAAATAACATGTCAGAATATCTTGGGAGAAATTAATTAAATGTAAAATTATTTGTTTAATTTTATTTTTATCATTTTGTTATACAGTTCTCTTAACTCGGTTTTATCAATGTAAAATTAACTTTAATCTCTGTTTAATTTATTTTTTATCTTTTTCTAATTCTCTAAAGTTTAACTCATCAGATTAAAGTTAACCTTACATTGGTGGAACAACTTAATGACATTACTGTTATAAATCTTTTGGTTTTCTATCAGTGAACTTATGGTAGCGTATTCATTTTATTTTATCATACTTATTTCAGAGGACAAAAGCAATTTGTCATGCTCTGTACACACGACGATAAGAATTTACATGCAAATAAACCGCACGTATAGATCTTACATAATGCAACGCGCTATGGGATAATAGTCCAATAGTCTAATATTATATTTTACATTTACTACGAATATTAAAGTGTTTTCTTGTTAGATATAAATATCTAATCTGTTATAAGAATACGCAAACAATATCATTCATCTCATACAATACAGTCTCGCAATGTTTTTAGCGTGATAATTGCATGTTAATAACCTGGTTATCGCATCCTTTGAGAATTATAAGATAACTTGATATTTTTTGCCGCTCTCTAATGTTATCATACTTAAATATGAAATGCGGATCCATTACGTAAATATTTGTATTACGAAAAAGAGATAAAAGTGGACTTTTGGCCGAGAGATGAAAGTATAAATAAAAATTCATTTCATGCCCTGGGTTGAATAAAATTCTCCGACCTATTTTTTTAAGTACTTTTCACTTCGACAAGAATCTCGTCGACGACCACCCACCAGGAATCTTCAACCTTTTTCAATATTAATATTAGGATATTCACAAACTTTTTGAAAAGATCCTTTTACTTACCATTAAAATTTTATTATCAAGGTTATCCCACTTTCTATCATTCATCGTAGTGAATCATTAAAAAGATTTCCTTAGAAAAGAAAATTTTTCCAAGCAAATAATATTTTTAATAAATACCTTGTTAACTAAAGACACTTTTACAAAAATATCAGTTATCTAATCATGGAGAAAACATTTAGAAAATTGTAATTAACTTAATTTTTTGCGCAATGCATTTTTTTCCATGTCATTCATATGAATTATTATTATTATCTTTTGTAGTTTATTATGAAACTCGTACTTTGATCTCATTGATAGCTACATAATACTTACCAACAATGAAAAGCTATTTTCTTGTCATCATGTATCGATATAGACGTGCGATAATCATGTCTCCAAAAATGACGGTTATATGAACGTCGTGTGAGTAACGACAGTGCGAAACAAAGTACAGGATCATCGTTCAATTATACGCGCAACGTAATACATGTGTGCAACGGTAGAACGACAAACCGCAGATCGCTAGGAGACGGGATGCACGGATGTCGGCTCGTCCCAACGATGCGCCTCGTATCCGTATATATCTCCGTATATACACGTACAAATATGTGTGTGCGTGCACGAACTGCACATATCGGATAAACACACCCCACGCCGGAGGCATCGCTATTGCCCGTTGTGGAGAGGTCCTCCCCCTCCGGGTAATAACAGTAAATCCCGAGTAATAAATCCCTCCGCCGCGCCGTATCTTCCTTCCTTACCCCCCTTTGTCCTTCTATCTGCTCAGGCTCGCGCAGTGGGTGTACATGCCTGTGCGTATGGATGCTTGTGCGTGGCCTCTTCCCCTTCACCTGTTCATCCCTCTCTGTTCGTTTTCCCAACCAGTTTCTCCTTCACGCGAGCGTGCATGTACGCACACGCACAAAGAGAAGAGCATGCAATTTCTATCCGCTCGCTTCTCTTCGGGATATACGTGTATGACGTGCATTGTTGTAAATTGCTCCCATGCTACGGCCATGTACCTACCGGGTTAATCGAAGACCCCCTTGAACTCGCACTAACGCGACGGAAACCGGAAACCCAGTTGAACGTGCAACGTACCTACTGCACAATTTCTCGGTTGAAATGATTCGTCGTTGTTGTGATTCACGTACAAAGTACGCTCTCTATCGAGGTCAGTAGATAAGATTCATAATTGATAACGTACTGCCGTATTGTCGAGTATTGTATCGAAGAACACTAGGAACGACATACGATTGCACAAACAGCGGTTCAGTCTAATAAATTAAGAAGATTTAATATTGAACCAATAACAATCCTTTAACTAATACCCAGTTATTATAGCCATTATTACCGATACTATCAGCGTTTGGACCATTTGGATGGCAGCCAATTGAGCAGAGGATAATAGTATTACATTTGTTATCGTGATTTATACTTTAGTATCAGAATTCAAAGTAGTACTTACTTGACTTCGAAAATAATCCGTGAAGTATTATTAATTATTATGAATAAGAATTTTTTTGTATCGTATGTCAACTTTAAAGAATATGTAAGTTGTTTGTAGCATCATCTCTTTTTTTTCAATTTCACACGTCAGTTCATTTTTCCATTTGAATGATAGTAATAATACGTCAAAGACTGACTTGCGTCATTCAATGTCAAAAGTTTCTTTGTAACTTGCAATTTCGTGAAATTTGAAAGCTAAATAATATTTTGGGAGAATATATGATAATTAATATATGATAATTAATATATTGAACTGTGCGAATATATCAAGTGAGGGTGAAAGAAGGGAGTTGGTAGGGAGGTTGCTTTATATAGCGTCCTAGGGTTACCAAGTTATGCGAATCACTGACTGTGCACATCAAAGGGATTATCTCAGTAAATCAGCTCCATAATCTCTCCGGACGATGAACAGTCGATGTACCGGACAGCTGTAGGGATCGATCGGTTGCCTGCCACAATTATGCAGTTCGATCAAGGGTATCGAGATAACCTTCGTATACAAGCATATCGAGCGCGCGATAATCTACCGCCGTACCGTCGATAATTTTAATAATTAACGACTGTGTGACTCGGTTGCTAGCTTGTAATGTTCTTTACATGTAATCAGTTTCCGTCGCGTGATATTATTAGACGTGTACTTACCGGTATGTCATCCAAAGATTCTAAAATACAGATAAACAAAAAAAGAACTATGAATGAAGTTCTGAATTGATGTCGGTTTTTATAGGAGTTTGTTGCATTATGGGGAAAATTTTAACGTTATCATCTCTTAAAAACTTCAAGTTAAAAGACACTTCTCGTCAGTTATGTGAACAGCTATATGAAATCATAGTGTTATAAAACACTAATTTAACAATAAAATACATGGTTACATATTCCGCGTATAGTACTATATAATATCGTAATATGAAATTGGAGCATATACTAAAGTTGTTAACTCTAAGACCTAGTTAACGATTTGCTATCTTTTCCCGCACATTATAGTTCTATGACATAGATACAGAAAATAGGTACAGTTAATTTAAACGTATTGTAATGTTAAAATTAACTGCACTCGATTTCAAGTTAGCTACAGTATCAATTTCACTTTCCAGTATATATTTCATGTATCATACATTTACCGTCGCTCTTTCTTGTTTCAGAGAAGAACAATGCCCGTAACAATCGACGCCGACGCGTGAGCGAAGGTGCCAGTCGCGAGAAAAACGAAAAAGATTCGGCAGAATCCACACGGCAACAAGAGGATCGCGAAAATAAAAGTCCGCCGTCTAGCAAGGTAAGCAATCGTGTTGCGCGGCCGGTGTTAGAAGAAGCAAACAGTGCATCGGGAAGTGCTTCGAAACTACGAAGACGTGGCGCCGCGGTAAAGAGTCCGACCACCGACCAGGCGCCGGCACAGCATCAAAGACCAGTACGAAGAAGACCGAGGCCAGGAGGTGGCCAAGAAGTCAAGACAGACGCAGAGGGAGAGTCTGTCGAGCATCATCATCGTACCGGAGCGAGAGCCGACAAGGACGAACGCCTCAGTAACAGATCGGAAGAAGAGGAGGAGGAAGAGGAAGAGGAGGAAGAGCGTCTCGAGGGAGAGGATGAAGAGAGTCAGGAACGCTGCGATCCACTGACTAAGCGGCTAAGAACAAGCCCCGTCGGCAGAAAGCTCAGATCGGAGAGTAGTAAGAGCAAAAACACCGAGGAAGCTGCAGCGGATCGGGCCAGAGGATCGGTGGTGGAAGCAGAGGAGGGAGAGGACGAGGAGGAAGACGACGACGAGGACGACGTTGAGGAGGAAGCGGGGGCGGAAAAACACGACGGAGCTGAACGAGAGATCGGTAAACTTGAAGAGGACGAGGAGAGTCAGTCCAGGGAAAGGGATAGAGAACCCGAGCCACCACCTCCGGACAAAGTCGATCCCGGAGGCGATCCAGCTTCCAAGGAGGAGCAACAACCAGATAACAAATCAGAATCAAGACAGGACGCTCGCGCGATCGATTGGGACGCAGATAAGGTCGGCAAAAATAAGGAACAGCAACAGCCACCGCAGTTACTCGTGAATGGATTGCATGTCGATTCGCCGCTGGTCAGCGATAAGACGAATGCCATTCGCGAGGGCAGTCCGTCTGTGCTGAAGTCGACTCGATCAAAGACAAAAGGTTTTGCGGAAGAAACCAGAGAGGACGTAGCGGCGGCGGCGGCGGCGGCAGAGGACGATCGCGACGAAAACGCCAGTGAAGAAGAGGTGAGCTCGCAGCGATCACGACGCACAGAACTGACTACCACCGAGTTAGGCACGGAGGATAGCGTGGGTAGCGTCGGCGGCGTTAGGGCGGCCAGCGTCGAATCGGTCGTCGAGCTGCTGGAGTCGAGCAGTCAGGACTCAGGCTCCGTGCTGGAGAGGCTGAGTCCGTTTAGTAGCAGCGGCGGCGGCGGCCCCGGCAGGCAAAGCAGCCTGCTCCTGGAACAGCAGCGGGAGCAGGAGCGCAATCGGCACAACGAAAGCCCGATTATCCTTGCCGAGAGACTGAACAAGCCGCCACCGCCGATCGCCGGTCACCATCATCATCCTCATATACAATCTTACCATCAGCCGCATCATCAGCAACAACAGTTCCATCATCACCATCAACAGCATCACCAGCAGCGTTATTCCGCCAATAGTCCGGTGATCCATCATCATCACCAGCAGCAACAGCAACAGCAGCAGCAGCAGCAGCAGCAGCAGCAGCAGCAGCAGCAGCAACAGCAACAGCCGCCGTCACAACATCATCATTATCAGCTAGCGAGCAGTCCTCACCAACATCATCACCATTCCACCGCTCGCCTGACCCCGTCGAGCCTCCTCGAGGTGCAACAACAGTCTCACACATCGAGGGGTGGCGATGAGGCCGGCCTCATGGAAGTGGAGGCCGGGGCCGGTATACCTGGAACGGGCGTACTCGTCGGTGTGCCTACGGCGGTCGGTGGTATACGGTCGTCGGGAGGCAGCAGCGGCGCCGCCGGTGTCGCTACTTACGGCGACAGCGGCTCCGACAGCGGGGTAAGCTCGCTGAAGAGCGCCAGTTCTGGCGACGAGAGGAGCGGCAGCAGGAGCTCGGCGCTTAGTGTCGAGGAGACAACATCCTCCTCGACACCGCTAGTCCCCGCCGCTGCCGTTGTCGCCGCCGCTGCCCCGGCCAGAATCTGGCACGTGCAGAGCGTGCAACACACGTCCCTATTGATGGCGCATCCGTCCCAGGGCGCGCCCAACGCCGGCGCTAATGCCGCAGCCACGGCGCCGCCGGTCGGCTACCACAGCCCAGCTCCTCCGAGTCACCATGCTGCCGAGATGCTCTGGAGGCAGTCCAGGACCGCCTATCCGCCGCTCTCTCACACACTCTTAGGCCCACAACCATCCAGTCCGGAGGAACTGCTTGAAAGAGAGCGCCACGAAAGAATGTTGCGGTGAGTCGTGTTCTTTTTCTTTTATTATCTTTCAATTTTCAATGAAATATTTCTGCGAATCTATGTTTCTACGTAGCAAGTATTCATAATCAATGTTTTTTTATAAAGTTTAAGTTGAAAGAAATCACAAAAAATTGGCAGAGATCTTTTTCTACAAAATTGTGTTCCTTTAAATTATAAGGAATAATAAAAAAAATAAGAAGTAATAAAATGGATTTCTTATAAGTAAAATACAATATTTAATTATCACTAAGGATAAGAACTTTAGTAGTTAGAAGAGAAATGTATAAAAAAGAATCAATAAGTTTTTTGAATATCGATAGAAATAGTTTTGGTTAGATGATAGATATATTCAACTAGAAATAAATTTCTCTCAATTGATTTTAATCTGTTTTTACATCGAAATAAAAATAGTAAAAGTATATTTTATAAAAATGCTTGAGAACAGGCATCGATACATATCCGCGCAAATTTCTATATATTAAAAGTAGATCCGCGTTTCGATAAACGGCTTTAATAGATTTGACGTTGCATTACGTCTTCTATAATCACCTCAGTGAATTGCAACGCGATATGTAACGACGATAAAAAGTTTATTTACCACAGCTACTTTTCCGCTCGACTACGTGCACCATTAATAGCGCTGCCACATGCACGAGCGATTTTGAGTACGCGCATTATAATGCATTGAACAGCAGCGTGACGATGTCATGACTACGTTATGCCAATAATCTAAACCCTAGATTCGCTTTCCCTATCGACATGAATTATCCACTGTAATCCGTGACGTTTATCGTATCTTTCTTTTGCTCGATCAGTTGCCTCGTCAATAACCTCGACACAGAAACGATCTGAAACGTGCCAATATAACATTTCGATCCAATATCATGATTAACGCGAATTGTCACGCTTCGAGAAGCGTTTTACCTTTTGTTTCGAGTTCCTCGAATATTTGCGAGAAGCAAACGTTTTTGCCCATACGTAATTTACTTGTTTCGCGTGTCCCCGCGACAAAACATTCAGCCGGGCAGTAGATTCTCGAAGGAAACGAGACTATCGTCCGGCATCGGCGAAGTGAATGCCCGACCGTTGTGGCAGCTGCATTCGACGCTTTCTCGCTGGTTCTAGCCGTCGGACTTTCTTTGTCTGACTGCTCTCGCGTGACTACGTCAAGCGTATATACTCGCCATTCTCGTTTCTCGTCGTATGCAGGGAGGGCAGACAGGCGGATGCGCCTGAAAAAAAAAAAAGAAAAAAGAAAAGAGGTGGACAGGACAGGCTCGAGCGTGCGTATCCACAGCCAAGCGTTGCGCGCGCGCATGACGTGTATCTACGTGCGTTTCCGGGCGCCAGCTGCGAGCCGTTCCTCCGACTTCCGCCGGATTATCGCGATAGAGACGAGGCTCGGCCTGAGTAATCGAGTCATCATTCGCGCGGCAATGCCGACAACGAGGCGGTGACCCGAAACCGTCGCTCTTCGGCTTGTATAAATATAAACCGGTAGAACATTTACTAACACCGACGCCACTGATCGACATGTGTCGATGACCCTGCCAACCGTGCACGCTGTACCTTGCTGGACCTCATCGAAGGCCGCCCGCCAAAACTTTCGGTATCGTTCATTCCTATTATATGCTTCTCCTGATTTCTACATAATAAACCGGCTTATTTAAGAGCTCTTTAAGAGTAAACAGATGAAAGTAATAGCATTAAGAGGATTACATTAACATAATTTTTATAATGTTAAATGTGTCTGTAGCATTGAATCGCAGATTTGTATACAAGTTCTTGGAAAATTTGTTCTCTTCCAGAATATTACGAATACTCTTTGTATGATTATCATAATTGGCAAATCTTTCTCGCGAAGTTCCGTTTTTCAATTATTCATAGTTCAAAGTTCGTCGGGCAGAAAGTTATTCTTGAAAATATAAAACTTGTATGTACTTTCTTTATCAGTAACAATGGAAACATAGTTCAAGATAGACGTGGACTCGACCATGACTCCACGTCTATCAATGGTGGCTATGTATCGCTTTAATGATGCATCGATCGAAAGAGGCGGTGTGTAAGTTCTGTAAATACTAAGTAAAAGTTGGAATGTTTGAAACTAAACCCGGTGAACTTTAGAATTATTATTACGAATTATTTAAATATAAAACTGTTATTGCGACAATGCAAGTCGCATAAATTGGAAGCTATTGATATCTTGGCATTTAGAAAAGATCAGCTCAAAATATCCGGCCTTAGAATTACAGCCGTTGATTTTGACGTAGTCGGTATGAAACTCGGAAGTACTGTTTTCACTTTTATAAAGAGTGAAATCAATTCATTTCAACTTCTTATTGTCAATTTCTCATTGTACTTCGTTATTATGCGTTTTTTGAATTTTTCACAATTAATCGATATGAATAAAAATCGTCTCTCTCTTTCTTTCACGTGCTTTTTACGTGTCATTGAAGCTAATCCTCGCAACAAATTCAGCGACCTGATCCACGAGATGAGTTCAGCGAGCATCTAGGTAGGGATAATTAATAGTCCGTGAACCAAGAACATGACTGAGATATTAAAGCTCTTCTCGTAAGAGCCCAGGCGGAAAAGGGCAACGGAGGGTTTAGGTTGGCAAGCTACTAGACGATGATGATGACCTCCTACATCGTCTGCCACTGCTGCTACTCATGTTCGGAAGGGAGAGGGGTCAGACAGCAGAGGACGTGCGTCGACTTGACAATATATTACATCAAGTCCGTGCCAAGTCCCTCTAAATATCGTTTCGAGTATTTTTATGACGTTGAACGTCGGCTACATTATGACACTTTTTCGGATCACAGTATTTTATTTCGGATGATGAAAAGAAAAAGAGAAATTTACAATCTCTGCGATTTCAGCGTTTTGCGCTTTTTAATAACTGTCATCTGATTATTTGCTCACAGACAGATCTCGTGTCTTATTATCTTTAAATTTATTTTTCGTAAAATATTTTCGTGTAAAATATTCAATCGTGTTTCTAAAAAAAAAAATGAATTTTTATTTGCCGAAATCTACATTAATGGAGAGGAAAAATAGCAAGAATCGAATAACAAAATTAAAATTAAACTAATAATGAACTGATAATGAAACTGATAATGAAAATGAAAATTATAATTAGTTACTTATAGCCATCAACAAATAGATTAGTAAATTGTTAAAATTGATGATATACCTAAGTAAGATTTTATAAAATGTTTTTAAAATTTTATTCATATTAACCGTAGATAATACACACCAAGATCCCTGAAACCACAGCATAATTTTGTCAGTTTGGCATTTTAGCATTTCCGGACTTTTTTTTAAGGCATTATGTATTTCGAAGCTCTTTAATTCTATCAATTTTTATAAATTATAAGTCTGTTCCTTTATGAATTTTTTATTGAAAAAACTAAAAAAAAATTAATTAAAATATGTCTTTTTACTCAGTTATGATAATAAAATATGAATAGGATTCCCGGAACCCTAGTATATACTTTACATAGATAAAAAAGGAGTGTATAATAGGATTAAGTAACACTTCCGTTGTATAATTGCTAATTTTTTCGATTATGCAACAAGTTATGATGCTCTCGAGATAATATAGCTTGTTGATATTCCGTGAAAATTAATCTGGCTAAAATTGGAAGCAACAGTTTGTCGGCAGACGAGTTAATCGTCTTCGCATCCTCGAGATGTTTTCAAGGTCGAAGTTGTCTGATAGTATCCGAGAGCGGGCGCTCTCAATTTTCCCTTTCTCTCTCGTCGGGATACAAGCAAACCCACGGGGGGAATGCCGCAAAAAGAATGAAGACGCGCGGTGAGAGAGCTACCCTAATGACCATCGTGTAGCGACGAAGGTTAACTACGCGGTTCATCCTCCTGCGATCGATATCCCACGTTCTTGTGCGTCTCATCTTCTCTCATTCTGAGATCCCATCGGAGCCGGTAGCACTCGATCACGATGTATTAAAGCTTGATTGATCGATGCATCTTTTTTCTAGCTCAATCCTGGCCTGAGTCACGCGAGACCTGAAATGCGTTCCCGAATACAAAGCTATGGTTAAGATTAATCGTACACAAGCGAAATTATTCTTGTTCCAAGAAAGGCATCATTCTCAGCAACCCTATGAATTAGTTTCAGCAAAAAGCAATACAAGATTTTTTTTTTTATCAAAAAGGATTAAGGTTATTAAAAACTATATTACAGAACCGATGTAATTTTAATTATGTTATAGAACTTGTTTCAAGGATTACGCTGAAATGATGTAAAAATAGAAATCGTGTTGTATATAAATTGCATTATGATAACGAACACGAATGAGGAAGAAAAAAAAGACAAATTCATAATATTTTTAATGACTCGCTGTAAAATATTTTGCCAGCTGAAGTAGATGTACAAATTACACATCGTCAGATAATAATGTTGCAAGCTAATATCATTCATTAACGAAGCTGGGACTAGAACGTGTTATCAAGCTTCACTTCGCGAAAGCCATCGACAAATTAAGAGTAAATTTACCTGAGATATCGATGAGGAATGTTGTTGCGGAGTTAACCGGGAGAAGTAATCGCTCGTTACGTGTAACGAACAGGTGAAATTGGAAACTTGATAAAGCGGCGATGCGGATCGTCGGCGATCGGTTATCCGCACGAGAGGAGGATCGTCGCAGAACGCAACATTGCATTTGCCGATATCACGCGAGCCTTTTTTAAGTGTCGACTCGAAACTTCCTGGAATTTCCTGCGGCAGAACATGTCACGGAGACACGCGTATACGCGTTCCAATGCTTTTTCGCGCACGTGGCGTGATCACGAAACAATAGTTCCGGTGAGTTTGCCCCTTAGGCATAAATAGGATCGCTCTTTCGTGTCGAAGTTTCATCAAAGATACCCTAACGACTATTCATGTAAATCATATAATTAGCGTACTGGTATCGCAAATAATGGGAATATTTTACACGAGAGAAAATTACGCAGTAATTTAAATGATTTAGGTAAGAAAGAAATATTATTCTCATTTAAATATTATCAACTAGTCTTTTTTTTTTGCTTTACCTGTAAAATATCTTGAACTGCATACTCAAATATCCAATCTTTGCGACACGACACATTATTACGTTTTTTAACCAATACACACAAGCCAAAACTAATGTGAATGGTCAGAAAGCTCGTTTGCAATTTTAC
>Ga0157363_1000709_pt1 | contig 26023 bp, 22 predicted proteins | sample AttsexASBM1_FD_111477 | JGI IMG/M metagenome (GOLD analysis project Ga0157363, IMG submission 111477) | Fungus gardens microbial communities from leaf cutter ant in Ribeirão Preto, State of São Paulo, Brazil - Atta sexdens ASBM1 | ecosystem: Host-associated > Fungi > Mycelium > Unclassified ... | reverse complement strand
GTGGGGCATTGTCATCCCGCCGTCACTGACGCGGTCAGTCGGCAATTATGCACGCTGAATACGCATACACGTTATCTGAATGAGGTGGTACTGGATTATGCCGAACGGCTGGTCTCAACGTTTCCGTCAGCCCTAAGCAATGTCATGTTTACCTGCACAGGCAGTGAATCGTCCGACCTCGCGCTTCGTATTGCCCGCTGCCACACAGACGGTACGGGCATCATTGTGACGGAAAATGCCTATCACGGCATTACCGCCGCGGTTGCTGAAATCTCACCGTCGCTGGGTAAGGGCGTGCCGCTGGGCGATCACGTGCGTGTTGTCCCGGCACCCAATGCTTATCACCAGGGCGAGGGAAATACAGCCGATTTATTTACAGAGGCTGTGCGCAGCGCCATAGCCGATCTGCAGCGCCACGGTATTCGTCCCGCCGCGCTGGTCACCGATACTATTTTTTCGAGCGATGGAATTTATTCCGGACCGGCAGGCTTTTTGCAGGGGGCGGTAGAGGCGATTCGTGAGGCGGGTGGGCTGTTTATTGCCGACGAAGTTCAGCCAGGATTTGGCCGACTGGGCACGCACATGTGGGGATTTGAGCGCCACGGTATTGTTCCCGATTTAGTCATCCTGGGGAAACCCATGGGCAATGGTCTTCCCATTGGTGGCGTGGTTGCCCGGCCAGCCTGTTTGCAACGCTTCGCCGGGATAGCCCGTTATTTTAATACGTTTGGCGGTAACCCGGTCAGTTGCGCTGCCGGGATGGCCGTGCTTGATGTTATCGAAAAACAACAGCTGCAACAGAACGCCGCTGAAACAGGCCAGTTACTGATTAACGGGCTGAATACGCTGGCACAACGCTTTCCCGTTATTGGCAATGTCAGAGGGAGTGGATTATTTATTGGCGCGGAGCTGGTCAGCGATAATGCAGCTAAAAAACCGGCCGGGGAATATGCGCTGGATGTAGTTAACCGTTTAAGGTCGCGCCAGATTCTCATCAGCGCCTGTGGTAAGGACAGTCATGTTTTAAAAATACGGCCGCCCCTGGTTTTCTCTGCGGAAAACGCGCACTACCTTCTTGCTGTCATGACCGACGTAATGGAAGAGATGTTTAATTAAAAATGATCGCCAGCATGCTTTAAACAAAACAGACAACCAGGAGAATATGACGATGTCACTGTTCAAACCAAAATATATTACGTTCGACTGCTACGGTACCTTGATCAATTTCGATATGGCCGGTGCAGCCCGGACACAATTTGCCGATCGTATTAACGGCAACGATATGGCGGCGTTTGTTAAAGATTTTGCGGCTTATCGTCTTGATGAAGTGCTTGGTGCCTGGAAACCCTACGCGGAAGTCGTGAACAATTCCGTCAGACGCACCTGTAAAAAATGGAAAATTGTCTGCCACGACGAGGACTGTGCGGCTATTAATCACGCTGTGACGACCTGGGGACCGCATCCGGATGTTCCTGCCGGACTGAGCAAGGTGGCCAGAGAGATACCCCTGGTTCTGTTGACGAATTCGATGAACGATTTAATCACGTACCATGTGCCCAGACTGGGGGCCCCCATTCACGCGGTGTACACCGCAGAGCAGGCGCAGGCTTACAAACCGCAGATGAAGGCGTTTGAATATATGCTGGATCAACTGGGATGCGGACCGGAAGAGATTATGCACGTTTCATCCAGCATGCGTTATGACCTGATGACGGCGCATGATATGGGCATTGTTCATAAGGTTTTCGTACAGCGTGGCCACGAGCCGGGCACGCCTTTTTATCAGTATCATGAAATCAGGGATATTGGTGGCCTGGCGGGCGTACTGGGTCTTTAAATCCAACACCAGGCACTCAGCCAATGAGCGCCCGGTCCACAGGTTCATTTATCCGGAAAAAAACAGGCTGTAAAAGAAAGAGTCGAACCTGCTCCCCGTCGATGCGAACAGAATATTGTTAGCAACGTCTGCTGATGGCTCTTAACCGCCTTTCAGAAATACTACTCCTGACATTAGAACCAAGTGGAGAAAGAAAATATCCTTTGCCTTGTTCGACTATTGATTTTTCCAGGTTGCTATTACCTGGCGGCGACGTCAGTTACAGTTACAGCTGTCATTTAACTGACGTTCGCGCCATTTCAGTATCAATACTTTCCATCGAGGATACGGCAGGTGAGATATGAGCCTGCCGTACATAACAGCACCGGAACAAAATAACTGTGCTCCATCTGGCTAAATTCCATCACAAGGACGACTGCGGTAAGGGGCATCTGCATGGATGCCGCCAGAAATGCCGCGCCTCCAACAAGTGCAAAACTGGGGGCATTACCGCCAGGAAAAATAAGCTGCCATCCGGCACAAAGCAGAAGACTCAATAGCCCGCCGACCGCAAGGGCGGGCGTCAGCAGGCCGCCCTCCGCGCCGCCCCGCAGAACGGCCAGGATCACCAGAAGTTTCAGTCCCAGCAAAACAGCAGCATGGCGATAATCAAGTTCATCACTGATGGCCATCTGCATCGGTCCCTTACCGTTACCCGGTAACTGAGGATAATAAAGACTCAGGACAGCGAGCACAGTAAAGGCAATCAGACAGATAACAGGCATCTGCCAGTTATTTTTGACCCCGGCGCGGGCTTTCCCTGTGATAATCCGGAATCCCCATGCCGCCAGGCCCAGCAGCGGGCCCGCGAGACAGGCCCAGAGTATAAAGGTATGAGGAAGCGCAACGGACAGAAAATGATACTGCGATTCATTCCCCAGGCCAAATGTGGCGATCCAAGCCGCGAGCGCAGAGGTGACGACGGCGGCGAATGCTTTTTCCCAGCTAAAAGCGATCAGCAGAACTTCCAGACTAAACAAGGCCCCTGCCAGTGGCACATTATAGACAGCCGCCAGGCCAGCGCCTGCACCACAGGCAATCAGAATCCGGACCTCGCCCTCGTTTAAGCCCAACCGGCGTGCGATGGCGCCTCCGGCAAGCGCCCCCATTTCACGTGGGGCAACCTCACGTCCCAGTGGGGAGCCCAGCGCAACAGTCACGATCTGTAGCAGCGCATGAACGGTCGTGGTGCCCGGGGGCATTGCCCGTGAGGGCACAGAGACAGCGTCCTTGATCGATACGCGAGGTTTGCCATAACGACTCAGCAACCACCATCCGAAGCCCGCGATGACTCCGCCAGCCATAATGGCTGCAATGCGTCGCAGAGAGGAAGAATCAGTGACGCCCTGAAGAAAAGATACCGTACCGATAACATGTGACATGCTGTAGCCAAATGCGAAGTGCTGCACTGTGTGTAAAATCAGCCCCAGCGCCATCCCTGCCAGACCTGCCGCTAAGCCTGTTGCCACAACTGCAAAAAGCCTTATGAGATAACTGGCGTTTCCTGCCAAATCTTTCATTTCTTTCTGAATTCCTGAGTTTTCATACGCGTATAGTAACGAACATCACCTCAATAGTATCTCACTGACGAGCCAGGCAAGGCTATGATTGCCATGCTTTATTGTTTATTAACGGGTGGCGCAGAAAAAGCTCACCGCCGTTATGAGACGTTTCCAGCTTCGTTTTAGGTGTGCTCAGAGGCACTTAAACTTTAAGTTCTTAACTTCCTGTTTTATTGTGGTCAGAAATTTAGGTAAAGACCAAATTTGTCTTGGTTTCGACACCGTTTGTGCCGCAGGAATCCATAAATTCTCATCGTTAATACGTTTGCATTGAGAACAGAAAGTTTATACTTCAGGATGCTGGAGTTATCCGAACCACAATACTTTAATCAATCTCTTTCATATAATTATTCGGGGTGATATTTAAGTCCGAAAAGAAAATTGCAATTGAATTTTTCTTAAAAATCTAATAGACTTAAGCAGTAAAAAATAAAGTAAAATAATTTACAAAATGAGCGCAATCATGAATCGCAGAAAAGAAATCCTTCAAGCAGCCGAATATTGTATGCGACAGAAAGGTTTTTATCAAACATCGGTTCAGAGTATTGCCAGGCACGCAAATGTCAGCGTCGGCCTGATTTACAAATATTATAAAAATAAAGAAGCGATTATCGAAGAACTGATCGAAAATGTTGTGCAGCGTATGACAGCTTTACTGAAAGCTGATTTTGACAAACTTGCTGATGCAGGTAAGGTCACACATTCCGCACACGACCTTTTGTCAAAAGAAGTTGAAAGCAGCATTGTACTACTCATTGATATATCATCAGAATCCACAAGAAATGAACGCATTCGTCAGATTATTTATGATGCCTGGCAGGTATTAAAAGAGAATTTCATCACTCAGGAGCAGGCTCTCAATCCGACTTTGGATGCTGATATCATTCACACCCGCTTGTATGTTATGTCACTCGTGATAGACGGCTTGATCATTCGCCGCTGTATGAAACAGCATGAAATTGATACCAGTTTTATGGCATTCTTCGATAAGGTTACCCGCGACATTAATCAGCACAGTGTCACGTGATTCAGGAAAAAAGATGGCCGGCAAGAATGCTGTTGATCCGCGCTAATTCCTCCTGGTCAACATTTTTATCTCCGAACGTACGACAGGCTACCCCATCTGCCAGCATCAGTAAAAACTGAATACGATTGCTGCGCTTTTGCGGACTCGCTGCAGGCATTTTATGCCTGAATAATGTATCAAGTTCCGCCACCAGTATTTTTTCTTCATGCTCGATTATCTCACGCACTGATGGATTACGTGATGCTTCCGAATACATCTCCAGCAGTAAACAGCGATCTCTGAAAGACCAATTCTGCCAGAACTCCGATTCAGTCTCGACAATATTAGATGTACTGGTATTAACTTTAAAATTATCCAGTAAAAAAATTCGCCACTTTTCTGCAATACTTTTTATTGTCTCGTTAACTATAATTTCCTTGCTGCTAAAATACCGATAAATCTGACCTGCCCCCAAACCCGATTCATGGCTTATATCAGCCATACTTGCGCCATGAAAACCTGAAAGGCTGAAACAGGTTTTCGCTGCCGAAATTATCTTCAGCTGCCGCTGCCGTATGAAATCATCATTATCTGACTTACTCAAAAAATCTCCTGCTGACAGAATGAGAGATAACCGCCATCTTTAGTCACAAGGTTATGGTACCCCACACCGGCGTGCGATGGAATGCTGACTACAACTCCAGACAGAGTATCTTCTGATTACAGCTTCTGACTATCTGTTGACTCTGCATGTTTCGGTGGCCATGCATGAACGGTAACTCTCCGACGTTATTCTTAATGTTAGACAGGATGTACATTCATGCGCACCTGAATGCACACCTTTAACTTAAATCTTTACTTCCGATTCCTGCAACGCCGTACCGCCCCCCATCACCTTGTAGAAGGTATTGAGGTTTTGGTAGTACGCCTGTTCCACACTGATCAGACTGATTCGGGCAGAGTAGAGCGTACGCTGCGCAGTTAGCGCGTTCAGCCAGGTATCTACGCCGCTCTGATAACGCCTGTCTGCCAGATGGGCGTAAGTCTGTGAGGCCGCCACATTATTACGCTGGCTGGTCAACTGGTCTTTGAGGGTTCCCCGACGCGCCAGAGCATCGGCGACCTCCTGGAAAGCGGTCTGCACTGACTTCTCGTAGGCCGCGACGTAATAGGCTTTTTGCGCTTTAGTGTAATTCAGGTAAGCAACGTTGTAGCCGCCTTTGAAAATGGGAAGGGTAATGCTCGGTGAAAACGACCAAATGCCCACCCCGTTTTTAAACAGCGACGAAAGATCGGCACTGCCGACGCCACCGCTGGCGGTCAGTGAAATACTTGGGAAGAAATTAGCCCGCGCCGCCCCGATGTTGGCATTCGCCGCCTTCAGGTTGTGCTCAGCCTGCAAGACGTCAGGACGATTATTCAACACATCCGACGCTATCCCCGCCGGCACATCGCGCAACGCCTGGCCAATCGATTCAAGGTTTTGCGGCAGCAGCCTGCCGGGAACGGTTTTCCCTACCACCACGTCCAGTGCGTTTTTATCCTGCGCCACGAGAGTGGTATAACTGGCCACGTCGGCCTGTGCTGACTGATAGGTGGTTTCCGCAGAAGCCACATCGACCATCGAATCTACGCCGTTTTGCATGCGTTTCCGCGTGACCTCCAGTGACTGCCGCGCACTTTCTGCCGTCTCTTTTGCAATGGACAGATTGCTGCGATCCGCCGCCAGCTGTAGCCAGTAATTAATGGTGTTATACAGCACCGTCAGGCGCGTACTTCGTGCTCCTTCCAGTGTACCGAGGTAAGTTTCATACTGCTGGCGCGACAGGCTCTGGTTTTTACCAAACAGATCCAGCTCAAATGCGCTGACGCTGCCCTCGGCAGAGTAGGAATTGCCCAGTGCTGTCTGATTGCCTTCCCCGGTCAGTGCGCGAGAACGTGTCCCGCTTACTCCGGCGTTGACTGCGGGAAAGAGATCGGCACGTTGCTCCGCATATTGCGCATGCGCGGATTCCACGCTCGCCACGGCTTCACGTAAGTCGCGGCTGCTGTCCAGCGCCATCCCGACAACCTGGCGGAGCTGGCTGTCCAGGACATAATCCTGCCAACCGATATCCCGATAATTAACGGTTTTCCTCTCCAGATTGCGATAGGCATCTCCGGTTGGGGTTACCGCATTCACGGCATCCGCAGGGCGATCATAATGCGGATCCAGTGAGACGCATCCTGCAAGAAGGCAGGGTAAGAACAGGGTGAAAAGTTTTGCAGTCATTGTCATTATTCCTTCGCCTTCACCACTGATTCGGTTGGCGGTACATCGTTGTGCGGTCGGCCAGGAAAGACACGGCGCACCAGCACAAAGAACAGCGGGACAAAAAAGATAGCCAGCAGGGTTGCGGTTAAGGTGCCGCCGATAATGCCCGTACCAATGGCGATACGGCTGTTGGCTCCCGCACCCGTGGAGATCGCCAGCGGCAGGACGCCCGCAGTAAACGCCAGCGAGGTCATGATTATGGGACGCAGGCGCAGTGTTGCTGCATGCACCGCCGCGCTGATCAGGCTTTCGCCTTTGCGGTAGTGCTCCTCGGCAAACTCCACGATCAAAATGGCGTTCTTCGCTGAAAGCCCGATAATGGTGAGCAGGGCCACCTGGAAGTAGACATCGTTTTCCAGACCACGCAGTGTAATCGCCAGCAGCGAACCGATAACGCCCAACGGCACCACCAGCATCACCGAGAGCGGCACTGACCAGCTCTCATACAAGGCGGCCAGGCACAGGAAAACGACAATCAGTGAAATGCCATACAGCGACAGTGCCTGATTACCGGCAAGTTTTTCCTGATATGAGAGCCCGCTCCATGAGAACGTGTAGCCAGCTGGCAAGGTCGCGGCGAGTGTTTCCATCGCGGTAATGGCATCACCGGAACTCTTCCCCTCGGCGGCCGATCCCTGAATTTCATAGGCGGCCAGGCCGTTATAACGAGAGAGCACATCCGGACCATAGGACCACCCCGACGAGGCAAAGGACGAGAAGGGCACCATGGTGCTGTTACTGCTGCTGTCGGTACCACGTACATACCATTGTTCGATATCCTCTGGCTTGCTGCGGAACGGTTGATCGCCCTGAATATAGACTTTCTTCACGCGGCCACGGTCGGTGAAGTCATTCACATAACTTCCGCCGATCGCCGCGCTGAGTGTGGTGTTAATATCGCTGATAGTCAGGCCCAGTGACTGTGCTTTGGCATCATCAATGCTGACATCCAGTTGAGGGAGATCTGGCAGGGAGTTGGCACGGACGGCACTGAGTCCCGGATCCTGATTTGCTTTTGCAATCAGCTGGTCACGCATTTTCAGCAGGTTATCGCGAGTGGTGGCACCGCGCGCTTGCAGTTCAAACGTAAAGCCGTTGGACTGACCCAGACCGGAAACGGACGGCGGCGACAGCACAAAGATTCGTGCATCACGGATACGCGACAGCGCCGCCATCGCCCGGCCTGCTATAGCATCGGCACTGTTCTCGCTGCCTTTACGCTCACTCCAGTTCTTCAGCGAGATAAACCCCACCCCTGCATTCTGTCCGCTACCGGCAAAACTGAAGCCATCCACCAGCATGCTCACGTTGACGTTGGCTTTCTCCTGGGTCTCAAAGTACTGCTGTACCTGACGACGGACTTCACGGGTACGATTTTCTGTCGCACCCGGCGCCAGTTGATACTGCACCATGATATAGCCCTGGTCTTCGGTCGGCAGAAAACCGGTCGGCAGGCGCATATAGAGCACGGCACAACCGATCAGCAGCACGCCGTACAGCAACAGATAACGTACGGAACGGTGCATGACATGGCCGACGCCACGTTGATAGCGCGCCTGCACGTTGTCATAGCGGCGGTTAAACCAGCCGAAGAATCCCTTGCTGCCACTGCCGTGAAGATGCGGTTTGAGCAGGGTGGCACAGAGTGCAGGCGTGAGCGTGAGCGCCACAATAACCGACAGCACCATGGAAGAGACAATTGTGATGGAGAACTGACGGTAAATCACGCCCGTCGAACCGCTGAAAAAGGTCATGGGCAGGAACACGGCAGAGAGAACCAGCGCAATCCCGACCAGTGCCCCTGTAATCTCCTTCATGGATTTCTCAGTTGCCTGACGCGGCGGTAATCCCTCTTCGCGCATCACCCGTTCAACGTTTTCAACCACGACGATCGCATCGTCCACCAATAAGCCGATGGCGAGTACCATACCGAACATGGTGAGCGTGTTGATGGAGTAACCGAAGAGGGACAGTACGCCAAAGGTGCCCATGAGCACTACCGGAACGGCTATCGTGGGAATCAACGTCGTGCGGAGGTTTTGCAGGAACACAAACATCACTATCACCACCAGAACCACCGCCTCGATCAGCGTTTTCACGACTTCTTCAATCGAGATTTTGACAAAGTCTGTGCTGTCGAGCGGGTACGCAATTTCGTAGCCGGCAGGCATGCTGCTCCGGAATTCATCAATGGTGGATTTCACCTTTTCGGCGGTAGAGAGTGCGTTGGCCCCCGATGCCAGCTGGATAGCCATACCGGATGCCGGATGGCCGTTTGCCATGACATTGGCACTGTAGTCTTCATCGCCCATTTCTACGCGGGCGACGTCGCTCAGACGTACCACAGAACCATCGGCCTGGCTTTTCAGCACGATGTTGCGGAACTGCTCAGGCGTTTGCAGGCGCGAACGCGAGCGCACAGTCGCGACCAGTTGTTGCGTGTTGCTGGACGGTTGCGCGCCCAACTGCCCCGAAGAGACCTGGGTGTTTTGGCTCTCCAGGGCGGTGGTGATATCCGAAGGCATAAGCGAATACGACGCCAGCTTGCTGGGATCGAGCCAGATACGCATCGCGTACTCGGCACCAAAAACCTGTACGTTACCTACGCCTGTCACGCGCGCCAGCGTGTCTTCCATGTTGCTGACCATATAGTCAGCGACATCGGATGAGCTGCTTTTATTACGCGTATCGTACACCGCCAGAATCAGCAGAAAGTCGCTCTGGGCTTTCTGCACATTCACGCCCTGTGCGGTCACGGCGCTCGGTAAGCGGCTCTCGGCCTGCTGCACCTTATTCTGCACCTGGACCTGGGCAATATCAGGATCGGTGCCCTGTTTAAACGTGACATTAATTTTTACCTGGCCGGTCGAGGCGGTGCTGGTCGAACTGAAATAGAGCAACCCATCCAGTCCGGTGAGCTGTTGCTCAATAACCTGGGTCACGCTGCTTTCCAGCGTTTCCGCCGATGCGCCCGTGTAGGTGGCCTGAATACTGATTTGCGGAGGGGCGACATCGGGATACTGCGCCACCGGCAGACTGACAATACTCAGGATACCGAACAGCATGATGCAAAGGGCGATCACCCAGGCAAAAACGGGCCGCCGAATAAAGAACTGCGCCAACATATCAGTGGCCCTCACTGTTGGCGGCGGTATCGCCCGGCGTCACGTCCACCGCCTTGACGACACTGCCAGGCTGGACTTTCGCGGTGCCTTCAATGATCAGCTTGTCACCCCGGTTAAGTCCCGAGCTAATCAGCCAGTTGTTGCCAATCACGCGATCGGTTACCACATCGCGGCTTTCGACTTTGTTCGCTTTGTCGACCACTAGCGCTGTCGCATTGCCTTTGGCATCACGGGTGATGCCTTGCTGAGGTGCCAGAATGGCATCGCTTTTCACGCCGTTGACAACGCTGGCGCGCACATACATGCCAGGCAACAGTTCATGTTGGGGATTGGGGAAGATCGCGCGCAGTGTGACCGTGCCGGTGGCTTCATCTACCGAGACTTCCGTCAGCTCCAGCTTGCCGGGATGATCGTAGGTCGTACCATCTTCCAGTTTCACCGTCACGGGTACGCCATCTTTGTTCTGCTGCAGTGACGCCTGCTGGCGTCTCAGTTTGAGTAACTGAACGCTGGATTGCGTGAGATCGACATAGATGGGATCCAGTGCACGAATCGTCGCCAGTGCTGTGGTCTGGCTGGCGGTCACCAGTGCGCCGGGCGTCACCGACGAAATACCGATACGACCGCTAATCGGCGCTTTGATTTGGGTATAGTTAAGGTTGATACGCGCACTTTCCACGGCAGCACGGTACTGATCGACGGAGGCGACGTTCTGTTGATAGGTTGCCAGCGCATCATCCGCATCCTGCCGCGACACGCCGTTATCTTTTACCAGCGCCGCATAACGTACGGCTTTCAGTTTACTGCTCTTCACGAGGGCCTGCGCATTCTTCAGTTGCGCGACGGCCTGATCATAGCTGGCCTGATAGCTTGCAGGATCAATCTGATACAGCACCTGTCCGGCTTTCACGTCATCGCCCTCGGTGAACAGGCGTTTCTGGATGATACCGTCAACCTGCGGCCTGACATCCGACGTCATACTGCCGGTGACGCGTCCGGCAAGCTGGCTGGTCAACGTTACCGATGTACTTTGCAACGTTTTCACCCCGACCTCGGTTGTCATGTCTGCATCAGGTTGGTGACCGCTTTGATCGCAACCCACCATGATCAACGCCAGCCCGGCGATCATACTGCGCTGAAAATTTTTCATGAATTACCCTGTAATGAACATTCATTCTCACCTGTCAGTCTAATTAATCAGGGACAAAATGTATGTCAGCAAAACGAAAAGAAGGGGATCTGGAAACATAAAACTGATGCGTACGTCCGCTCATTGCTCATAGCGGACAAAGGAAGAGATCTTAGCGTCCGCTCCGTGCCAGAAGCGGACATTCATAATGTTATGTTAATGAACACGGAGCAGGTCAAAACGGACTGGCAAAAAGTGAGCAATTCGAGCATGGATACCATCTGCAACAGAAACAACCTGGCCGAACTGAGGTTATTATGAGCGTAGCTCTTACAGGCAACCGGGTGATTAATGTAATATGTTCCCACAGGCATTCAATTAGCCCGCCTGACCTTTAACTGCAGCAGTGTACCTTGTAAATTTGCCATGGACCTAAATGAGTTAAGCCATCCTCAGAGATGGCTTATCGGATACAGATGTAATTTTTGTAAAAGTATGGCCATGTTTAACGGCACACAACAAATGCGTTTTAACCACTTATACAGCGTTTGTGCGGAATACGCTGACAGCCTCTCTCAGGCTTGCGGCCCGGTTTGCAAGTTCATCAGCAGATGATGCAGACTCTTCAACCAGCACGGCGTTCTGCTGCGTAACCTGATCCATCTGTGACACCGCAATATTTATCTGTGATATGCCCGCACTCTGTTCTTCAGAAGAAGATGAAATCTCTTTAACTAATTGCGATGTCTGCTCAATAGCTTCCACGCTTTGCTTAACTTTGTCACCGGCATCCCGGGCCATCGAAATTCCCTGTTCGGCATGCTCAACTGACTGCTCAATGAGCCCTTTGATTTCCTTCGCCGCTCCAGCCGATCGCTGTGCCAGCGCCCTGACTTCAGATGCAACAACAGCAAAGCCCTTACCGTGTTCACCTGCCCGGGCAGCTTCGACGGCTGCGTTTAAAGCAAGAATATTCGTCTGAAATGCTATCCCGTCAATAACAGAGATGATTTCTTTTATCTGACCCGCACTGTTGCTTATTTTTTCCATTGAATCCAGCACTGACTCCATCGCCTCACCGCCTCTCAGGGCCGCACTGGTCGCGGAGCTGGCCATTTCAGCAGCATGACGCGTGTTATCTGCATTATTGCCAATGATTGACGATAACTGCTCCATGCTGGCCGCGGTTTCAGCCAGAGAGGCTGCCTGTTCTTCCGTTCGCGCAGACAGATCACCATTTCCACGGGCAATTTCTTCTGATGACGTAGCAATAGTGACAGCGTTGCTTTTAATGTTTTCAACCGTAAGCGTAAGTCGCTGACTCATTTGCAGTAATGCCCTGAGCAGTCCGGCAGTTTCATTACGCCCCGTTACCGTAAATGTTGACGTAAGGTCCCCTCCTGCGACTTCAAGCGCCAGCTTTGATGCTGCACTGATAGGTCTGGTAACGGAGCGAATGATAACCAGAGCGAAAATTACTGCCAGCAGGACGATAAAAACAAGAACGGTCAGTAGCGCATATTGTTCATACCGGTGTTCCTTAATCTGTCCATTCAGCATTTCATTCAGTTCATTACCCCCGGCAATAGCGTAGTCGCTGAATTTATTAATAGCGTGCGTAAAGAGCGCTGCATAGTCCTTCGGGTTTTGATTGGTCATGCTGCGATTGATAAAAATCGCCTCAGCGGTTTTGAGAGCACTGTTTGCCTCCTGAACGGCTGCATCTGCATCTGCACTGAACTTTTGCTTAAGTGTGTTATCAGATAAAAACAGTTTTTCAGAATCCTGAACAAATAAATTCAGGTTATACGAACCATTACTGATTAAAGACTCCATACGGACAGAGTCTGCTTCGCTTATGCTTTCATTTCGTGCAAGAAGTGAGGTGCCGAATGCACGTATTTTTCCAAGACTTTCGGTCAGCTCAGGCAGTGATGAAAAATTACTCATAATTAAACGGTACGTGTTGATATCTGAATCGAGTGAAAGCCCGTAAAAATCCAGCACATCACGGTTCGCGTTCAAAAGTGTGCGGATGAGGAGGGCATGCGCATCAAGACTGGCTGTCAGACTCAGTTGTGAAGAATCGATTCTTTGCTGTAGCTGGCTCCACTGTGTATGCACATCATTGATTTTGCTGATGATGGCTGCGCTGCCTTCTGTTCTGGCCATATCTCTGGTAATAACATCAGTGATGTTTTCAATTTCATCTCTGACCTGAACGCGGGACGGTGTTGCGGGATTTTTGGTTGCAATGGCAATGGCGGTTTCTGCACGATGGCGCTGTATCAAATTTAGCAGGGCTAAAATCTTATTTTCTACAGGTACACCCGTTACCTCCCTTTGCTTGTCCTGAATGTATTTATTGCCTTCGGACACAAAAAGCATGGTAGGAACTGAGAACAGAACAAGGGAAAACAGTCCCAGAATGGCAAATTTGGCGGTAAGACTTATATTGTTAAGAATCTTGTTCATTTATGATTCCTGGTGAATTAATTCGTTATGGTGACAATTACAAAAGATACATTTGTACTTCACCTTAATCCTGTTATCGGTTATTCACCCATTAACTTTATACAGCATGTTTGATTTACTGCTTTACGGAATAAACTTTTAGTAACGTTAAACAAATTGCTTAAGCTAAATAATCATTATTTCACGGGATTAAGTTCTGAAAGCATCTCAATCAGGCTTTGCTGAATTTTCGTCTGATTAGCTTCACTAAGGCTTCGGATGGGTCGGCTGAAACAAATACGGGTCGCGCACTGTATTATCAGTATGTCGCCGAAAGACATTTTCTCAGGAATGTAAGGTAAAGCCAGAGCTACCAGGCCAAAACTATTTGTCCTGGCAGGCGCTCTGAGCGCTGAGATTACGGCAGGTAAGGTATAACTCATATATCAGCGCTGTTTCTCTCACCTGACCTCGTATCGTTCGAATCATAAAATGCTACTCTGTGTAGCGCCGGACGGGCGTTACATCTTTCCGATGGGAAGTTGTTCTGCACCCGCTCCGTTCGGTACAATTCCGGTGAGGACGGATTTTCAAGATTATAATTTTAGCCAGCAATGTTTCTGTTCTTGATTTTTTAAGAATTCACTGAGGCGAGGTTAAATCACAGAATATCATTACTGACATTAAAACAATGTTCGCTTAATCCGTGCCTGCTTTACTTTATTTTTGATTTAATAAACTTTTCCAGAAGTGCAATCTCGCTCTTCAACATTTCCAAATCGTCACGAGCTTCATCCTCCCCGGTTGCCTCATTGATATCAGATATACAGCTGCTGAGTGCAAGCTGTGTATTATAAAGCTGATACAGCTGGACCATCTCGCCCTTTTCAGCATAATGTTTAGATATCAGGCTCGCGCTTTTTTCAATATCAATACGAAGCGTCTGCACTCTTGAAATGCTATGCAAATAGATGTCTTTATCGTTTGGATAATCAGTTAACTCCTCCAGGTGCCTCACTGTAACCAGGAAGTTTTCGAGAATTTCCTTGAAAAGTTCATAAAGACCTGTCGACATGTTTCCCCCCGCATTCGTTACAGAAAGTCACTCATCCACTTCCTGCGGAAAAAGCCTCATCATACAAAACCATTTATTACTGTCAGTCCATAAATGAAACAAACTTCAGATTAAGAAACTTTCCTATAAGAAGCCGCGGGAAGTAAAGGGATTGTCTTAACCTGACTATTACCGTAGTATTTTAAATACTGCACACTTTATATCTAACGGAAATGCTCTGTTAAGGGCAATAAAGTGCACCCTGAGAGAAAGACACTATTAAACTATTAAACTATTATTTATATATCAAAAAAATCTCACGCTCAGAAAAGGTATTTGTGTTCTGTTTTTTTCATAAAATCAGAAACAGCTCTGTGAGCCTCCGGATGGCCTGCCCAGTAAACATGTCTGCCTTTATCTATAATCAGCAGCTCAGCAGAAGGTATTCTGGCGGCCAGAATACCGGAATTCCCCGGAGGCGTCATGCCGTCATCGCTTCCGTGTATGACCAGCGTAGGTGCAGTAATGCACGTTGCAATATCCCATGCGTCATGCTGACTTGATGCCTGCAGATGGCATAAAAAGGTCTCAGAGCTGTGAGGGTTAGGTGCTCCTGATGCCGCTTTTTCAGGATATTTTATGAGCCAGTCGTCCGGATAGCACATTGCCTGTAACCTGACCACGTCGTTTTGTTTCATGGCAGCAGTGGTTTCGGACGAACGCGGTATTCCCTTTCTGTCTCCCACAGACGAAGCTCCGAGAATAAGAGCCAGTAATGATTCAGGATGGTCAGCCGCCAGCCACTGAGCCACACGGCCACCCATAGAATGGCCATAAACGTGAGCGCGTGTTATGCCTGCGTCAGCGAGTATGGCATGTGCGTCTTTTGCAAAATCCCGGGTCGACCAGCCATGGCTGAGGTTATCACCGCTTTTCCCTGTTCCGCGATGGTCATAGACAATAACGGGTCTTTCCGGCGTAAAGTCTTCAGTCACATAATCCCATACGTGATGATCGCAGGCATTGCCTGCGATAAGCAGAAGCGGTTCTGCAGGACCGCTGCCCCGCAAGTCGTACCACAGCGGTGTGTCGTCAAAACTTTTTGCAAATGCCATCGGGACTTTCTCCTGTCTGAAATTATGATACCAACTGGGTGAACAAGTAGTCGGTAACGAAAATACATGGCTTAACAGGCGCTGACACGATATAAACCAGACAACATACAGGTATAAACCGGACAACCGGGCATTATGAAGTGCCTGTTAACCTGACTGAGGTGGTGAATGCACAGAAAAAATCAGCCAGCCGTCGTCGCTCCGCTCCATTACTCCCCGGCAGACAAAAGTAAACCTGATCTTGAAATTTTCATGATGTCAGAGCTCAGTGCACGGGTTGGGTCCTGCAAGTTATCCGGCAGTCGGAGATATTTCTTTTACTTGCTGCTGTTCGTTACTGAAGGCTGTACATACCAGACGGTCGATGGAATACCGATCGAGTGTCTCCCCGGAACAACCCTTCTCATAAAACCCGGACAGATACACAGCTTTGGCGGCACTCAGGGCTGGGATGGGTGGATGGTGCTTTTCAGGCCTGAAATGCTTCCACCCGGGACCGGAGCGATGCAGGATAAACTTACCGGGACGGGGCTTCTACTGGGAGCAGATGATGCTGCTCTTTTTGAATCTGTATTCCGCCAGATGTTGGTTGACACCAAAAAACATAATGAAAAGCCTCATACGTCGGCTCTTCTTTACCATCAGCTGGCCTCACTTTTTATCCGACTGGGTATGATGGCCGACAGGGATGACAAAGCGCTGGAAGAACAAACGCGGAACCGGTTACGTTTTTTAAAGTTCACAGATATGCTCGAGGAAAAATTCAGTACATGGCATCAGGTCAGCCAGTATGCAGATGCGCTCAGTTGCTCCAGCAGAAGCCTGAGCCGGGCCACCGCTTCATTTGCTGGTCGCAGTGCAAAATCATACATCTCTGAACGGGTTTGCCTGGAAGCAAGAAGGCTACTTGCGCACACACCGGCTTCGGTCAGCAATATCAGCGAGAAACTGGGTTTTGAAGAGCCCGTTCATTTCATCAAGTTTTTTAAAAAAAGCGCCGGACTTTCCCCCGAGCGATTTCGTCATTCAGTTCAAAAGAAATCAATTCCGTTCAGTCACGATGTCTGACTCCTAATCACTCAGATGTAGGGAAGTTTATCTCCTCATTAACACAGCGCTTAAGGGACATCCTTTCGAATTTTTTTACGTCCGAGATTCTCACCTTTAAAGTAAATGTCTGCTTTTCGCTCATAGCGGACATCGGTTTGTTCGTGATGCCGTCATGAACTAAAAGCTGAAGTAATCAGCAATAGTCTGAGTTTAGCAACGGGGAGCAGGTCAGCTAATATGTTGAGAAAACCGACGTTACAAAGAGGATCAATCCACTCACGGGTAATGGCTGACAAACCGCTATGAGTAAGATCTGCCCAGGTTGAAATAGCCACTGCCGCAGCGGGGAGCAGATTAACTGCGTCACGCGCCTTACGCATCATTGTAACGACAATCAAACCACCCGCTGAATCACCTACCAGAACCAGATTTTTGGCATCTATATCATTGAGTGTGAACATCAACAGAACACAAAAGGATGGGCTGAATGATGCCTGTGACAGGCCACCTTACACTGGTGTTTATCCTGAAATAATCAGTTATGATTTCATCAAAGAATTTCCATCGGGTTAGCGACACTGCTGTACTCATTCTGGTTCAGCGGTTCAGTCCGTGTCAGACGTTTTTTAACCGGCATGGCTACTCCCGGTGGCAACAATATTGCCGGTGGCTACGAGCAAAGCAGATACAGGCAACTCACTAGTGAGTGAACATTTACAGGATCGCTGTTATGAATATTGCAGGACGTCTTTTATTTCCTCTTTGCTGTCTTTACAGCTCATATTCATGTGCGGAAAACTGGTTTCTGCCATGCGCTGAAGCGTTGGATAAGCCAGGATTCAGCTTATTGAAAAAATATGTTGAATCCAGAAGCGGATCGACAGCCTCTATTCCAGAGAAGAACGATACCTGTTTCAGACTAAACAATTATCAGTTTTTAGTTAATGAGAACACTGAGGGGATTTATTTTTATGATGCTAAAAGAAGCACCTATGGTAAAGATATTCCAGGATTGCGCATGTATACGGAAATCAAACAGGAGTTTACCGGTGGAAACCACAAACACTACGCGCTGATATATTCATCAAATACCAATTTCAGATACAGTGACTTGTATCAGAAGTACGAGATTTTAAGTCTGATCGCCGGTAACAGTGAAAAACCCTACACCCGTTATGCGTTATTTGACTGGTATGAAGATCCGGGTTCCGGACTGTGTGGTACGACTGAGCCTGTTTCTGATGATAAATCTGCCAGTAGTGAAGTCAGTAATAAAAAAATACCTTTTGAATATGATGTATCGAAACCCAGGATTATTAATCAGAATAATGCTGATGTTGCAATATATTTTCATGTAAAGGAACAAAACTGCACAACATCAGCAATCAGAGAGTATGACAAGAAATTCATAATAATTAATGGATTATTTAAGGATGAGAGTGTCCGTTGAGAGATGTAAGAAATATGCATCTTCAGATATCTGAAATATGAATATCCAAGTCTTTCGTAGTCATTTTCATTGCGACGGGATAAATTCTAAAGTCTCCTTCTCGTTCATAGAGGATGTTTAGATGATATCAGTCCGCTCTGTGCTAGAAGCGGACATTGTAATAAATGATAAGGTTTGAAACGCCAGAGTATTAATTGAATCTTACAGCGACTCAACCACCTCAAATTCTTCTGTGATTAGTTCCATATCGTCAGAAAAATGTCCTACACTCGAGAAAAACCTCTTATGCTCTTGCTGCCAGTATTCAAGACTTAAATCGCCTTCACCTTCTTTGCGGGCAAACTCCTCAGTAACATCACAATAACGAACCAGTTTCATTGAAACCAGTCTGGTTACGCAGACCGGGACGTTCTCTCCATCAAGGATGATGTTATAGCTACCAATTTTCGGGGCAGGCTCTTCCTGCTGGTAAGAGATAAGAGAGCAGCAGGAGGCCGTTTTGATCCCTTTTTTAATCAGGTCAGCCAGATTGCTTGCCAGCTCTGGGCTGTCACCAAACTGCCAGGCAACTGCTCCTGGATACTTTGCTTTTAATACCTCAACTGTAGCCATTAACAGCCCTTTTATCGTCTATGAAAAATGTCATAAAGAGTTTTAACATATACTTTCCGGGCATTTAAAGAGATGCTATCACTCGGGTGTAGGGGGGCTCATCTGGCTCTGGGCGGACATCGGTCTACGTGTCAGTCCGCTTGGTGCTAAACGCGCACTTGTGATGGTAATTTTTTCCAGACAACACTTTTGCTACTTACGCGAATTCGGTAGCGCTCCTCTAAGACCGAACATATGACTTATCCGGAGGAGCATTTTAGAATCGGCCAGGTACTGTATGTTGATGAGAAAATTATGAAAGCCCTTTCCATTGTACGGCCTGCCGGAACCCAAATAGCAAACGGACTTAAAAGGCTGGAAATAAGGAAGTGGTTTCCTGACGTTCGAAGCGGGGAAAAGATATTACTGATTGAAAACGAAAATTTTCTTATGGAAGAGGGGCAGCAGGCGGTGGGGGAAGCAGTAGCCATCATCACATTGGGAGACATCAGAGAATTTAAACGTGAAGATGTCCTTGCCGCTTGCGCATCTTATTATGAAGAAGGTTGGTTAGCCTGGCAGATAAAAACCGTCCAGAAAATCGAGAACGCTTTCTCAATCCGGGCAGCCCGGAAGCTTTACGATGTGGATGATTCAGTGCTTACTTCCGCTCGCCTGATAAAGATTTGGTGAAACGCCTATTCAACCGAACCGTGCAACCGGGCCAGTCAGAAGGCTATAATGTCTGTCGAAATCCATACCTTTAAGGAAGAAATGATGAAAACAGGACTGATTTCTATGAGCCTGCTGGCTGTCATACTGCTCACCGGCTGCGACGAGGGCGCAAAGAGCGAGGAATGGTATAAGGCTCACGACAACGAGCGTAAAGCGAAATATGAGGAATGCCGTAAAGACTCCAATCCACGCGCCACTGAAGACTGCCGCAACGCAATTGATGCCGGTGTCCACGGAGGGCAATTTACAAAGAGCCCAGAAAAGGGTTGGTAAAACCAAATGAGCCGCCGCGAGGCGGTTTTTTTACGTCCTTTTTCAGAAATTAGGTATAAGGCCAATGTTACCGAATCACCCTGATGAAGCGTTGAATCCTATATACCGAACTATAACTGAATATACCAGATATACTGGTTAGACGGCCAAAGTCTGGACAGAGCGCGCCATTTTCCCTCGGCAACTTTCGGCAAGGCTTCGGCAGCGGAGACATTAAACGAATGCGTTTTACCGCCAACAGAGTTTTGCTTTGTAACAGACTTTAAAATGGTGACCTGTTCCCTTTGAATTAATACGCTGTTTCAGTGGCTATTCTTCATTTAGTGTTGGATAACTTCGAACGTCCGCTTTTGACAGACCTCTTTCATCATCAAAAAAATCAATGAGTGTCGATGAACCAGCCGTTCACCGCTTGCCTAAAAAGCATAAAAAAACCGCCTTGCGGCGGCTTGTGTATTTTACCATTTTTTATTGGGCCGCGCGAAGCGGGCGTTGCGGCAGTCATCGGTGTCACTCACTTTGATGTCTTTGCTGCATTCCGCCACCTTCGCGTCGCGCTCTTTTTCATGCGTTTTGTACCACTCAATGCTTTTTGCATCCGCGTCACAGCCGGTGAGCAGTATGGTAGCCAGCAGGCTCAGAGAAATCAGTCCCGTTTTCATCACATCTTCCTTTTAATGTTTGAAATGCTGATAAAATTATAGCTTACCAGCTTGCTTGCTTCACCAGACCGCACAATACTTTAGATAATTCATTAGCGTAAGCGGTTTAAAATATTAAGATTTTACTTACTCCTGAATGATCAAGTTCGTGAAATCAGTTACTAACACCATGCTATCAGATTGATAAATTTCAGGGTGTAATAGCCCTGTTTAAACCGGACACTTCACCAGTAAGACATAGTCATATAGCTATATTTTAGGAGTGTTCTGTAATGAAAATACGAATGTCCGCTCCTCGCTCATAGCGGACTACGCCCGGTTGCCCTCATGAGCGCTTCAGTCGGTAAAGTGTCAACTCAACCTGAGTCAGGAATTCAGCGCAGCACGCGGGCCTCCGTCACAAAAAGCCGTTCCCGTCTTCAGGACGCCATAACACCAGTGAACCATTTTTCGCATCAGTGCACCAATGGCCACCATCTTGGGTTTTCCCCGCAGGCACATTTCCTCGTAAATGTTACGCATACGTTTGTTATGAATCTTTCCGCACAGGGCTGACATGTAAAGTTTGGCTCTCAGCTGAGGCGGGCCGATTTTAGACATGCGTGGACGTCCCCGGACCGAGGTACCGGAACGCTTCCCGACTGGCACCACGCCCAGAAAAGCCGCCGCCTGGTCTGCTGATTCAAAGTGATGGCTGCGGAGCACAACCAGCATGTGCATCCCCAGTTGGGGCCCGACAGATTTAATAGACGTAAGCAGCGCATAATCCCGTTTAAGGTCAGGACTGGCCTTAATATGCGCCTTTATCTGCCGTTCGATATTTTTTACCTCTTCGCGTAACAGTTGAGCCATCCTGATGCATGAACTGATGACGTCTGCAGGCGTGTTTTCAAGCCTGTTTTCCTCCCGCACGGCGTCAGCGAGTATTACATCCCGCCGACGCAGAAGTGCGCTGAGATGCCTGATATCCGCTGCGGGCGGCTCCCAGCGGTGCGGTTTTTTCAGCAGCGCGTAACAGGCGAGCATATACGCATCCACTTTGTCCGTTTTGGTCATAATCCCCATGCCACGGGCAAACTCCCGGCTGCGGTGAGGGTTGGCCAGAGACAAATAAAAACCCGCATCGTGCAGGGCAGTGGCCAGCCGCTCGTGATAGACACCGGTGGCCTCCATCACCACATGAACATCTTCCGGTCCACAGTGCTGAAGTCTCAGCCAGCGGCTGATGTTCTCAACCGCACTGCGATCATTCGCAGGAGAGGTGAAATAAATTACAGAGACCAGCCGCCTGCGCAGAGACAACATGAAGAGAAAAGGTTTCTCCATTTACTTCAGACTGGCGAAATCGTGATGTTGGATCGGTTTTCCTTACCGGGGGAGCTTTTCTATATCAATGGCGAAGGCAATCTCATCTGCAAAAGAGCCTGGGTTTATAACTCTAATGGTGCAGAACGCATCATTACGGAATTTTGTAAGTCAGTGCAGCGCAGAGCGAACCAGTATAAGAACGGAAAACCAAGGCCAACAACGTTTATGACAAGATCGTATGTGACATCACCCAATCAGTATGCACAGACGACAAAAAAACCCGAAACGTTTGGTACCATAAACAGCAAAGCGGCTGGTCGTCTTCTGGCTGCGGGAGCGATTTATAATCAGAATCCTGAAATGTATGCCGACACCGCCCGAAAGCTGGGAGGAGATGCTGCTGCAGGTTTCAGTGAAGTGCTGAATCAGCAGACTGCAGGCTCTCTTATAGCACTGAGTTCAATACTGGCCATGGGTCGCGCTGCTGTTCATCCGACGTCGATCGCAGAGCTCGAGAAGCTCAAAAATTATCTGGGCACTTATAAAGGCGAGAAAAATCTGCTGAGTAACATTGATGTGGTAAAAATGGATTACATCAAACGGCCAGCGGCTGAACGAATGGTTTTACGTAACCAGTTCGACAAGGTGCGAAAATCTTTTCTGAAGGAAATTTCTGACAACCCTGACGTGAAAAGCCGGTTAAGCACGGATGACCTTACCCGAATGGCGAAGGGAAATAACCCCGTTAACTGGGATGTGCACCATAAGCTTCCTCTTGATGACAGTGGAACGAATGACTTCAGTAATTTGGTATTAATCAGTAAATCACCAGAACATGCCATGTTTACAACTACTCAGCAGCGCATTTCGCGATCCATCGCGTCAGGTGGTCCTACTGAAGTTTTATGGCCCGTACCAAAAGGTGTGATTTACCCATAGGGAGACAATGTCATGCTCAACACTGAAATGTCATGTGTAATTAATAACACTGTGGATTTGGCTCAAAAACTCGGTTATCCCGTGCATCCACCTTTTAAGGCACCCAAACCTGTTGAGGGGATCACTGGAGACTTGAAAGCTGAGCTGCAGAGTTTCTGGTCACAATACCTGGAATTTGTCGCCGGTGTTGATGGCTTCAGCATTGACGGTCATTCGATCTTTGGGCTGACGAGCCATGGTGATGAAAATAATGGCCTGTCTGAGTACAACGCTGAGTTATCAGGAACAGAGAGTGCTGAAGAAGGAAACAGAGGGTTTATATGGATCGGCACGTCAGGGACTGACTGGTATGTATATAACATTCCAGCTAATTCCTGGGAGATCAGAGACAGGATTGCAATTGACGAGGTTTATGATTCTTTCACAAATTTCCGTGATTTGCTGATGAGCATCTTAAATCGAATTAAAGAAGCGAATGACTTGGCTTGATTCTGTCCATGCAGAATCATCGGACAAGCTCACAGTTCTATTTGCAGAACAGGTTGGAACGCAGATAAGCAGCGGGACAGTAAAAAACACTGCAACCAATTGATATTTAACATAATGAATGTTATACGCACTTAAAACTCAATATTCTTCCAAGAGGACAGACTTATAAAATGTTACCAGAACAGGCTTCACTGATGAATGATCCCAAAGATTTAGACGCGGTGGTTGCAGCACTCCTGGCTTTTCTGGCACCCACAATCAGAGATTTTTGTATAACAAACCGGATGAAGAAAAACCTTGTGAAAATTCTGACCGTCGACGTCAGCACCCGCATTAACAAAATAGACAAATTTCAAGCTAAGGCAGATTGCAAAGCTACAAGGAGGGTTACAGACTTTTGAAACTCCTCCTGGCTAAACAGGGTGTGGGTTAAAAGACTACTGGACCGGGACCAATATCCTTAAACATTCTCCACCTCCGAGAGTTAAACTGATTGTAGTAGACAGTCGATGAATGCGTCAGTAATGTCAAAAGAAAGTCATTTGTCACATTTAGTCTGTTAGTCGTCCAGCTTTAACCGACTTTTTTAATGTTTTGCTGCTACGTTAAGGTTAAGCATCATGGTAAAAATGAATCGCCACGAGTTTATCAGACACCTCAGAGTCATTTAAGATGACTTAAAAGAGAGGTGCACATGAGCGGTAAGCGTTATCCCGAAGAGTTTAAAATTGAAGCAGTCAAACAGGTTGTTGATCGTGGTTATTCTGTTTCCAGCGTTGCAACACGTCTTGATATCACTACCCACAGCCTTTACGCCTAGGTAAAGAAGTACGGTCCGAATTCTTCCCTTCATAAAGAACAGTCAGATGCTCAGGCCGGGATCCGCCGTCTCCATAAAGAGCTGAAGCGGGTTACCGACGAACGGGACATATTAAAAAAAGCCGCGGCGTACTTCGCAAAGCTGTCCGACTGAAGTACGCCTTTATCCGTGATAACATCTGTTGCTGGCCTGTTCGTCTGCTCTGTCGGGTTCTGGATGTGTATCCCAGTGGCTTTTACGCCTGACTTCAGCAGCCGCATTCACAACGCCATCAGGCAGACCTGAGACTGACATGAAGGATTAAACAGTTCTGGCTGGAATCGGGATGTGTCTATGGTTATCGCAAAATCCATCTGGATCTGCTATGAGCGGGCAGCCAAAGCGGGAGCGGTCAGATAAAGAGTAAGGCGTCACACTAAGAACTGCACCTGTATGGACGGGATTAAAATATGCGGAGGTCATAAAAATTGCCCACGCCGTGTACGCATGATTTACAGGCAAGTGCCTCATGAGTTCCACCAAATTCGAGCACGTCAAAAGTGTGAAAATTTATTCGTAGTATGGATTGAAATTATTGAGTGCCAAATTGTGAAAGGTTAAAACTGTTGAATCTTCCAAAATACAGGACATATTTAATTTGGTGAATAACGCTGATGTTTTAAAGGAGCATCTGATTCTGGTACAAAATAGGTTAATAGTAAGGTATACGATTAACGATGCCACAAGTCAGCATTTCCCCTGCTCTTGTAATTCGTTACTTCCCTGTTCCGAATGCATTGCCTCCCCGATTATTGCTTCAGGCTTTCCCGCTTAGTGGATCTGAATGATATTGACGTCAGGATGCATCATTTAGCACCTGGAATCAAAGCTCATGCACGAAATTCTGTCTCTGCAATGTTGAAGCTGCGCATTCTTAATCGCTCTGAATGCTGAGCGTGAAAATAAACTTCCGGCCTCTGGATTTGATGTGGAAGCGATTACGCACTTATTCTCAACCTTCAGCGAAATAAACACCACGCAAACTGAGGTCGGGGGTGTACAGGCACACAGCAAGCCATCCTCCCGTAAAGATTCTGTCACGTCTATATAACGCTTTCCCGGAGCCATATCCTGGTGAAAGCTGTCAAATAAAAAACTGATTGTTTGCCATGCAGTTGGCCCCAGAGCGTCAGGCCCGGGTAATAATTAACTCAGCCGTAATCCTTAACCGCTAAAAAAATTTTATTTTTTACACTTTCATGTGTATTGAAACTTTTCAGAGAGTTGACCGGAAATGTTACAGCGGCTATAACCCTATTAGGTTCGATACTAAAATCACAAGATTTTAAGTTTAACCAAGTTGCTTTGGTATAGAAATATTTCACTCTTGCCCGCGATAAGTCAGGATGTTATCCGCATCTTCGTGGTTAAGATTTTTTCTGCACACAGCCAAGGTATTCTGAATATGTCAAATTCTGACAACGACGCCCTACCGTTGCAAATGTGCGCAAGCGAGGACGCCCAACAACAGCGCGCCATCATTGACGTAGCGCCGGGAAAGCCAGGGATTGAAGCCCGCTGGACATCGAGTGCCAAGAGCGGAATTGGCACCGCCCTTTCACCTGATTCCCGCGTCTGGTTCACCTTAAGCCACGGCATTCTCAACGAAATTTATTATCCGCGCGTTGACAGCGCCTGCACCCGCGATTTTGGGTTCATCATCACCGCCCCTGAAGGTTATTTTTCAGAAGAAAAGCGCGATTGCTCAACAGTAACCCATACGGTCTCGCCAGGCATTCCGGCCTTTTCGATCGTTAACACGGCCCGGGATGGTCGCTACCGGCTCGAAAAAGATATCATCACGGATCCTGCCCGTGACTGTGTCCTCCAACGCATCCGTTTCACCGCGCTAAAGGGGGATGTTGCGGATTACAAGATCACCGCCCTGCTCGCTCCCCATCTGGTGAACGCCGGGCAAATGAACACCGCATGGATCAGTGAATTTGAAGACAGGCCCGTGCTTTTCGCCACGGGTCGCTCTCGTTACTTAGCGCTCGTCTGCGATATACCCTGGACGGCAATGAGCGTGGGC
>Ga0157363_1000708_pt1 | contig 26029 bp, 12 predicted proteins | sample AttsexASBM1_FD_111477 | JGI IMG/M metagenome (GOLD analysis project Ga0157363, IMG submission 111477) | Fungus gardens microbial communities from leaf cutter ant in Ribeirão Preto, State of São Paulo, Brazil - Atta sexdens ASBM1 | ecosystem: Host-associated > Fungi > Mycelium > Unclassified ... | reverse complement strand
GTTATAAATAATGAACTTGATATTACTTTATTTTGAACTTAGGTATTAGAGTGTGATGTTACAAAGTATAACAAAAGACATAACACCTGTTACAGTCATCTTGTTATAAGACAAGAGTGCGGACAGACTTTGGCTAGGGTTAGGGTTAGCTGGACATAGATAAGTAATTAATTATTAGTCTACAACGGAGGAAGAGCACATGACCTGGAAGTCATGTGATAGAAGCTGGAATAGGCCTAGAGTGGTCTAGAAGGGTCTACGAGGCTAGAAGAGTTTAGATGATGACGTTAGGAAGCATGTACACCACATTGCTACTACATGTAAGATACATGAACATTAGGGCAGGATGCACAGTCTTGCACAGTCACTGCAGAGTAGACATGAGGTAGACACATTGTTGTAGCACGGACCACTTGTAACTTATATAAATAGGGTAGCAATGCAGCAAGTGCTCCTTATTGAGTTCTCTTGTAATCCCCACTACTAGATAGCCTACTGAGAGCTTTGCTGAAGTCAGCATACTATGAGTGCCGTTCCGGCAAGTGGTTGCTACAACACATCTGATTACATGATACAGAGAAGATCATAGAAAATTTTTGAATATATAACATAACTACAACATGTTAGTCTTATAGAGAGTATATAGACTTTAAGGTAGGTTAGTTGTAGTGTGCTCACAAACTGTAGTCTATAGTATATAAGATAGACTAGTTTGTAATAGAAACTCTATTAAGTTTCTTATATTACTCAATATTGTTACAACCTTAAGCTAGAGCTCAGGTTGTACTTAGGCAAAGACTTGAAAAGAAGGTAAGGGATGTTATAAGTGGTAAAGCAAAAGGATACAGGAAAGTATCTACACTATATATACCAGTAGTCTATGAGGAAATAGCACATACTCCATGAAGTCCAATGAGTCATATACATGAGGAGAGATTGAGGATGAAGCAAGGCTGGAGCACCTACTACATAAGGCGCTGACTGAGACTACTTTGGCGCAGCTGATTGTGTTGTCATACACTGAACCCAACTCCATGATGTATCCTCAAGATATTGATCATAACAAATATAAGAGTTATCTTTTATCTTATTGCTTAAACTTAAGTTATAATATACATGGTCTAAGCTTTAGCCACTACCAGTACCCAAGTGATTGTTGTTCAAGAATTTATATTGCCATTACATATAACCTTGCATTTATTAGTAATATTTTAGGTATTTTTATTAGAGTTCCTAGTTATTTGAACTTTATTATTTTCTAGTTACCTTAGTACTATTTTGCTAGACTAAAGCTTAAAGTACAAACTTTGTGTCTTTATTATAGTTGCTCTGACAGTAGAATAGAATTTCTTTTTCAAAGATCTTAGTATATTTGTTGACTATGTACTAAAAATATATAAGAGTAGACAAACCTGTCCTAGAAACTTTACTGAGTTCTCTTATGTTAACTGATATAAGATTTCTCTTTTATTCAAACACTTAAGTCTAAGTCATAATATTAGCATCTTGTTTAGCATCTTTGTTAACTCTGCTATAAATTGTTATCTCCCATTTATAATTACACTCTCTGGAAGTCTATATAACTTTTAATATATGCTATCTTTAACAATCTATTATATACCACAAAAATTATATCTTTTCCTGCTACTGATGGTAACTCCATAATAAACTTTATTTATTTTCATTTTATTTTTTTATTTCCATTTCTCTTTATATTCTTATTTTTAGACTTAGGGTTAAAGTTTAGTATGACATCATATATAACTGTCATATGTTACAGAAAGATGTAGAAGATTTCAGAATAATATAAAGTAGACACTTTGTAACTGGAACTCTATTGAGTTCTCTTATATAATTCCTATACAAAGTTCTTTTCATACCTTAATACTTTGAAATTTAAATTATAACAATCAGATGTATTTATAGTTTCTCCAGTATCTCATTTACCATTAGCTTTTCTGCTAGTACTTTAGTTCTATTTTTCATCTTCTAATATAAATCATATCTATTCACATATTTTCTCACATTCTTTGTCACTTCCAGCTACTAATAACTCCTTATCACTAATTCTATTTTTTATATTCTAGCCAGACTGCCAGTACCAAACTGTTACAAACTCAAGTCCTTAGAGTAGAACAAGTAAATAAACCTTATATTGGGTTAACACAAGAGAACTCAATAGAGAACTTTATACAGGATTGTCTATCTTATATACTAGGACTCCATGGTCCATGCTAATTACTTCTAGCCTACTCTAAACCGCCATGTGTTTACCTTAAAGTTAACATGTGTTAAACATGTTGTATGACATCATTTTTCCAGAACCTTTTATGCTTTTCCATGTGACATATGATTGATATGTGATGGTGTGACAGTAATATCACATTAACCCTAATCCTAAGTCTCCAAAGATAAAAATAAAAGAGAAGAAAGTAACAAATAAGAAAAGAAGAAAAAGAAAAAATAAAATAGTTAGAGTCCACTATCTTGAACTCTGACATCTGCATACTATTATTCTGATGTTAGCTTAGTATTGTTTTACTAGATTGTAATGGACATTAAATTATTTAGAACATTAGCCATCTTTAGAAAATCCCATTTTGTTTTCTTAGATTTTCCTGAAGATAGGTGATATTTGATTACTAGCTGCTATAATATAATCTTAGGTTTTCCTAAAGATATAAAATACTTTAACACTAACTTAGCTTTATCTATTATTTATTCTGGATAACAATAAACATATCTAATCCAAATATTCTTTTTCAGCATAAATTACCTCTACATTCCAATTACCAATCAATTTGTAGATAAACTCTCTTCATTTCACAATAAACTCCATAGAGTTTCTAATAATAACTATCTCAATAACCAACAAACCCAAAGTATACTTAGTTTCACTATTTTTAGAAAACTAAAACCTGTATTTGTCAAAAATTCTTGGAGTAGACTTAGTAAACTTAGTAATTTTATATTTTTTCTCTTAAAAAATATACTAGAAATAAAGATGAAAAAAACAGATAGATTGAATAGAAGATTATGTTGAAAGATAAAAACAAAAAGCAATAATTAAAACCAAAAATTAATAAAGAAAGAATAAGTTCAAGGGTCTAATAGAGATAGTAATAGAAGGACTAGAAGTAAACTTAATAAAAGAAATTTAAAAAAGCAAGAAAAGAAATGTAGAAGTATTTAGAGTAGTAGAAGAAATGAAGAAGGTAGAAGTAAAAGCATTAAGAAAAAATGAGTGGCAGATTGAAGACAAATCAGTGTTGAAAAAAAAATAAAGTATATATACTAGAAGATAAAAAGTAAGAGTAGAAATCATTCAGTTATACTATAATGTATGTAAGCCTGCTGCTTACCTGAGTTTCCATAATCAGCATAAATACTTCTGGTTAGCTAAAAAGTATAAGCTTTCAGTTAAATTACCTTTTGGTATAGTTGGTTTGTGTTAGAAACAGACCAGCCACTGAACCAGTTACACTAAAAGTGTACAATGTCAAGCTTAGCTTTGACATCTGGCTGGTACTATATATGTACTTCATACTGTACTCCTGACAGCAGATAGTTAAGAACCTAAGTTGAAATATCTAGAACATTACTAAAAAAGAGATAGGATATATATTTGATAGTGATGGAGAGGCAGTGAGCAACAATCCAAGAAGTCTTTTAAAAAGACAAGATATAAGTGTGGGGTTTGTGATTGATAGTAACAAAGTTCATAAGTCTTGCAGTAAAGTTTGGAGACACTAAGAGGCAGAAACATCTATATAAATCAGAGTTGAGAATGCTTACTTGGTTCAGTACAATGAAAAGTCAAATTCTCTTATAGTAGTCAATACTTCTGTATTAGTAATACTCTTTGCTCAGAGTTAGATAAAAGTTATGAGTTATATTCATATTTATGTAAGTATTTGGAGATAATGTAGGAGAGGGTCTTAGAAGAGCTTAAGAAGTTAGAGAAAGAAGAGAATATGTAAGTAGTTCTGGAGGATTTTATGATAGAAGAGAACAAATAGTAGATAAGAATACAGAGATAGTTTTCTAGTAAGATTGGAAGATCTTGTTTGTTTATTAGACTTGGTTAATATATATTGAACCAAACTGTAGAGTTTGTGATGCTAGAATACTCTATGAGTAAGATTGTTACAAACTTAAGATCTTAAGGTTGGTCAAAAGAAAGAACCTTGTATAGAATTTACATAAGAGAACTCGATAGAGAACTCTGTACAGGATTGTCTACCTTATATACTAATACCTAATGGTCTGTGCAAGCTATTTCTAGCCTATCCTAAATGACCATGTGTATACCTTAAGGTCAACATGTGTTTCACATGTTGTATAATGTCATCCTTCCAGAACCTTTTATATCCTTCTATGTGACATGTGACTTGTGACCATGTCATCTGATGTGACCTGCTGTGTGAAAGCATGATCTTGTCACTCTGATCCTAATCCTAATTCTAAAAATAGAATAAAGGAAAATAAATCAGAAAGAAAATAAAAATGAGGAAAGAAAGTAAGAAAATGTTAAGTCCACTTATTTTGTTCTTGACAAAGATAGTGATCTTACCTAAATTTAACTGTTATAGTCTAGAGATTGGTATATCTAGTATTAGAACAACTAAAAGAAGTCTGCAGAGTTACATGGAGTTTACATTTGGGGAAATCTAAGATTTATTGACAAGATATTTTAAAGACACATCTTCTCTCCAGGAAAACTTAAAAGAACAAAGGTTTCTGGAGGCAACAAACATTCTATATATTCTTACTATATATTTTAATCTTCTTAATTAGCTTACTTCATAAGGAATGATAATAACAGCATGGCTAAGAACATTTTTGATAAAAATATCTAGAATTTTAGTCTAGAAAGGAAGTAGTGTTGTCATTAGCAATAGATAAGGAGGGGCAGCAATAATAAACAGAACTATACTTAAGAAAAATCTATAGTTAGGAATAGCAGAATTGACTAGACAAATTCTGTGAGATTAGTGATAGCATTTGATGTTTGCAGTCTAAAGAGAAAGATAACTCTATAAACTTCAGCGATATTAGAGTATTAGAGTTTTGTGAAAGAACAGGTTCTCTTACATCTATTTTCTCTCATAGATTGCTATAACTCAAAGCAACAGAAATTGCATGAAATTTTATAGTTGAAAATTCTACTGATTTAGTTTATAGAATTCTGCTACTCTATCTAGTGTAAATATATTTGAGATATTTTCCCAAAAATTCTTCTCTAGGCTAAAGTCCTTTTATTTGACCAGATATTGGAACTTTTTGTAGTGCCAATTGCTATCTAGAATCTTTCCAACTTCATACTCTTTTTGTTTATCTATAAGGATAGAATCTGGAAAAGGATTCAAATATCTACTAGGTAATGGGTCTTTAGTCAGCTTGATGACATTGAATACTAGATATATCTTTCTCAATATTAGTGAGATTCTATTTACTTCTCTACCATATAAGATCTGAGATATTGATGTAACAGTTTGATTGAGGAATATATAGTGTGAATGTTTATAAAGCTAAGATATACCTTGTTATCAAGTTAAAAGACTAGGGTTAGAGTCCATTGTACAGTGTTATATCTTTCTGTGATTTGTAAATTGCAAACTTAATCTTTTGGCATAGTTTTTATCTGCTCTGTAGACTATATAATGTTCTCTAACTTAGATCTATGGTAGTACAGTTCAAATTTTATCTAGAGAAGGTAACTTATAGTCAGAAAAACAGATATTGCTTGATAGAACATAAACATGGTTGTTATGCTAGAACTTTGTCATAAGCAAGAGATTATACCAGTCACTTTGCCACTTATTCACAAACAACTGAAGGTATTGGTCAAGTTCCTAATTAATGTACTCTATCTGCTTATCTAACTGGAGATATCATACTGTCAATGAAGCAATCTTAATCCCAAGCATGTAGTACAACTCTTGAATAAAAAGTATAACAAACTGTAGTTCTCTATCTAAGACTACATGTGTAAGAAGGCTATGTAATTTCTAAACATAACATAAAAAGAGTCTTGTAGCACCCTTTATAATAACAGCTGTATAAATCAGAATAAAATATATCCTTTTGGACATAGAGTTTATCACTGTTATTACTGCGTTAAATTCCATAGACTCTGATAGCTTAACAACAAAGTCCATACTTATAGTTTTCCATCTAGTATTCAGTACTGGTAGTAAACAAAACTTTCTGAGAGATAGGTATTAAGTTAGCTTAGTATATAAGCGAAAATTACATATACTGTCTTTAACCACTCCAAAGACTATAAGAACTTTGTTACAGAATTTTGGAGTTCATATATAGCTCTAGCCACCAGTTCTTCTTATTTGCCTAGTATCATATATCAAGTCTACCCATTCCAAAGATATGTCTCCACAGTAGTATTGTCATTGTAACATCTCTGAGACAAGTTTGTCTTCCATGACAACTATTCTTCTTGCAATATGTTCTTGTGGCAGTGATAACAACTTGAATATTCAGTCTTTCTATAATAGGAATACTCCTATTGAACTCAGTCTTTTATGGCAGAGTTCTCCTATCTGACTTCTATTAGTATTTCACCACTGAAACCTTTGCTCAGAGCTGTACACTGAAATCTCTGAGCATCTCCTAACTATCTAACTTATATATAAGATTAGTAGTTACACTGTAATTTGCTAGTCTAATAATCAACAAAGATAACTTCTATTAAACTTGATCCTTGGTATTCAACAGCAAAACACCAATATTAGCACTCACTCTCATTTCAGACTTCATTTATTTGAAGTTGCAACCATGTAACAGACAGGTAGTGTAGCATATAAGCTGAAGCCAAGGTTGTTCTGACAAGTCCACATTACTAAGCTCATTTCACAGAGTTTCTATACTTTATGTATTCCTAAGCAAACCCTACAGGCTTTCATCTTCTGGTATGAATTGTGTCTGACACCTAGTTGGTTTCTCTACTCAAAGTCTATTAAAAGAGTCTTCTTCTATAGCCATATTTTCTAATACTTGAACAGTAAGAAACTCAGGCTTGAAAAACACTATATCCCAATTATCTTGGAAGCCTATACTATGATCTACTCATCTTATTAGTGTATCAAACTTACTCATAGACTTCCTTGGATGATGGTATAGTAAGAAGCCTAATCTTGCCAGATATAATAACTACCAGACTTGTCTTTGGTTCAATTTTTGCCAATCATGAAATACTCCAGGTTCTTGTAATCAGTCTAAATATTAACTAGGATTACAACTTCTTTTATGAAATGATACTATTCTTTCAATATATAGATAATTACTAGTATTTCCTTATTATATATCTCATAGTTGTATTTAACTAAAGAGAGAAACTTACTAAGGAAAGTGACTGGATTCCACTTACCATCTTCTTAGAAGGCTTGGAAGAATATTGCACTGATTATGAAGTTTGAGCTATCTACAAACTGCTTATTGCTTAGAGTTCTAGATCTAAATACTATTGCTTTCTGTTATATTGAAAAGAAAGTGAGAAATATCTGAAAATCTATAGATAAACCTCTGATAAAGTTAAAAATATCTGTAAGTCTGTATAAGTGGTTGATATAGGTCAGTTATAAGCTTTGATAATCTTTATGAGGTCTATCTTGACCTAATCTTTAGAAATCACCAAATCTAGGTACTTAATATATATATTGTTAAACTCACACTTTTTAGAATAAAGAAAGAGTTTGTGCTCAGCTAAGACTTTCAAAATTTTGCAAACCACTCTATAGTACTCTTCTAATGTCCAGATGAAAATAAGAATATTATCCAAATATACTATTATGATATCTTCTGCTATAAGGTTTTAAAAAATGTTTTTGATAGTTTGAAAGATAGCTAGGCTATTGGTCATACCAAAAAACATTACTAAGGGTTTATTAAGCCTATAATTCTATATAGAAGGCTATCTTTTACTTATTACTAGGCTTAATGCAAACACTATTAAAATCTCAGCATATATTTAATTTGGTAAAGTATCAGATATCTTGGAGTTTTGTAACAAGCTTAAAGATCAGTGAAAGTGGATACTTATTCTTGGTTGTAATTGTATAAAGATTTCTCTTGATAAAAAAGACTGGCACAGCTATAGGGAACTTTAAAGATCTTATTTGTTCAGTGCAGAGATTCCTTACAATAAAGCAACTCTGATTGCTCTATAGAGGACAGAAGATACACTTTACGTATATAGTCTCATCTATGATGATTTAGAAAGATGTCAAAATCCTCTTTTGTAAAGACTAACTCAAAATTTTGCATATACAAATAGATGAAAGAAATATTATTCATAATCTAATTTTAGTAAAAGACTTCAAATAAAACATTAGGAAGAAATAGCTATAGCTCTAAGATTAAGAGTAGAAGAAGTAGTTGGGCCAGGTAAAAACAGTCTTCTAGTTTTTCTACATAACTATTAGATATCTATAGAGATTTAGAAGTATCTTCAAAGTCTTTAGCTAAAAAAAATAAATTAGAAAAATAAATAGTTAGGGTATATATTTAGTACTTCTTAGCTTTTTGGAGGTCTTAGCAACCAGAGTAGCATATAGAACACCTTATTATAATTACTTCTTTTTTCTACTAGTTAACCTTGAGATTGTAGTATTTGAGTTATATAAAGCCTAATATGAAATTTTGCTTATTCAAACTTGAGACTATAAACAAAGTTTATTCTGAGTGGAACTTATAGCAAAGCATCATATCCATTACTTTGTTAATTTGACTAGTGCTACAACTTGAGTTCCAAAGAGTTGGAACAATAGAGAAATTTTACATTAGTATTGATATAATAGAATTTTGGGTATAGAGTAGTTTATCTTATATACCTCAGACTATGGTTTGTGTGTAACTGTATCTAGCCTACTCTAAAAGCCATGTAGTATATAGAGAAAGATGTAAAATATTCTAAAAGAATAATATTATTATAATATAGTTATAGTATATTGGCCTTATATATAATATGATGTTGTAACTGTAACTGTGATATATAACTAAATTTAATAGCTGTCACTATTTGTAATAGTTGTAACAATCATATTTGATGTTATGTAGCTATCTTTTAATTAAGTTTAAATTGAAAAAATTTGAGTTAACAAAAGTCTCTGTTGTGGCAACCACTAACTAAGATGGTCAATAGTACATTAAGTAGTTTTATATTGCAAGAGTCTCATGGGAATCACAAGAGAACTTGACAAGGAGTCTCCAATATATTACTATCTTGTTTATATAAAGAGTATATGGTTTATGCTAACAATAAATACTCTTACTCTAAAGTATATATATTGTTTGTAAGTCCACTACACTGTTATCATAAAGCAAACATGGTGTTTCTATACCTATAAGTCTGAGTAGACTTCACTTGACTCAAATACCAAACACTGAATGCTCAAGACTGTGATGCTTAATGTAAGAGTAAGAAGGCATTACAGGAGAAACTGTAATTGTTTAGGTAATTATGTAATATAATATTACCAGACAAGAATAAAGAGAAAATATTATCTGGTAATGAAATTATACCAAAAGGCTGAAGCTAAATATTAAGTAGTAATCTCCAGGATTACAATATCTTTGATATTATTTTTTCTAGTTTCTTCTACTATATTCCAGATCTATGACATCACATCATGTGACTGCAGTCACATGCATCTTCATTGTCTAAGAAATAAAATAAAATAAAAAGAAAAATTAAATCAAAGAAATAGACAAAAAGAAAAGAAAATTAGAATAAAATATAAGAGTTCAAGTATATCATGACAGTCTCTATAACTTTAGGGTTGAGTTGACCAGTACATGTACCAAGAAGATTTCAGAGATATCAGTAGTTTCTAAAGCAATATTATAAAGTTCCATAAGTATTGAGAAAATATCAATAACATTGGGAAAATCTCTTTTTATTATAAACTAACTTCTAAAACTTCTACTTCCTAACCTTAGATAAGACTCTAACTAGTTCTAGGTATACTTTTGCATTTGTGTCTACTTGTACATGAATTAGTCTTTCATATTTCATCTCCTAGTAACTTATTATCTGTTACAAACTTCATTTAACTTGTATCTTTATTGTCAGATATGGTTCACACCAGGAAGCAAAAGCCCATGGGGTTGGGTCAGAAATGTATAGAGTATGTAAACTCCATGAAATGAGCTTGGTGATGTAGACTTGTTAGAACAACCTTAGCTTTAACTTATGTGCTATACCATCTATCTGCTGCATAGTTATAACTTCAGATGAATGAAAGAAGTCCAAGATAGAAGTGAGTACTGATTTTGTATGTCACTGTTAAACACTGGGGATCAAGTTCAATAGAAGTTATTTTTATTGATTATCAGACTAGCAAATTACAATGTAACTACTAGTCTTATATACAAGTTGGATATATAGGAAATGCTTAGAGTTTCAGTGTATTACTCTAAGTGGAGGTTTTAGTAATGAGACACTGATGGTAAGATAGGAGAACTCTGCTATGAAAGACTGAGTTTGATAGGAGTATCCTGGTTGTTGTATCACTGCTATTGAGACATGTTGCAAAAAAAGTAGCTATCATGAAAGATGAGCTTGTTTTATAGATATTGTAATGACAACATTACTATAGGGACATATCTTCAGAATGGATGGACTTAATATATGATATAAGTAGATACATTATAGTTCTCTAGTCTAAAAATTGACTAAGATAATATTTCACTTCTCTTTCTAAGTTCTCTTACACTTTTATTCTTTCTCTAATATTAAAACCACATGACAAATAGTGGCATAACACATAAGTTAAAACTAAGGTTATTATCTAAAGTTTAGTTACAAGTCCATAAATAAGCTTTCTAACTTGATTTACAATTCAGGTACTTTATCTACTCTTATAGATAACCACATCTGTTTTTAGATAAGTTTTCACACTTGATCTAACTTTCTTCTATACTTGAAGCAAGATTAGCTGCTTGATACTCTTTCTATTTAAACTGTGTTATGACTTAAGCTTAGAATTTAAAGCAAAAGAGAAACCTTGTTAGTTAACATAAGAAAACTTAATAGAGTTCTTAGTATAAGTTGTCTATAAGGTGTTATATGCCAAGTTCATCCATTTAGAAAATACATCCCTATGGTGATACTGCCTTATTAACATCTAATCTACAAGCCTACCTTCCATGACAGCCACCTTTTCTGCAACATGCCTCATGGCAGTAATACATCTATCTGAGTATTCTGTTTTTCATGATAGGAATACTCTTATTTGACTCAGTCTTTCATAGCAGAGTCATACTCCTATCAGTGTCTCAACACTAAAACCTCTGCTTGAGATGATAGGAGCTATACTACCAAAACCCCAAATATTTCCTATAGTATGTACTTGTATATAAGACTAATAGTTACACTGTAATTTGCTAGTCTGATAATTAACAAAGATAATTCTTATTGAACTCAATCTCTAGTGTTCAACAGCAACACACCAATCAGCACTCACTCCTATTTCAGACTTTTTTCTTCCATATGAAGTTGCAACTATGTGGCAGACAGATGGCACAATATATAAGCTAAAGCCAAGGTCATTCTATAAGTTTGCATCTCCAAGCCAATTCTGTAGACTTTCACTCCTAGTGTGAACCACACCTGATATAAGGCCAATATATAATAATTAAGCTATTATAATATTACTTATTTCAAAATCTTTTATATCCTTTTTTGTATTATATAACTGTTACTGTGACATGTGTGGCAAGCCTGTGACAGTTGTAACATTACATTACTATCCCTTAAACAAGTCTCAATAAGAAAAATTAGAAACAGAAAATAAAATAAAAAGAGCAAGAATAATAAAAATATATAGTAAACTATAAGTTCAAAGGATCTTACTCAGCTTAGTTATCTACAATTGGAAGTTCAAATCTGTAATGTTTAGAATTAAGATTAAGAAAATATCATAGGTAGCTTTGGATATTATATAGTGTTTAGCCAAATAATATAATATAGAAACAAAAAGAAGAGATATTATCTTATCTTATCTATATAGTAGTAATTCTCAGGATTACACCCTCCTTACTCTGTAAAATTTAGATCCTTTTCTCTTGTTCCTATTAGTTAAGAGTCTTATTTTGTAATTCTATATCTGATAGCTAGATATTGTGTTCTAGCCTCTATTTTTTAAAGGCTACCAAATAATGTTTGCCTCAGCTTATCTTCTTCTTATTAAGAATTTAATCTACAAGCCATTCTTTACAACCATCAGATAAGAGAATAGGTTCTAGTTAGATAAGTTCCTAGAAAGGAAAGAGACTGGGATTATTTGTCTAAAAACAATATAATTAGCTTATATAGAAGGAAGAAAACATATTGCCTAAGTTAGAAAGTTCCAGTATATATCTGGAAAAGCTTTAATAATCTTTCATAGTCTATTGTATCTTAGTATAAATTTAGTAGAATGTTTATTCCTCCTAGACTTGTATTCTGAACAACAATTTTTTATGCTTAGTATTACCATATTTCTCTTTTGATAGATATCTTCCACTGTATAATGTAAGTTAGTATAATAGACTTGTTGAAATTTTGTTGCCATAAGAGAATCTTAGGTATTCTTGATATTATTTTGAAGCTATTCAAGTATTTGGAATGCTTTTGAGGCTTCTTCAGTATCTTGGGTAGTTTTAATTAAGAGGAAAATCAGCCCATAGTGAGAACTCTGAGCATAGTTGAAAGAAAGAGTAGCTGGTTGATATATTAACTATGTTCATGATACAAAAGTATATTCTAGGTAATTTTTTCACCCATTCTTTCTATTATCAATCTGTATGGTAATGTAGCATTTGACTTACTATCATGTTTATATACTTTACTGCTCCATTAGTTTTTAAATGATAAGCTAATAACATTTTTACTTCTATCTGTTTATATAACTCCTTCCAGAATTTACTAATAAATAGTTTATCATGATTGGTTATGATTTCCAAAGAAAGTATAATCCTGAAAATTACCACTTAACACATCTAACTCTGGTTTCTTAATATAATCTCTTCTTTTCAGACAATATTTCCTCTTTTCTTATTAGGTAATATTACTGAGTAGATATTGTATAATTATCTAAATAATTGTATTTTCTCTTGTAATACTTTTACTTTTACATTAAGTATTATAGCCTTGAACACTTATTACTTGGTGTCTAATTTAAGTGAAGTCTATTCTTATAATACCAGTTGTCAAAGAATAGGCATGCTACTTCCTGGGCTATGTTTTTTGCATAGTATGGGACTAGACAGATATCTGCTGAGCTTAGTTGGTCTATTATTGTCATTAGCATATCATACTCTTTGTCTATTGGTAGAGGACTAATAAAGTCAATGTTAATGCTGTCAAAGTAGCTGTCTAGAACTGGAAGAGAATATAAAGGGCTCACTGGTTTGAAGATATTACTCTTATTTTACATATATTCAGTATAGGGCAGGGTATAGAAGTTGTTCAGATCATAATATATTTGTGGCCAGAAATAGCTTTCTCTTAATATTTCATAGCATTTACCAAATCCAAAATGCCCAAGTATATCATAAGCTAGCTAAAATAGTATTTGTCATATGGTGCTATATTTAGAAATAACTAGCTGATCCTTTAAGAATAAAAGTTTAGTTATAGAGTTAAGATGAGCTCTTTTATGTGAGACTAGGTTATTTCTCAGCTTTATACACCACTTATTTACATCATATCCTTTTATAATCTCCTTAAGAAGGGCTAAGTTCATCTCTAGTTCAAGTGTAGCTACTATTGACTTAGCTTTACTAAAAAGATTAGTCTGTTTGTAGTTTCCAGAAGAAATGTGTATTCTAGATATCTAGATAGTAAGTCTGCAACTATGTTGTTTGAGCTCTTAATATACTTGATGTTCAAGCTATATTGTGCTGAGATGTCAGCCTAGTGAATTTAATAATATGATAAATTTTTTTGATTCTTGAAGTATTTGAGGGTATGATGATCTGTATATACCAGAAATTGTACTCTAAGAAGATAAAAACACTATTTCATCAAAGGCCACTGAGCAAGTTCAATACAGCTTCTATTCCTATTAGACTTGTATTTATTATTACATATATTGTTTTTTCATAGTTATAGTTGATTGTTGTTAGAGATTTGGCCTTAGAATAATTTTTGATGGTTTCAAATACCTTTTGGTATCTTTCTGACCATTTTGTAAAAGCTCTGTTAAATTCTTTTTTTACCAGTATTATGCTGGAAGATGTCTTTTTATGAAAAAAAAATACTTTCATAAGGTTTTTAAGTATATAAGCCCTTTTTGAAGGCATTAACAAGAAGATCTTATACTTTTAGATAAAGCCTCAGATTTTCTCAAGATGTAGTATGATAGTTATAAATCAAACTAGATCTTGGGTAAAAGAAATCTTTAGGAACAAGAAATACTACTTGCAAACAACTAGCTATGAAGTATATGTACTTGTGAGAGAGTTTTACTAGGTTACAAATATTTAGATGGTTGAATAAGGCAGAAATATACTAGATTAAAAGCTAATGAAGTCTAAAGTAGTAGAGTGAGAAGAGGTAGCCATAGAAACAGTAAAGGAAGAATGGAATAGGGAAGAATGGAATAGGCTTTTATGAGTAGGAATTAATTATTGAATTGATGTTGAGTTGTAGATTAATATAAAAAGCTTTATTATGGCTTAGATCTCTATTTTCTAATTTTATTCTTGGCATTTTTAGAATAGTACACAAGCTATAAGTGGAGGAGAGTAAGAGAGAAGACCTCTATCTGAATACCCTACTCAAGAGCAGTTAAACTTTTATTTTATCAAGTGAGCATTATTAGTTTGTATCTTCAGTTGTAATATTCAACTTGAGAGATATCTTTAGAGTATATCAGATATATCTAAGATAAATAGTATTATTGGAGAATTTCAAGGAGCTTTGCAATCTATTCACTAGATTTTCCAAAGGAACTTGCTACATAGTGTAAAGTTCACTGTTTAGGAGTGTGTTAGCAAGAGAAAGTATTTGTGAGCAAATGTTGCTCATATATTTCTTTTAATATTCTTTCTAACTTCATTCTTTCATATTCATAAGAGTTCTTTTAAGAGTTTTAATCTTATTTTTATATTATTTTTTCTATTCCTTTGTTAAAGTTGTAAACAATGGACTGGACCTTATTATATTTTCCTTTTGATTCTATTTTCTTTCTCTCATTTTCCTTTATTTAGAGTTTTTTTCTTGTTCTTTATTTTAGACTTGGTGGAAGAAGTGGTATAATATCATATAACATGGTAACAATATATTAGCTTTATAGAAAACATATATACTTTAGAATAGGTTAGTTATAGTGTACATACAGATCACAGTCTGTGATATATAAGGTAGACTAGCTTGTACTTAGAACTCTATTGAGTTCTTTTGTGTTACTCAATACAAAAGTAGTCTTTTATTTTTACTCAAAGATTTAAGTCATAATATTAGAACTCAATATTCTTTTCTGAAACTACTTAACACAGAGCCTTTTCTAAATATCCTACTCTCTTACTATCTTTGACTGAAAGCAACACTACTTTTAGTCAAGAAGAATTACTAGGCCCTAGACATAAGGGGTATACTTGTCAGACAAAGGAAGCTTGACTATTTATTTTATATTAAAGCCTACTAGTACTTAATAGATGTAATAACCTTGTGTAGACATGTTCCTTACTTTTTTTAATTATTAGCTCTATGCTGTTAGTCCCTTGTGACCAGTACATTCTTAAGACTAGAGTAGAATGGTCTTCTTAGACTAAAATTGTTTACTTTCTTATTAAGACAGTAGTTGGTAGCTTAAGTAGTCAGTAGATAGTATAAGATAGGATAAGAAGAGGGCCTACTAGTACTTACCGAGATTGCTTCAAGTTCAGAATACAAATCTAAGAACAAGACCAGCACTAGTACCTCTCTCTTACTATTCTACATATCTTTACCACCAACACTACCATCATCATTACTATCACCAATCAACTCTTCTTTCTCATATCACAATAATAACAACAACATGAGTTAACACAACTTACAGTAATTTACAAGGCAGTAACAGAAATAGTTGGTAGTGATGCAAGTACAGATATAAACATTACTGGTAGGAAGAGTAAGAAGAAGAGTGACAGAGGGATCTAATACAGGATCCAATATAGAGATGGCCAAGCTACTAGTGTTTAATAGAGAAGCAAGTAGAGTTGTGAAATTTATTACAGCATGCAAGTTATATTTGAGAATGAGAATAAGAGAGATGTTGGTGGAAGAACAAATCTAATAGATACTATTATATGTATAGGAGGGATTAGTAGATATATAGAAGGAAAATCTGTTGGAGGATTTGAAATCAGAGGAAGTAGAATTTGGATCAATAAGAGAGTTTTTGTTGGAACTAAAGAAAAAATTTGGAAGAGGAGATAAAAAATCAGTTAAAGTAGCAGAACTTAAAAGAATAAAGCAGGGGGGAAAGACAATGGAAGAATTTGTTCAAGAGTTTAAAAGGGTAGTAAGAGAAAGTGGTTATGAAGGAAGAGTATTAGTGGAAGAATTGAAAAGGAGAATAAACAAGGTGATAAGAAAGAAGTTGATAGAGATAGAAAAATCTCCAACTAGCATTGAACAGTAGTATATTCATACCACTAATTTGAATAAGCACTAGAAAAAGAGTAGAAAGAAGAAAGAAAGATTAAGAGGTAAAAGCAGAAACTAGAGGCAGAGACAGATAAGCATAGGGAATAACTAGGGAGAATTCAGGCTATAAATACCTCTATCTCAAGTGTAGTCCAGGAGACAGGAGATATAGCAGGTACTAATAGGACTTACTCTAATAGAAGAGATAAAAAGAACAAACACAGTAGTAGTCAAGAACCTCCTGTAAGGATAAGAAAGGAAAGGAGGAGAAGGAATAAAGAGAGATTCTTATACAATGAATATAAATAGAGAGAGAAATTGTTACAGTCGTAAATGTTTTGGCCATTTTGTGTGGAATTGTAGAAATTGGGAAATAATAGGCTAAGGAAAGAAGATTAAATATGGGAATAATATGAACAATATAAACAATTTAAAAGAGAAGAAGAGTTTAGTAGTTTTCAACTAGGCTTTTGTAATAAATTTCATATACTAGCTGATAGGATAATACAAGCTGGTATTCTGGACAAAGAAGAAACTAAAAAAGATAGGAACACAATTTTAAGAAGAAAAGGCCAAGAAAAAGAAAAAAAGAAAAAAAAATCAGTAAATGTAAGAAAAATAAAAGAAGGAGAGACATTGAGGAAAGTAACAGTAAATATAGGACTAAAGAGGATAAATATACAGGAGAGAATTACAGTAGAAGCATTATTAAATAGTGGAGTAACAGGTTTGGTGATAAGCTCTGAATTTATGAGAAAGCAAGGATTCAAGTTAAAGAAGATTGAGATACCTATTTATATAAGGAATGTAGATGAAATATTTAATAAGAAGGGACCAATAGAAAATACTGTGGAGGTGAATATTTATTATCAGAGATATAGAGAGAACAGAGATAAATATAATTGGTAGACAGAAGTGGAGTGTAATTTTGGAAATGCTATAGCTAGTTTACCATAACCCTAAGATTGATTGGAAAACAGGGAAGTAAAGATGATAAGGTGTTCAGAAGAATGTGAGAAGCCTAGATAGAAGAAACAACAGAAAGAAGAAAAAAAGAAGGAAAAAGAAAAGAAACAAGAAGAAAAGAAAAAGAAAAAGGTAAGAAAAAAAAAGAAAAAGAAAAGAAAAATGATAAAGATGAAGAAAGTAGCAGAGGAGTGGGAAATTTGGGATGAGAAAGAAAAGGCAGCTAAATTAGAGGAGGAAGTAAAGAAGTTAGTACTAGAATGTTTCCATAAGTAGACTAGGGTGTTTGGGAAGAAGGCAAGCAAAAGAATGCTGACAAGGAAGGTATGAGATCATATAATAGAACTAAAGAAGAGATTTGTACTGAAAAAAGAGAATGTTTACTCCTCTGTTCAGAGAGGAAAGGGAAAAGATAAGGGAGTTTATTTAGGAGCAGATGAGAAAAGGATATATTTGACTGTCAAAGTCACCACAGACAGCACTGATATTCTTTGTAGGAAAGAAGAATAGAAAGAAGAGGATAGTACAAGATTATTGGTACCTTAATAAGTAGATGGTAAAAAACAATTACCCACTGCCACTTATTTCAGATGTTATTGAGAATATTGGAACCAAGAAGATATTTACAAAAATGGATCTAAGATGGAGATATAACAATGTGAGAATAAAGAAGGAAGATGAGTGAAAAGTAGCCTTTACAATATTAGAAGGATCATTTGAACCAACAGTTATGTTTTTTGAATTAATAAATTTACCAGCCATATTCCAGGCTATAATGGATGAGTTCTTAAGAGATTTAATCAACACAGGAAAGATGGGAAGTTTTATTGATGATATAATAGTAGAAACAGAAAGCAAAGGGAGGCATAATAAACTAGTGGAAGAAATATTGAGAAAGCTAGAGGAGAATGATTTGTATGTAAAGCCAGAGAAGTGTAGATGGAAAATAAGAGAAGTAGACTTTTTAGGAGTTGTGATTGGGCCAGAAAGAATAAAAATGGAGAAAGAAAAGATAGAAGCAGTATTGGACTGGCCAGTTCCTAAGTTGGTCAAGGATGTACAAAAATTCTTGGAACTAGCTAGTTATTACAGAAGATTTGTAAAGGGGTTTGTGAAGATAGCAAGACTATTGCATGAGTTGACAAGAAAGAAGCAAAAATAGAAGTGGAGAATTAGGCAGGAGAAGTTGTTTGAAGCATTGAAGAAAAGGTTCACAATAGAACTAATATTAGTAATACCATATTTGAACAAGAAGATGAGAATGGAGATAGATGTATTAGATTGTGTGATAGGAGAAGTGTTATCAATAGAGTATGATGATGGACAATGGAGGCTGGTGGAATATCTCTTGAAGTTCCTTAATGAGACAGAGAGAAATTATGAGATTTATGACAAGGAGATGTTGGCAGTGATTAGAGAATTGGAAAATTGAAGGCATTTTTTAGAAGGTACTAAATTCAAGTTTGAGGTCTGGACTAACTATAAAAATTTGGAGTATTTTATGAAAGCATAGAAGTTGAATCAGAGACAGGCTAGATGGGCTTTATACTTATCTAAATTTGATTTTACTTTAAAACATATGCCAGGAATTAGAATGGGAAAAGCAAATGAGTTGAGTAGGAGAACAGATTGGAAAATAAGGATGGAAAATTATAATGAAAATCAGAAGTTGATCCAAAAGAAGTGGATATGAGAGATAACTAAAGTAGTAGTAGAAGAACCAGAGACAGAATTAATAGAAAAAATCAAAAGACAAGAGCAAAAGATAAAGAATAAAAGTGAAAAAGAAAATGAAGAAGGTGGAAGTGAAGATGTTAAGAGGAGATGAGTGGGAAATTTAAGAAGAGTTAGTATTGAAAGAAGGGAAGGTGTATATACTGAAAGATGAGAAGTTGAGAATAGAAGTAATTTGATTACATTATGATATACTGGTAGAAGGACATAGGAGTAGATGGAAGACAATGGAGTTAGTGACAAGGAACTACTAGTAGCTACAAAAGATGTTGGATAATATATTAATAGATGTGATTTATATCAAAGAATGAAAAATAGGACAGAAGCACCAGCAGGAAAGCTAATGGTAAATGAAGTACTAGAGAAAGCATGAACATACCTGATGGTGGATTTTATTACTAAATTGCTATTAGTGGTAGAAAAGAATGTGATTTTGGTAGTATGTGATAGGTTGTCAAAAATGACACATTTTGTGGCAATCGTCAAGAACAGAAGAAGTGGACTTAACATTTTTATTCTCCTTTCTCATTTTTATTTTATTTTTGACTTAGTTTTTCTTATTCCATTTTTAGAACTAGGGTTAGGGTTAGAATGACAAGGTCACATGGTCACACAGCAGGTCACATCAGATAACACAGTCACAAGTCACATGACACATGGAAGGGTGTAGAAGGTTCTGGAAGGATGACGTCATACAACACATTGACCTTAAGGCGTACACATGGTCAGTTAGGGTAGGCTAGAAATAGCTTGCATGGACCATTAGGTATTGGTATATAAGGTAGATGATCCTATACAGAGCTCTCTATCAAGTTCTCTTGTGTAAACCCTATACAAGATTCTTCTTCTGTCCAACACTAAGGGCTTAAGTCGTAACAGCAATAATGAAAGGAACATTGGCAGAGGGTTTAGAGAGATTGTTTAGAGATAATGTGTAGAAGTTACCAGAGAGTGTAATTAGTGATAGAGAACCTCAGTTTGTGACAGAACTAACAAAAGAGTTAAATAAAATATTAGGAATAGAAACAAGGTTGTTGACAACATTCCACCCACAAACAGATGGGTAGATGGAACAGATAAACTAAGAGTTGGAACAGTACTTGAAGTTCTTTACAGAATATAGACAGAGGGATTGGTTGGATTAGATAGCAATAGTATAGTTTGTAGTAAACAACAAGATTTATTTGGCAACAAAAGTATTGTCTTTTAGAACAAACTATGGAAGAGAGTTAAGGATAGGAGCAGACATTAGAAGGAAAGAAAAGGTGGAGAAGGCAACAGAATTTATAGAAAGGGTAAGAAAAGTATAAGAGGAAACAGAGGCAGTATTGAGGAAGATGCAAGAAGAAATGAAGAAACAAGCAGATAGGGGATGAAGAGAAGTGGAAGAGTGGAAGATAGAAGATAAAGTAATGCTGAGTACAAAATAATATGATAAAGTTGAAGCTACTGGCCTCTATGAGGATTTATTCAGTGGTTAATGTTAGTAGAGTTGTGAAGTATAGAGAGGAAACCAGTGAAGAGACAGAAAGTAAAAGAACCAAAACTAATGAAAGTTAAAGGAGTAGAAGAATGTAAAGTTGAGAAAATTCTAAACAAAAGAAAAGTATGAAGAGTAATGAAGTATTTGGTATATTGGAAGAAGTTTACAGTAGAGAATAATATCTGGAAAAGAGAGGAGGATTTAGAGAATGCAAGAGAAGCAGTAGAAGAATTTGAGGGAAGAATAAATACAGAAGTAAGAGGACAAGAGAAGTTAGATAGGCTAGAGGAAAAATATTTTAGAAAAGAAGAATTACCAGAGAAGTATATAGCAAAAATATTATATGGATGAAATAACAGGAAGTTTGAGAAAGAACATCTAAGAAAGTTAGAAAGAAACTAGAAAAGATGGAAGTCAGTATCTCCAGAGGAGAAATCTTAAAAGAAGGGTGATGTTAGAGTTGTAAACAATAGACTGGACTTTATTATATTTTTCTTTTGATTTTTCTTTTGATTTTCTTTCTCTTATTTTCCTTTATTTAGAGTTTTCTTTTTTCATTCTTTATTTTTGACTTAGGTAAAAGAAGTAGTGTGATATTATATGTGATAGTCATAGGGATGTCACATATATCATGGTCATAGTCACCTGATTTGTATGACCATAACTGTAATATCACACTAACATTAACTCTAAGTCTAAAAATAGAAAAGAAATTAAAATTAAAATTAAAATAGAATCTATTGTTCACAATTCTGATACTTCTATTGATTTCTGATACTGATATTATCCTCTTTGAATTCTTTAGTATATAGTTAAGGACTAGTTTTGTATATATTACAATTGATACCTTATGGATGTAGCATGAACTAGAGTCAAGGGTGATAATAGTATGATCAGCTGCACTGAAGTTATCTCAGTTAGCACCTCATATAGTAGGCATTGATGCATTGCTCTTTTCTTATGTTATATGACTCACTTCCCTCATATATTGTGAATGATCTCCTCATAGACACATTGTATATATAGTATAGACATACTACTATATCTTTATGCTTTACCAATTATAATATCCCTTACTCCTTTCTCAAGTCTTTGCCTAAGTTGCAACCTAAGCTTAGTTTAAGATTGTAACAGTATAGTTCTTATTATATTCTAGTATATTTTCTTTTCTGCTAGACTCTTATCACTAGTTCATCCAGTATTGCTATATATTTTACCAAATAGAGTATAAATGTGACTAGATATCTCACTAGTCTAAGAACTCTTATACTTTTGTAGTAGATCTAGAAATAAGCTAGTCTGGAATTCAACTTATTTTGGCTAGGTCTGTACAAATACCCTTGGCAGATATAATATGTTCTAAAAAGTTAATCTCTCAGACAAATAGATTTGTTTTTTTTGGAAAAACAGTATAACTATATCTTCTGAAGAAGTTGGAGTACTTTTTAGATATTTTCTATATATTCTTTTATAAAGCTCAGCCAAATGATGATATTTTTCATATATATATGGCAGATTTTTCCTATCAAAGATAGTAGTACTTGAGTCATATGCTATTGATACATAGCTAGAATGTTTGTATCTTTCATAGATATTACTATCCACTCATATATTCCAAAGGAAATATTTACTACAATAAGAGGTATATCATCAGGATGTACTAATATTTGAAAAAATAAATTTATTATATCAATTTTTCCAAAGAACTTGCCATAGCACATATTAGTAAGAATTGTCTCAATATGTAGTAGTAGTGTCTAGTCTCTCACTGTATTGTTGTTGAGTTTTCAGTAATTATCTATATAGTAAGATAAGACAGCAGAGTCTGCTTTTGAAACTAGAAAAATACTCAATGAATATAGGCTGGATGATGTGCAGATATGATCTGCTGCAAGATTTTGGTCAATTAATATCTTTCATATACCTTATACTTTTTGAGAGCAGAAGTATGTTCTGGCTGTAAAAGAAATAGAAGAATTCTTAAGCTTGATACAATGATAGATGTTTGTAAGAAGTTGGTGTATATGTGGTATTTTCTCAAAACAGTTAGAGAACTCTTCATAGTACTTCTTATTTAATTCTTGGAGATAGATATCTATTGGGTTAAGGTATATCTAACATCTCTATAATAGTTATGGGAGAGGTAGGTATATTGCCATTTAATATCATGATATTGTATCCACAATATTTATCTATAATAGTCTCTGTTTTGGCATCAATAATTAGTTGGTTAAGATAAATAAAGATTAGGCCAAGTAACATAGGGTGAGCTAATTTATCAGTTACAAGCACATAAACAATATTATATTTCCATAAGATCTATACTAGTAAGTGCAAACAATGTTTTATACTGCAGCTTTTCAAAAGACTTTCCTCCAAAACAGCTGACTACATATTGTAGTATCTTTACCTTAACCATCTTTAACCCTAGCTTTTTGGTGATGTTTCTTGTAATCAGATTTATCTAAGCATCAGTGTTAATAAGTGGCTTAACATATAGGGTAAAAGAAGAACAGAAGAGGGACATGACAAGAGGTTTGAGACAGATCTAAAAGAAATAGGATATATAAAGCTTAATGTACTCAGAGGATGTTTTGTTAGCATTTTCTATAGCACTTCCTTCAAATATTTGTATAGATATCTAAAAAGATTTAGTTTTAACCTTTGGAGTCTTTTTTTTTGCTGGATTAGTATATCATAAAGAACAGCAAGTGGCAAGAATAGCTACCAAGACAGCTGATTCTGTAATGGTCTGGTATTCTATTGCTAAGGGAGATCTAGTCATACAATTATTGCTAGTATGTTCAGTATAAAAATGTCAGTATTTAAAGTAACTCTGGTGTTATGTCAAAAAGGCATGTTTATTGTTTGTGAGCTTGAGGAGTATCCTGCTACATGGTTGACTTGTCTTTGAAGTTATGTAGTTGATGGAGATTCTTTCATTTCAACATTTGAAGCAGTTTATTGCTACCATAACCTCTGTAATTTTTATAGCTTCTTATACTATAGTCAGGCACTTGTTAGAGCCAGTACCAGCTTACTCTCCAGGCTTAGTTGAAGTTCCTTGTCCATAAGGGCCTCCAGTTAGATACATATTGTAGGTATAGTAAGGTAATGTGCCATTCTATAGAGAGAGATATTGATGTCACAAACTTGTATTTACCATTTTCAGAAGAAGAAATAATTTTGATGAAAATAGAGGAGGCAGTAGTACTGTTTGGACTCCTATCCAGCTAGGAGAAAAATGTTATAAAATTTAGCAGTAAATTCTTCAAAGAAAAGTGTTACAATCTTAAGTCCAAAAAGTTAGACAAAAAAAGAATCTTGTATTAGAGTTAACACAAAAGAACTTAATGGAGCTCCAAGTACAAAACTGTCTATCTTATATATGCTAAGCTACTAGTCTGTACTACACTAACCTTAGTCTACCCTAAATATTATGTGTTTTCCTTAAGATCAATATATATATAAAACATGTTGTATAATGTTATCATGTTCTAGAATCTTTTATAACCTTCTATGTAACATATAATTATATGATATATGACTGTGATAGCATTCATGTGATATATGATCAATATGTGACACTAAGTCATGCCATGTGACATTATACTAACATCTAATCTTAAGTCTCAAAATAGAAAATAAAAATAAAATAGAATTTACTGTCTTTGATTTTGACAAAGAGGCTATTATAGTTCTTTTTTTTCACTTAGTACCACTGTTGAGTTTTTAAGTTAACAAAGGTAGTAGTAGCTAGTTTAACTTGATTAGTAGCTAGTATTTCTCTATAGATAAAGAAGAATTTACAGATATGTACCTATTATATAATCACTTTAACAGTTATATTTCTAACTTTAAGAACCAGAATTTTTGAGAGAGCTAATTGTATAATAATAGTCTTGAAATAGGTATTGATCATTTAGTTTGTGGTCCTAATAGTTGTGGCTGATAATATTGGTGTTGGTTTAGAAGTAATAGTACTCTATAGTATATATGTAGTATATATAATGGTAGCAAGATCACTACAAGGCATTGTAGTGATAGTAAAAATAGCAGGTTCAAATTCATAATAGATAGTAGTAGTAATGGTAGGAGTGACTAGCTTTATACTACTACCAATTCTATCCAAATTTGGCTATAAATAACTAGAAATCTGGAAATAGACAGCTATTTGTATAAGTATGCAATTTATAACAGTTCTTAAATGTCCCATAAAAAAGTACAAGTCCAAGAAAACTTACTTAGCTTAGTTATCTGCAATTGGAAGTTCAAAGCTGTAATACTTAGAATTAAGACTAAGAAGACATTACATGTAACTTTAGGTGTTATATAGTATTTAGCCAAATAGTATAATATAAAAACAAAAAAAAGAGATATCTTATCTTATCTGTATAGTGATAATTCTTAGAATTATATAAACCTATTATTTAATAACTAAAGTATATATATTACTAGTTATCTTATACAAAATCTAAACTACTTGATTGATTCTTACTATCTCTCTCATATAGAGCATATTGCTTACAAAATTTCAAGTTCTTTAATTTATTCAAATTCTTTATAAGTTTCTCATACTATTCTATTGTTAATTGTTAAACATCTAACTTATTAGACTTAGATGAGAGTGTGATGTAATGTCACACATGTAACAAAGCATAATAAAGTCATGGTTATATATATCACAGTCATTGTTATGATTCAAATTTCTTAGAGTTAAAATAAGAACAAAATCTTAGATTGGATTATGCTATGATCAATGTCTCCTGGAGACAGCATGGAGAAGGACAAAGGGTATGACAACACAATCGGCTGCACTGTAAGTAGTCTCAGTCAGCACCTCATGTAGTAGGTGCTATAACCTCGCCTTATTCTTATTGTGTCCTTATGTTATTTACTCATAGACTGCACATTGCTTCACTGCCAATTAGTATATATAGCGTAAATACTATCTTGTATCCTTATACTTTACCACTTCTATAAATCTCCCTTAACTTCTCTCAAGCCTTTGCCTAAGTACAACCTAAGCTCTAGTTTAAGGTCGTAACATTTGGTAAAGTATCAATAAGCTCACCTTGCAAGAGAGATGTATACGAACGATACTAGGCAGAGTTATCTGTCGAGAACAAACTACATGTAGCTGAAGCTACAAAGAAGAATCATGACGAGTTCTAGAAGAACAGAAGATATTGAGGCATTGTCGGAACGAC
>Ga0157363_1000707_pt1 | contig 26033 bp, 26 predicted proteins | sample AttsexASBM1_FD_111477 | JGI IMG/M metagenome (GOLD analysis project Ga0157363, IMG submission 111477) | Fungus gardens microbial communities from leaf cutter ant in Ribeirão Preto, State of São Paulo, Brazil - Atta sexdens ASBM1 | ecosystem: Host-associated > Fungi > Mycelium > Unclassified ... | reverse complement strand
GTAAAATTAAACCAAGAAAAATAGATTAAAATAAAATAAAATAAAATAAAAATATAAGAGTTTAAGCATACCATGACATATAGTCAAGTAACTAGCTAGACTCTGGGCTTGAGGAAAGAGTAGCTAATGAAACTTATAGTTACTAATGGTCTGATATTTTAGTAATCTGCTATTAATTTTATATATCTTGCATATGTGTGGATAGCTATCATTTGGGGCATTCCAACACAACTTAATTTGTCAAACTTGGTCTATTGGTTGTAGAGATACAAGCTGGATGAAGTTTGTGACATATTTACCACCAAAGTAGTCTTCTGAGTATCTTGTTTACCTTTGACCTCTTTCTCTTTCTCCTCTTCTGTTCTGTCTGATTTCCTGTCTCATCTCCTATCTCATCTCCTCCATCTCTCTATTGTCACCCTGTCTTCTTTGCTGTTGTAAAAGATTTCAGAATATTATTTACTTTTGAGATCAATATTAACTTCTTTTTGGTCACTTTGATTCTTTCAATCACTTCCTATTGTGAAACAAGATTGTACATCTCATGAACCAGCTAAACCTAGTTTTCTAGGATATTAGAGAATGCTTTCTCCAAACACAATATCTTGTCCTTCATATTCTTTCAGCAATTGAAATTATATATATAATATGTCCACATATCCTTACTTGATCTTAATAGATTAGATAGTAATGGAAAGTACTCTGGTAGTCAAAATAAATGGCCATTAGAATAAAGTCAGATTTATTTTTCTCCTTAACCAATATTCTATTAGTTAGCTAGACCAAGCTTGTTTCTTGAACAAGCATGTAGTTTTGATCATTAGCCTGACATTTTTGTTATGAGACGCTTTGGACATGGACAATTTTTATTTCCTTTTTCTTTTATTTTCTGACTTTATAGGAATTTTGTTTTTCTTTTCTTTTCTTTTTAGTGATGATGAAGAGGCATGTGACATTTCAGTCACATGATATGTCACATGATGTGACGTCATAAGCCTAGAACATGGTGGAAAGATCTAGAAGATGATGTCAGGGCACATATATGCAACATGGTGGCCTTGAGTAGGAAATGAGGCGGACATGAGGTTGTAGCACAGACCAGATGTATTTAGTATATATAGGATGCTAATTTAGCAGAGACTCCTTGTCAAGTTCTCTTGTGAATACCCACATTATACTTCTACTTGGAGGTTTACTCGTTAGTGAAATCATTTGTCCTTTGTGATAAGTGGTTGCCACAACAATTTTGAATATACTTCCACAGTAATAATAGGTATACCCATCATAGCCAAGAAATAATTGCTCTTTACATTATATGAAATAAATTATCTTGTCTTTTTATATTCTATCTGAAGTTTCACAAACTATCTGATTGTACCACTACATAAAAAGACCTTAAGATAACTCTATCTAGGAAAATTGAATCCTTCACTTACAAGCCATATTTCAATACACAATCCATATTCTGACAGTAACATATACAATAGTATGTAAAGCACATAAAGAATAATCCATTAGCCTCAAACTCTTTTCACTCCTCAGCAAGAAGTTCATTAGTTTCTTCCAATATGATGAATATAATATGGACTATCTCCATTTTGCAACAATACTCCTTATTATACATAACTAGATCATATAATTTTGTAAAATCTTTGTCTAGAATCTGTATAAGTTTGTCCTTAAACTTGAATGAGGTTAAGTATTCAGTAAGACTTGAAGACTCAAACTAATACCTATATTAGGATGTACTGGTTGTTTTTTCTGCAGATTTTTCTGGAAAAAAGTCAAGTAATCAATATTTGCTACATTCTCTCTTTTTTTGCAAATATGGTTGTTGTTTGATAAACTTGGTCTTTCAAAGTTATCTACATTCATTATAATGATAGAGTCTTTGAGTCATTTATAGGGGTCATGTTGCTGGAGAGTTATAGCAGCTTTGCCATCCTTACTGGACCAAGCTGGAGTTTATTGATATATCAAGATAGTGAAATTATAGGAGGAGTATGAACACTTACCAGATATTTGTACTAATAATATCTCATTTTTAGAGAGCTTGAGACTTGCCACTATTGTTGTGGCAACCATCCATCACAATGACTAGTGAGATCACTAACAATAAATTACTCAGTAGGAATTAAGGTAGTAGGGTTTATAAGAGAACTCAACAAGGAGTCCCCACTGTATTGCTACCCTATTTATATAAGTTACACATGGTCTGTGCTATGAATAATTACTCCTGCTCTAATGTCCATACATCATCTATAAGTGCACCATGTGTACACCATGAGGTAGACATGCTGTTGACATACTCCTTGATATCATCCATCTAGTCTGCTCTAGTCTGCTTCTAGGCCTATGACCTCACATCATGTGATATGTCATGTGACCACAGTCATGTGCCTTTTCCTTGTCAATAAAAAGAAAAGTAAAAGTAAAAGTCCAATATAAAATCAAGATAAATAAATAAAAGAAAAAGAAAAATTTCATTGCTCAACTACATCATAATAACTATCTTTGCACTAGCAAGTCAAACAGCCTTTTTGTAATTGGACAAGTTAGTCTTACTGAAGATATTTTTAACTTCATCAACATTGATATTTGCAAGCAGCTTTGGTTCCTTGTATTGTCATACTATAAGCTTGTTAACAGGTAGAGAAATCTGCTTATTTCCCTTGACTTTCTCCTTCAATATAGTAACATTGTTATTATCATCATAATCTACCTTTAACAGATCTCTATTGATAGTCATATCATATTTAATGGTGAGATACCAGATATCTATAGTAATTGTTGGTTATAGTTGGAATAATGAGGGGTTAGGTTAGGCATAGCTATCAAAGATTTCTGTGTATTCTTGTTTTCTAGTCAAGTCTCTTGTTCAACTCATTTTCATGCTACAATTGGATCAAATTTCTGTTATAACAGTAGTTTGACATTTGTAAAATTTTTTTGTATGTTTAGCAATTTATTTTCCTGTATGTCCTCCTTATTAAGTCCAATAAGTAATATTATCCTTTGTTTCTTGTGATATCTGTGATAAATTCTGGCAAAAAAATTCTCTCTTACATGTTAACTAGAAGGCTAAATCAAAAATAAAGTTCATGAATGGAGAGGAACTTAAGTAGTACCAAGCACAGTGGATAAATATCCAAAGATCCCAATATTATTATTATTGCTGTATGATTTTATATGATTTTTGACATTATTTCTTATGATATTACTAAGTACTAACCAACCACATTACATATTCACTGTCAAGAGTCCATCACCATTTATTTCTGGCACTGGAAAGAACTACTGAACTACAGGCTGACATGTACTACTGCTACTACTTGTATTGGCAGCAGATAAATATATGAGTAGGCTAGCAAGGTAAAAAATCTGGATGTTCTCTCTAACATATAACTAATGTTTTTTGTAAACTGTCTTATGCAACAATAGACTTGCTTTATCTCCACTTCCTAGGTATTCAAAAGTACTTTGTGATAAATAAAATCAAATCTATTTCTACACTTGTAGAGCTCAAATATTATCAATTTCTTGATAATTGACCAGAAACCCTAATCAATAGTTAGATGGCTTACCATAGGCACATTTTTATCAGGATCATGGGAATAAAGAACTTAGATTGTCCTTGTACTAAAAAACACTCAAAACTTGACAAATAACAACTGCCTCCATCTGCCTCTATATCTCCAGAAATGTAAGAATCTCTCATACTTGTATTAAGATACAAACCTAACTAAAAAGCCCAACTGACCCATATGATAATATGGAAGCCATATTCATTTATGCTGTGAAAGTGTAAGATAAAAATGTGTTGTGAGTTTATTCAGTCATGAATTCTTTCAATTGCTAGCTAGTTTAGTCATACTATTCTTTAGGCCTCAGTCAGACTCTTGAATATTAACTTGTTTACTGAGACCATTTTGTTATGTAATATGGTTAAAGATTTGAATTATAAACTTTCTGTAGATATTAAAAGGAAATATGAAAGTAGAATAAATAAGAGTTGTATTGGTGGATGTAGGTAAATTCTTATGTCTATGACTTTTTTTGACTTACATCTGAAGGTCATCTAAAAATATTATTATCTTCAAGAGGCTATAGTAGAAATACAACCAGATTAAAACTAAGATCAAACTTCATAATAACAAGTACTTGATATTTGATAGTGAGAGATTGTTATGATTTAAGATTCAGAGTTAAGTTAAGAAAGAAATCTTGTATTGAGTTAACACAAGAGAGCTTGATGGGGCTCTTAGTACAATACATCTACCTTTATATATAGTAGACTGATAGTCTGTGCATGACTGCATCTAACCAACTCTAAAGACCATGTATTGGTTAACACAAGAGAACTCAGTAAAGTTCCTAGTACAGGTGTATTTACTTTATATATCTATATCTTGGATACATAGTCTGTATGTACCTTACATCTAGTTTATCCTAAATATTATAAGTTATGTAGATAAGAGTCATTATTTCATATGATGTATAACATTACCTTTTTGACATATCACATGATGTTATGACTATGACTGTGATGTCACATTGTTTTTCTTTACTAAGTTTAAGAATGAAAAGAGAAAAAAGATAGAGAAATTAGAATATAAAATAAGAAAGACTTAGATAAGAGAAGAGAAACAAACAAGAAACAAGTTTACTATCTTTAATTCTAACATCTTTATGTTTTTTTACATGTTATGTAATCTTTGTATAATAACTATAACCATTATATGCATTGTCATACTAAACTCTAACTTTTATTTATTCATTTAATGTCATCAATTTATTATATGAGGCTTGGTGGCAGTTTGTGCCTACAGAAGAGATTACTATGGGATTGGTCCACAACCTTTATGTAGTTGCCTACTACAAGGGATTACTACAGAATCAAACTCACAACTTCAAGTAAATTAGAGGTAGATATAATATATATGGATAGGGGACTCTTTCACTATGCTATCTCACTCTCTTCTAAGCCCTAACTCTAGATTCCAAATAAGAAAATGAATATAATATAGACAAATTATAGAAAATTATATACAAAGTATGGAAATTTATATAAAATCAAGATATCTCTAAGTTACTAGATTTATGCACTATAGTTGTCAAGTTCTGCTATAGACTATAATTAGCAATTCAGAATCAAATTGTAATCCTACTAGTAGAAAAACTAGATAATACAGACTCTTCTACTTAGTATAATACTGCTCAATATATAGATTAAGCCTATTCAGCAAATGAAGTGTTCTAATCAACTCAATGTACAACTCTAGATCTCTTTAACACACAACTGCTATAGGATTTACTAGTACTCTCTTGTTATGAACTTTAAACTCTTTGAGTTGGATAAAAGTGCAAACTCTTGTATTAGAGTAACACAAGAGAACTTGATAGAGAGCTCTTTACAAAATAGTCTACTTTATATACTCCTACAGATGGTCTGTGCTAGGTACTGTGCATCCTACCCTAAATGACCATGTGTCAAGCATGAGGCCAACATGTGGCATTCATGTTATATAATGTTATTTTGTTCCAGAATCTTCTACTCCATTTTCTCAAGTTCCGTGATTAATGTTGTGACCACACTATCAGATGTGACTGATGTGATAGTGTGACTGATCACTTCTAACCCTAACCCCAGAGTTCTAAAAATAGAAAAATAAAAAAATTAATTGAAAGAAAAATAAAATGAAAAAGAAAAACTAAGTCCATATTCTTTGATCTTGACATCTTTATTCCCAGATAATAGCTTTTATATCAAATATCAATGGTTTTTTCTCTAGGTATTTCCATAAACATAAACAATATCTGTCAGAATTATAAATAGTAATATAAGCCTGCTTTTTATCTGAGTTCCCATAATCAGTACTAGTTAGCTAAAAAGTATAAGCTTTCAGTTAAATTATCTTTTAGTGTAGTTGGTTTGACACTAGCAGTCTAATTATATTACAAGTAAACTTTATTTTATTTTATTTTTCTTTTATTTCCTATTTTTGGGATGTAGGGTTAAGGTTAGCATGTCATTACATGTCACAGTCACATAGTCACACAATCATATATTATGATAGAACATAGTAGAAGATTTGGAAAGAAATAATATTATTATAATGTGTTTGATATATATTAACCTTATAGATGATACATAACCTTTGGAATAGGTTAATGGTATTGTAGCACAAATCAGTAGCCTAATGTATATAAGGTAGACAGTTCTATACTGAGTTCTCTATTGAGTTCTCTTGTATTAATCTTAATATAAGATTCCTTTTCTTGATCCACTCTAAGATCTTGAGATCATTATTCATCCTTGATCAAGAGACAACACTGCCCTTTAGTTAAAAAGATATAGCTGGACCCTAGACCTAAGGAGTATACTAGCTAGATAGAAGAAGCTTAGCTATTTGTCTGCACCAAAGCCCACTAGTATATCTTAAATATATTATCTTTTGTAAATATATTCTATACTTTTTTCCATTATCAGCTTTATGCTGTTAGTCCTCTTGTGACTAGTATACACAGAAGAATAGTAGATGTCTCTAAGATCTTGTCTAGAGTAGAATATTTTTAGGTCAAAACTGTTTATAATTTCCTTAGAGCAGTAGTTAAAGTAGTCATTAAAATAGTATCAGATAGAACAAGAAGAAAGTCCACTAGCACCTACAAGAGATAAATTCAAGCAGTGAGTACAAGTCAGAAAGTGAGACTAGCATTGGTTCTGCTCTCCTATTATATACTTCAGCACTATTTATACTACTACTACTATTATCATCACTCTCACCTATTTCACCACTACTATACAACATGAGTCAATGTGGCTCTATTAACTATAAACAAAACATATAGCAGCAATACAGACACAGATCCAAGTGCTGTTAGCAATAGTAAGGGGAGCAGGAGCAGTGGTACCTAGACCCAGTACTAAATTCAATGTGGAAGTGGCTAATCTACAAGTATTTGATAGCACTTTAGAAAAGATTTTGGAGTTTATTATGGTATTTAAACTGTTTTTAAGGATGAGAATGAGTGATGTAACAGTGGAAGAGCAGATCCAGTAAATGTTATCTTATATGTAGGAAGGTTCAGCAGATGTTTGGAAAGAGAATATTTTGGAAGATTTAGAATCAGAAAATCTAGAATATAAAATAGTAGAAGAATTTTTAGCAGATTTGAGAAAAGAGTTTGGAGAAGCAGATAAGAAAGCAGTCAAAGTGGCAGAGCTAAAAAGATTAGAGTAAGATGTTACAACTCAAAGACCTTAGAGTGGGTCAATAAAAAGAACCTTGTATTGGGTTAACATAAGAGAACTCGATAGAAAACTCTTTACAGGATTGTTTACCTTTTTATACTAAAGGCACATGGTCCATGCTATCTACTTCTAGCCTACCCTAAACAACCATATGTATACCTTAAGGCCAACATGCATTGTTGTTAGGAACTTAAATCCTTAGGGTTGGACAAAAGAAGTAACCTTGTATAGGGTTTACACAAGAGAACTCAATGGAGAACTCTGTACAGAATAGTCTACCTTTATATGCTGAATCTCCATAGTCTGTGCTAGCTATTTCTAGCCTACCCTAAACAACTATGTGTTAGCCATGACATTTCCATGTAGTATGACATCATCTTTCTAGAACACTCTCTGTGCCACATGATCCATATCATCACTACTCCTAACTCTTCATGCTAAAAATAGAACAAAGGGAAAATAAATAGAAAAGAAAATAGAAAAAGGAGAAGAAATGAAAAGAAACTAAGTTTACTTTCTGTAATCCTGACAATTGTGCATGTTGTATGACATCATCCTTCTAGTGCTTTCTATACTATTCTTCTTGTGTCACATAAATAACCTAACCCTAAGTTCTATAAATAGAAAAATATGTAAATAAATCAAAAATAAAATAAAAATAAGAGAGAGAAAATGAGAAAAAACTAAGTCCATACTTTTTATTCTTGATACAAGAAGGAAAAACAATGGAAGAATTTGTATAGGAGTTTAGATGAGCAGTAGAAGGAAGTAGATATAAGGGAAGGCTACTAGTAGAAGAATTTAAGCAAGTATGAATAGAGATGTTTAGTGAAGACTCATGGAGTTAGAACACCAATTAGGCTTAATTGAATAATTATATGAGTGGACAATCAATTTATGCAGGAATTTGAGGAAAAGCAAGTAAGATGAGGAGAGAATAATAAGAAGAAGAGACAATAGAGCTTCAGCTCTAAAATAAAATAATAAGGTATAATAACAATAACTGCCATGGCCTCAAGTTTGGCCAAGAAGACAAGAGGTTCTTCAGCAGTGGATACTAGCAGGATCTACTCTGATGGAAGAAGTAGAGTAGACAAATGCAATGGTGGTCCAGAACTTTTTGCAAAACTAAGAAGGGGGAATAAGAAGGGACTCTTATAAGGAACTGTTATAGCTATGGAGGGTTTGGACATTTGGTGAGAAACTATAGGAATTAGAAATTTGTAGGGCAAAGAAAGAGAATGAAATATGGAAACAATTCAAATAATAGACAATGTAATCTAAATGGGGAAGAGAGTTTAATAGTTCTTGATTAGACTCTTATAGCTACAATAGGTTTGCAATACTTGCTAGAGCAACATAAAATACATTGTACTACAGCCTAGATAATAGGGAATTATTAAGAGAAATAACTGTGAAGATTGGGTTGGAGAGAATTGATACACAAGAAGAAGTAACCATAAAGGGGTTGTTAGACAGTAGGACAATGGCATTATTCATGAGTCTAGAGTTTACAAGAAAGCAGGGGATTAAGCTAAAGAAAATTGAAAGATATATATATGTAAAAAATATGGATGGTTCCTTGAACAAGGAGGAACCAATTTAGTATATAGTGAAACTGAATATCTATTATCAGAAGTATAGAGATAGAATAGAGATTGATATAATTGGGGGTCAGAAGTGGAGTGTGATCTTGGAAATACTATAACTTACATACCACAATCCTGAGATTGATTGGAGGACTGGAGAAGTTTATAAAGCAGTGGAGACCAAAGCAAGGAAAACTGGGGTAGCAAAAACAAAAAGAAGAAGAGAAAGATAAAAAGGGAGAAAAAAAGGAGAAGAAGAGAGAGAAAAAAAGAAAAAGAAAAGAACAATGAAAGTGAAGAAAGTATCTAAGGAATAAGAAATTTAGGATAAATAAGAGGAGACAAAAACACTGGCACCAGAATAATTTCATTAGTAAATTCATATCTTTGGAAAGGAACAGAGTGAGAGAATACCAATTATACAAACAATTTATGGTCACACAATCATGTATCACAGAAGAACATAAAATGTTCTAGGGCAATGATATTATACAGCATGTTTTACACATGTTAATCTTAAGGATAGTTTATGTTCCTTTGGAGTAGGCTAGGATAGTGTAGCATGAACTATGAGCCAAGCATATATAAGATAGATACATTATACTAAGGAACTCCATTGACTTCTCTTGTGATTACCCAACCTAAGAACTATTCTTTTAACTTAATCCTAGTCTTAAGTTTATAACACATACAGTCACACAATCACATGTTATGATGGAACATAATAGAAGGTTTGGAAAGAAATGATATCATTATAATATGTTTGACACATATTAACCTTATAGATAATACATAACCTTTAGGATAGGTTAATGGTATTGTAGCACAAATCAGTAGCTTAATGTATATAAGATAGACAGTTCTATACTGAATTCTCTCTTGTATTAACCCTAATACAAGATTTATTTTCTTGATCCACTCTAAGATAATACCACCTGAAAACTTTGCCTTATCTCCATCAAAGGATATTACTGCTGTAGAAATATAAACCATACAGTTTACAATTGTCTAGTTAGGTTGTATCTTCAGCAATTAACCATTAAGCAATAGGAGGAACTAGTGAAAGACTTAAATATGTTAGAGAATGTTAAAATAGCACAATAATTAAAGCTCACAGAATAAGAGGAACTGAATAGCAAATGAAGAATTTTGTATAGAGTGATTGATAATATATATGCTCTGTATACTGAATAATATGTTCACTATACTACCTATAGAAGAATACAAGGAGAATAGTAATCCCTTAGACATATCCAATCCTCTACTTTATACTGCTACCATCTCATCTCTCTATTGGCCCAGATGGGAAAAGAGGCTTTCTTCTAACCCACTACCAGTGCTCTGAATGTCTATAGAACTTCTTTGTATTTGATTATCTCTTTAGAGACCACTAATACCTCTAAATCCTTTGTTGTATATATCTTAGTAGACTCTGATGCTATAGGAGTTTTTATTGACAAAGGCTTTGTAGAGAAGTACTGCTTGAATATATGCAAAATTTCCAAGATCATACTAGTCTATATTGTCGATAAAACTTAAACAATACAATCAAGAGATAAACTGGTAGAAAGGTAAAATATTCATGACTTACTACCTTATATAAGGAAACTTGCTCCTTTAGAACTTTTATTTTTTGTATTTTTCAGTTGATCCATGTTCAGTAACTCTTCCTAGTATCCATACTCATCTGCTCATTTGCTTTTCTATACTCTGGAAGCACTTGCTAAGTATACTAGCTTTCTTCTAATTCAGTCTCTCTATTCTAGATAGTTTCTGATTACTTAAGTATTATTATTCCATGCTTATGTAAACAGGATTCTTACACATCAGAATAAACCTACTATTATTTAAGAGTAGTTATCACTTTCAGAAATTTCTATTCTGTTCTCTTAGGATTTCCTAGAGATAAGTGTATAATTGATATTTCTTAGACAATAAATTTAGAACTTCCTGGAGATTTGAAGTGCCTTACTCTTCCACCTAGTCATCCTAACACTCTACTCACTGTTTAGAGTACTAAGAAGTAAGGAAGACTAAGAAGTTAAGGATCTTTAACATTTCTATAGAATAGAATAAAACCAGGTGACTGTATTTTTATGACCCAGCTGACCTCCAAATGTTTTACCCTAAACCTCTGTACTATGGTTACTTTCTTATAAATGCTTTCTATAGCTTACATACAAATGTGGACCCTGGAAAAGACAAATCAGATACTCTCTCTATATTTGGAAGTTTGAATTAGTCTTTGTCAAAGACAACTTTGATACCTTTCTCAATTATTACCACTGGGACTATGCAATTAAGCAAACTCTGGGGGCTAAATCCATATTGTCAAAGATATATCCTCTTTCATCTTCAGAGCAAATAGAGCTGGATGCTTTCCTTGCCAAAAACATCTATATGAGTAGAATATATTCTTTGAAATCTCTCATGACTGTACTGGTATTCTTCATCAAGAAAAAAAATGGTTCACTCTGATTAGTATAGGATTACATGGTGCTCAACTTCATAATAGTCAAAAAAAGTATCTTTTTCCTCTCATCTTCAAACTTATCTTATAACTTTGCAGTGCTAAGTATTTCATACTAACTATAGACTATTTGAACCCTTGATGATATTCTTTGGCATAACTAATAGTCCTACTATGTTCCAAACTATGATGAATGATATTTTTAGAGACCTTATTACAGAAGGGATCATGATTGTATATCCAGACAACATTCTTATATTTATACAGACATTAAAAGACTACTACAAGGCAGTATATATATAGTTCTAAAAGTCTTAGCTGAACACCAGTTACATTTATGTTCTGAAAAGTATGATTTTGATAAGCAGCAGATAGAGTATCTAGAACTGGTCATTTCTGAGGATCAAGTAAAAATAGACCCTATGAAGGCAGGTGGCCCCAAATTTTCCAACATCTTCTGAACATGCATATTCTGTCACTGATATAGTGATTTTTCTTCTACTGCAGTAGTACCAGTACCATCCTCAGAAAGAGGCACAAAAACTCCTTCAAAACCTGTCTCTATAGCTTGATACACTGTCATCTCAAGATAGTAATGTGAGAATGCATCAAACAGCTTAGAGACTACACTAATAGTTCTGTATAGGTAAAGCATTGGGATATGTTTATAGTAGTTGAGGATGAATTGGTTTGAGAAAGTCAAGGTAACAGATGAAGGGAGTAAAAGGTGTTTTTAAATATAAGATTGTGGATGATTGCCAAGTATAAGAGAAAGCAGTATTATTTTGCCATATCTTAATATATTATAATCAGTTACATTCAGGTAAGATCCTCAATATTGGAGAAGTCAGCATGTACCATTAGTACCTTAGAGGTGCCACTGCTCATCCTATCTTATTTTCCAATTAATGTTGTCAAGAACCTGTTAGCAAAGCAATGAGGAACAAAAAGCAGAAATTTGCCTGACTCTCACAACACAGTCACCATACTTAACTATGACATTCTGTAGATCGAGAACAGCTGGTCCAGAAGATATGTTTGAGGTAGAAGTCGCATATGCTACAGCTGAATCATGTTTAATCAGAGAAACAATTGAATCTTTGATTCCAGCCTTTACAGTGCTATCCTGCACCAGCATAATGTAAGTGACCCAATCAGGAATCTCATTTTGCACTCTTAGTCCAAGAATAATATAGGGTTTTTGAGATTAGTGAAGTTTGTACAAGAGAAGGAGGAGCTTAGAGCATACTACAATATCAAGCCCAGCTGGATTTTGATGAAAATTGCATGATAGCAAATCTTCTATAAGACGTACTCAAAGGCTCATCTAACAATATTTACTCAGGCTTCCTTAGCACAGCTCTCACAATATGCACTTGTTACATTTGTCTATTACTCAAGGCAACAAGAGAAAGATTGAGTAGCTGGTTGAAATCTATCTCCTTCACAAGAGTATTGAATAGTATTTCTTCCTCCTCCGATAGATGAACAATCTTGTGAGCTTTAGGTTTCTGGAATAGAGAGGTAGCTACTGAAACAGGTTTTTCTTCAAAAATACTTTCCAGAAACATGCTTGCTTGAAGAGTGAGTACATCCTTATTATAGATTGCTCTATAATACACAGTGTAGTTATAGAAAGCTCCACCTGAAGTATAAATGGTATGGTAGAAGAATGATATGCTTGCAATAGTAGAGTAAGGGTTAATATCTTAATCTAGAAAAGGAAACATTTTTTGAGGATTACTCATTATGACATATAGATGGCCTAGGAGAGTCTTTATAACAATATGAGTAGAGAGGTACCAGAAGAAATACCATGAGACCATAGCTGTTAATATAAATAAGTACAAATATATTTCAATATAACAAGTGTTGAGAGTCAGAATTAAGCTTAGCCTTAGCATACTAAGCTACTAGTTATCCACACTCTGTATTAGATATTGGATAAGACACAATGTCTCAAGATGATAATATTCTATTTCCTTTTTCTATCTCTATTCTTATAAGTGTGGATGTGCTTATCAGAGTCATGAACATTGGACTTGACTTTATTTATTTTTATTTTTATTTTATTTTCTCATTTTTCTTTTATTTTATTTTGGTTTTCTTTTTCATTATTTTGAACTTAGACTAAGTCAAAGGAGTGTGATGTGATATTATGTGTATATTGCTTCTTTCTCTCTTACCACCATCTTATATGGTAGCATTTATAAGAGAATTAGCAAATAATATACTTCCCACCTCATCAAACATTTTTTCCTACACTGCTCTAGCACAAACACACTTCAACCTGAACATGGATGATATTGATATGGGTCCTCCATAAACAATTCTAGAGAACTCTCTATTCTCTCTGAAGCTTTTTCACTTCTATACTATGAACAGATGAAAATACAGAATAACAATCCATCATAAAGTGACTAAGTTGAAGCTGAGTATAATTCTTGTTCTTTAACTTCTAATGTAGAGGAGAACAACATCTCCAACAATTTGGAAACTGGCAATAGTTCTAAGCACAGAAAGCAATGCAAAATCAATAAAGCTCCAGCTCTAAACAATACATTATCATCAACCAACCTACTGAACCTAATGCATGGGATAGTGAGGTCTATCTAATCTCTATTTTTGATACTATGGAATTCTTGGAAATTGATTCCAAGAATATGTATACTTCTTTACTATTCATGGCTAACTTCATTAGGACTATATATCCTCCATCTACAATTTTAAATGGAATTCACTTTCCTCTGACAAGTATAACAACTTGTTCAGAACAAAAGTTTTAAGCAAATTTACTTTGAAATCTCCAAAAATCAACTCAGGTCCAACTTTAGATATACTGAAGAGTAAAGTGGCTGAAATCATCAAACTCCCTTCTCCTATCCCTGCCTGCCCTCCTAAAAAAGTGTTGGAAAAATACAAGTTTTTTGACAAGAGAAATAATACTATGACCAAGGCTAAAACAAATATCCAACAATCTTATGCTCAAGTGGCAAATCCTAAGATATCTAATATCCTCAAGCTAAAGAAAAATTATCTGAATCTACTAGCTAATAAAATCAAAAACATCCATAGGATCATCAAAAATACAGACAAAACTAAACCTTGTATCATAATAACTACTAAAGGTCTATCACAAAAGCAGATTATTGTTCCCATAGGCCAGGCTAATGTCAACAAAATTTTGACATTATCCAGCATTCATGTTGCTAACATTAACAGAGCCCTTAGGAATATCAAGTCAAATGTTATGATGGATTACATTTGACCAGAAGCAAGTAGGGTCACTATTGTCTCAAACTCTGTAGCATCAGCATCCAATCTTTAAGTTATAGAGAACTATGTCAAGAATGTTGACAACATTATGTCAGAGGATATCCAAGCTCTAAGACTTCCTCAATCAAAGTCCTACTTAAGAATAATAGGAATTATGTATCTTATGGAAAACACTAACATTCACATTAACTCAGAATTCATTGAAACTGTTCTCAAATTGAGCCATATATTTAACAACTTATCACTTACTTTTAGACCAAGAGTCATCAAGATCTTATCCAACTCTAATATGGCGATTGTCTAGATAGACATTTGGAATGTTCAAAGTAGTAAGAATGCCAAAATGCTAATCAATAGATGCTTCAATGTGAGAAGCCACATTACTACCATCCATGGAGCAAACATGAACTCTAGTGTCCCCCAGTGTAAAAATTGTTAGAAGTGGGAACACACCACTTTTGTGTATAGAATTCAAGGTTCAAAATGTGTCAAATGCAATAGTCCTCACAAGATAGAGTATCACCAACACTTTACATAGTGCTGTAAATTGAACTTCAAGATCAATTTGCCTAGACTTGAAACAAAAGAAGAGGAACCATATCCCTATCATTTCAAATGCTTTAATTATAAGGGTGACTATCAAGCTGACTTCAACCTGTATCCTTTCTGGAAAAACCAGTTCAATAAATAATGGCACACAAAGAAATATCAAGAAATCTGTGACAATAGGAACAAATCAACTCACTCATCTATGAGTGGCATTTAAGAATGATTATAAAAGATATCAATATCTTTTCTCAAAATGTTCATAAGAACAATTTGCTTACTAATACTATTTTGGAAGCATAAATAGAATTTAACATTATATTTATTCAAAAACCATCTTAGTCAATGATATGATCTATTCCTAGTTCTTTTAATAAGAAAGAAGAGGATTTGGTAGGAGTTCCCAACCATTCTAACTGGATAACATTCTCTAGAAATCCATCAAACTCTTAGGATTCACCAAGAGTCATCACTTACATCAATATCCATCTCTCTAATCTTTGTTTTTCCCTTTGAAAGGATTTTTTTAATCATAGGGATATTTCATGTATTTCTTTTTTCAATTGTGGTTCTATTTATTTCATGATTAACATCTATTCTAACTCTTCTCAAATAGCTTTAAATTATCTCAAGGATACTGAAGCTAACATTAATAATGTTCTTATTATGACAGGCAACTTTAACATCAGAGACAGTTTTTGGGATCCTCTTTTTCCCAATTATTTGACCTATAGTGATATACTTACTGATATTGCTGACTTTCTAAATTTGGGTATCTCTAGTACTATGGTCCAAGTTCCTACAAGATATGCAGACAACCTCAATGATTCAAATTCTGTTATAGATCTCATGTTTCTCTGACCAAATTCAGATGAATTTGACAATCATACTATTTACCCTGATTAGAAATTATCATCAGATCATGCTCCTCTTACAGTGAAAATTTCAATTTTTGCAGAGAATATTCAAACCAGAAAATGAACCATTATTAAAAATAGCAATGAAAAAATCAATTTAATTGCTGAAGTCATTGAGTTGATCAAAAGACTTAATACCAATCACATCAATAGCAAGGAGAATCTTGAGTGCATCATATAAGAATTTGCAAATAGTATGGATAACATCTGGTGCAAATATGTAAAAATGGTCAATATTACTGAACATTTGAAATTATGGTAGAATGAAAACTACAAGAGATATTTGAAGATGTATAAAAATTCAAGGTGCTTAGAGGATTGGAAAATTTTCAAGAAAATAGTCAAGAATACCAAATGGGATTTTTTTGATATCAAAATACAAGAAATTTCAAACAAAAAGAAAGATCCTTGGAAGTTTATGAACTGGGTCAAGAAAAGAAAGCTGCCAGCCATCAAATCAATCAAATACAATGGTTACCCATGCCTTGAAATCAAAGACCTTTGGTAAGCTCTTTATGAATATTCAACTTTGTTAAGTGCAGTTCACACTAGGAGTGGAAGTCCACAAGATAGACTTAGAGTTATACAGACTTGTAGAACAACATTGGCTTTAACTTATGTGCTGCGCTATCTGTCTGCCATGCAGTTGCAATTTCTGATGGAAGAAAGAAGTCCAAAATAAAAGTGAGTACTGATTGGTGCATTACTATTGAACACTAGTGATTGAGTTCAATAAAAGTTATCTTTGTCGATTATCAGACTAGTAAATTATAATGTAACTACTAGTCTTATATACAAGTACATACTATAGAAAATGCTTGGGGTTTTAGTAGTATAGCTTCTATTGTACCAAGTGGAGATTTTAGTATTGAGACACTGACTCTGTCATGAAAGACTGAGTTAGATAGAAGTATCTTCAGATTGTTGTATCACTGTTATATAAGCATGTTGCAAGGAAGATGGCCACTATAAAAGGTAGGCTTTTAGATTAGATGTTGATAAGAAGTATCACCATAAGGATGTATTTTCCAGATGGGTGAACTTGGTATATAATAGTATTCCCCTCTTAGAACTGAGTCTTCAAAGTCTAATTAAGTTTATTTGAAGTCCTATTAACTTTATCTAAAGAAGTCCATGATAGTACCTAAATGTTGTGGCAACCACTAGATGCAAAGACTAATAATTACACAAGACAACAAAGCTCTTAGTAGGCTATTGATATAGAGATCACAAGAGAACTCAACAAGAAGTCTCTGTTAAATTGCTACCCTATTTATATAAATTACATGTGGTCTATGCTAACACTAATTTAACCTTGTCCTAAAGTCCATACCTTGTCCATATCTTGTTCTCATGTCTTTCATAAGAACATCATGCTATATACATGTGCCCTAACATCATTTTTCTAGCCTCTTCTAGCCTAGTTTAGGCCTATGACTTCACATCATGTGATATGTCATGTGACCGCAGTCACATGTCTCTTCATCATCAATAAAAATAAAAATAAAAATAAAATAAAAATAAAAATAAAATAAAAATAAAAGAAATATTAAATCAAGAAAAATAGATAAAAGAAAAAGAAAAATGTTACTGCTCAACTACATCATAACACTAGGTCAATAATACATAAACAGAAAAAAGAAGTTTTCACATTTTTTCTTTTATCACCATGTCTTCTCCTATCTCTTTTGACATTTCCTTGAATAATGCTAAGATGTTCAGAGAGTAGCAACAAAAAATACAGTGAATACATAAGGAGAAGCAATGGCTCTTGGCTCAATTGGAAGAGGTAGTGAAGGCCCATCATGTCAAGTATGCAGCTTAGAAAGCACAGAAAGAAGTGGAGGCCAAGGTAAGTAAGGAGGCCAAGAAGTAGAGGCTTGTAGAAGAGAGAGAGAAGAAAAAATAGATGGAGTACCTCCAACAACTACAGAACAAGATACTAGCAGTGAATGTCACTCTCTTGGAGAACACTGGAGATTCTCAGATTGTAGGAACAAAACACAAGGAGAATATCTTAGAAAATAAGAAGAAGCAATAGCCTTATAAGAAGACTAAAGGAAAATAACCAGGAAGGTACCATGGGGATGTTGGAGTCAAGATGGGGGGTGCTAACCCCTATGAGAGATATGTGCACCACTCAAGGTGAGTAAAAAAAATTATCTTCTTATTATTATTTTTTACTAATAATTTCTTCTTCATAGCTATTCTCTTGCTTGTACCAGTTGTATTACCCTCAAGCAGTGGTGTAAACCCCACACCAACACCAACTCTCCTACCATGATCTCTATCTATAGTGGGGTTTTAAGTATCATTGAAAAGACACTCTAGGAGCTTGTAGATAAATACCAAGACATAGGGAAGTCCTGGAGGGACTTAGTAGAGGGCTAGAAGAAGAACATGAACCAATTAGCAAGGATTAGGGCTGTGATAAAGTGGAAATGGGGTTTGAGAGAGAAGAGCAAAAAGAAGAGCAAGAAAAAAAACAGAGATAACAAGGAGGAATCCAAGGATGGCCCTAGAGAAGATTAGAAGGAGGTAGAGAAGGGAAATCCATCATCTACCTTCTACTAGTATAGTTGTTTTGTTTTTTGTTTTATTTTAAAATTTACTTTGTTCTTTGTTATGTCCAACTGTGTGAGTGAAAAAATTAAGAGTTGAAATGAGAATGAAGTCTGAAAGTTTGAAAAGAAGACTCTGTAAAGAGTACATGGAAGCTGGGATTAAATGAAAACAAGCAAATAGAATATACTAAAAATTAACAAAAGAAATTCCCATTAGAAGTGCACAGAGACAGAGGACAAGTATAGCAGTGTGATTAGAACAAAGAGAGTGGACTGGGCTTGGTAGAATATGCAATATGAAAATCAGATACCAAGTCAGCTACATAAGTAAGTTTAGATGTAGGGATCCACTCAAATTCATTTTCAGTGTCTTTGTACCCTAGCCAGATCACCTTATATAGGAGTTTGCATGCTTGTCAGTGATTAATTTTGGAGTCCACTATCCAAGAAATTTTGTATTTGGGTTTCCCATTGATTATAACTAGAGTAAGTGCTAGTTCTGTTCTCTTGGGGAAAGAGTTGGACATAGTGGGTTTAAGCATGGACATATGGAAAACTGGATGGATAGAACATATAGACTTTGGGAGACAGAGGGTGAATAATAGTGTACTAGGCTGGGAAATGATTTCATAGGGTCTAAGATATTTTTTGGAGAGTTTCTTTGAAGGCCAAGTAGTTCTGAAGAACTGAGCCTTGACAAAGACTTTGTTGCCTACTTTGAAATCAGGGGTAAGGGAATGTGGTGCATCAGCAGACTTCTGATAATGCTGTTGGGCCATAGAAATTTCAGCTTTGAGAATACTCTATAACTCATTGAGATCTATAGTAAAGTTGCAGGCTCAGAAGGAAGCAATATTGTGTTCAGGATAAACAGTGATGTTTAGATAATATCTCTTATTAGCAAAGAATGGAGAAACACCAGTAGTAGCACTCAGAGTATTGTTGTAAGTGAACTTCATAAGAGGTAGAAGTTTAGATCAGTTGTCTTACTAGTAATTACAATATATATGGAGATATTGCTTGAGGGTCTGATTCATGTGTTTGGTTTGTCCATCACCTTTAGAGTGGTAACCTGGAGTGAAGTGAAGCTACATGTCCAGAGCAGTGTCTAATGAATAGAAAAAGTTAGACACAAACTCTGAGCTTCTATTAGAGGTGACATAGAAAGGAACACCATGTTTGGAGAACACATGAAAAACAAACAGACATACTAAGTCTATGGACATGATGGTATCATGGATAGAAATAAAGATTACCTGCTTGATAAGCTAGTCAACTATAACCAAGATAGTGTCAAACCTAGAGAATGATAGGAATTTTTCAATGAAGTCCATAGAAATGGAATTCTATAGTTGTTTAAAAGATCTATAGGGCTTGTGATGTTATGGCTTGGATTACATACAAGTGATACAGGACTTACAGAATTGTTGTATATCAGTATGGAGGCTGGGCTAGGAATATCTGCAACAAACTAGTTTTAGTGTTTTATTTTAACCATAATATCTGGCAAGGATATGATTATGATTATACTGGAGGACATATGTACAGAGATTACCAGTGAATGGTACATATATTTTGTTGTCAAGAAAGAAAAGATTATTTGGATCCATAAACCATTGGCCATCTGCAGAGATATGTTTTATAAGGAGGATAGTAGCTTGTATAGAGACTACAAGTTGTTGTTGAGTGAAGATTGGTTTGAAGTTGTGGAGGTTGACTGTGGTATAGCTAGTATTCCTCTCTTTTAGATAGATATCCCACTACCTAGTGAAAGCATCTGGTTTGGTGGCAAGACAACTAGGATGGAACCTGATGACAAGGTTAAACTGAGAGAGGTACTCAGACTACCGTGCTTGTCTCTGGGTCAATACCTTGGTGGTGGAAAAGTACTCAAGGTTTTTGTAATCTATAATAACATCAATAGAATAGGCTTGATCTTCCAGATAATGTTACCAAATTTTGAAGACTTCAAAAATAACAAGTAGTTTCTTTTCATGTATGTTATAGTTTAACTTCATCACAGTAAAAGTGTGAGATTGAAAGGCCACTGGATAGACTTCATTTTCTTTATTAACAATGGAAATAATTGTAGTGAGAGTATAGTCCAAAGCATCAGTTTTCACAATGAGTTATATATTGGGAATCCAATGAGTAATAATAGAAGCAGAGGTGAATGTCTTCTTAAGAGAGCTGAAAGTATTACAACAGAAGAAGTCAAACTTCCAGAGAATGTCCTTCTAGGTGAGGTATGTCAATGAAATGATAATGTCCAAATAGTTGAAGATAAACTAGTGATAGAAATTAGTGAAACCTAAGAAGGATTGAATATCCTTGACTTTCTTGGGTTTCTGCCAGTCTTGAATAATCTTCACTTTGTCATCAGACATAGTAAGACCAGAAGGAGAAAGAATGTATCCCAGATACTTTACTAACTCAGAGTGGAATTTGCATTTCTCTGCTTTAGCATAAAGACTAGTCTTATGGAGACACTTGAGTACTTCTTTAATATGCTGGTGATGTTTGGACATGTTATTTGAGTAGATGAGTATATTATCTAGATAGATTACAATATAAGAATTCAAAAGATCAGAGAAAATATCATTTATAAATCACTGAAAGGCTATGGAAGCATTGGTAAGACCAAAGAATATTATAGACTACTCAAATAATCCATAATGTGCCCTAAAAGCAGTCTTCCATTCATCACCAGCAGCAATGTGAGCTAAATGGTAAGCATGGAGAAGATCTATCTTTGAATAAACCTAAGCTTTGCAAAGTAAGTCTAGTAAATTGGAAATAAGTGGGAGTAGATAGCGATTCTTTTTGGAAATGTGGTTAAGATTATGGAAGTCAATACAGAAACATAGTGAACCATCTTTCTTTCTGACAAATAAAACTAGTACACTATGTAAGACTAGTACACCATGCAGAGAAGAAGTTGGTTAGATGAAACTTGTGTTAAGGTTTTCCTTAATGAATTCTTTAAGAGCCTCTTGTTCAGATGATGAAAGAGAGTATATAAGGCCAACTGGAGGTTGAGTACCTTCTTCCAGATTGATTTGGAGATCATAAGGATGATGAGAAGTAAGAACTTCAGTTTTGGTTTTGCTAAAAACATTGGTGAATTCATGATATTCAGAGGGAATATTGGAAACATCAGGAGCTTCTGCAAGTTTTGTGGAGTTAACCTGAATGTATGTTGATAAGGAGTATCACTGTAGGAATGTATTTTCCAAACAGGTAGACTTAGCATATAATATTATACCACTGAAACTCTGAGTATTTCCTATACTATCTCCTTGTATATAAAACTAGTAGTTACATTGTAATTCACTAGTCTAATAATCAACAAAGATAACTTTTATTGAACTCAATCCCCAGTGTTCAATGGTGATATACCAATCAACACTTACTCCTATCTCAGACTTCTTCCTCTTATCTGAAGTTGTAACCACACAGTAGATAGATGGCATAGCACATAAGCTGAAGCCAAGATCATTCCACAAGTCTACATATTTCCAAGCCAATCTTGTGGACTTTCACTTCTAGTGTGAACCACATCTGACAAGAGGAAGGATAATGGAGGAATTTGTTCAGGAATTCAGAAGAGCAGTAAGAAGTAGTAGATATGAAGAGAGACCACTAGTAGAAGAGTTTAAAAGAGGGATAAATGGAATTATAGAGTCAGAATAACACTCTGATTCTATTGAACAATAGTATGATAGGACAATATTATTAGATAGAAATTAGAGAGAGAGTAGGAGGGAAGAAGAAAGGTTGAGGGGAAGATAAGAACAAGGGCTACAGGCTCCAAGGTTGAACAATGTAGGGGCATAACAGCAATAATTGCCACAGCCTTAAGTTTAGCTGAGGAGACAGGAGGTCTCTCAACAGTAGGCACTAACAGGGCCTGCTCTGATAGAAAGAGTGGAGAGGACAAATGTGAAGATGGTATGTCCAAATTAGTGGGTAGGGTTTCCACCTTAGAAACCATATGCAATAGATGTAGATAAAGGAAGAAATCACTATAGCTATGGAAAATTTGGCTACCTTGTGTGGAATTATAGAAGATAGAGAATTATGGGCCTAGAAAGAAGAGTGGAATATAAGAACAATCAGAATAAAAGACAGGACAATTTAAATAGAAAAGGAGATCTAATAGTCCTCAATTAGATCTCAATAGCAGTAACAGATTTGCAATGCTCAGTAGAGTAATAGATAATACATCCTATTGCAATCTGAACAATGAGGACATGTTGAGAGAAATCACAGTGAAGATTGGGCTAGATAGAATAGATATATAGGAGAGTGTGATAGTAGAAGCATTGTTATATAGTGGGGCTACTGGCCTAGTAATGAGTTCAGAGTTCACAAGAAAGCAGAGGTTTAAGTTGAAAAAAATAGAAAATCTGATATATGTAAGAAATGTGAATAGAACATTCAATAAAGAGGGGTCAATAGAAAATACTGTGGAAGTAAACATCTATTACCAAGAACATAGGGAAAAGATGGAAATTGATGTAATCAGGGAGCAAAAGTGGAACATAATTTTGGGGATGCTATGGCTTGCATGCCACAACCCTGAAATTGATTGAAGAATAGGAGAAGTAAAGATAACAAGGTTTCCAGAGGAATGTGGGAAGCAGTAGAGACCAAAGCAGGGGAAATCAGGCTGGTAGAAGCAAAATAAAGAGGAAAAAGAGGAGGAAAAGGAAAGAAGATGAGAGGAAAGAGAATGGAAAAAAGAGAAGGAAAGAAAGGACAATTGAGGTAAGAAAGCTAGTAAAAGAATGAGAAATATAGGATGAAGAGAAGAAAGCAGCAAAGTCAGAAGCAAAGGTAAGGAAGCTGGTACTAGAACACTTCCACAAGTAGATTCAAGTCTTTGGGAAAAAGGCCAGTGAATGGATGTCTACAAGGAAACTATGGGACCATACCATTAACATCAAAAAAGGATTTGTGCCAAAGAAAGAGAAAGTATATCTATTGTCAAGAGAAGAAGGAGAAGAGGTGTAAGAGTTTATTTCTGAATAGTTAAGGAAAGAGTACATCAGGCCCTCAAAGTTGCTCCAGATAGCACTAGTGTTCTTTGTAGAAAAGAAGGATGGAAAGAAGCACATAGTACAGGATTATAGATATTTAAATGAATAGACTGTAAAGAATAATTACCCTTTATCCTTAATTTTGGATATTGTAGAAAACATAGGTACAAAAAGAGTATTTACAAAGATGGACCTGAGATAGGGGTATAATAATGTATGAATAAAAGAGAGGGATGAGTGGAAGGCAGTATTCACCACATCAAAGGGGTCATTTGAGCCAACAGTGATATTTTTCAGATTAACAAACTTACAAGCAACTTTTCAAACCATAATAAATGAAATCCTATAAGATCTCATCAACACTGGGAAGGTGACAAGCTTTATTGACAATGTAATTATAGAAATAATAGAAGAGAGGCATAATGAAATAGTAGAAAAAGTGGTGAAGAGATTGGCAGAGAATAATCTATACATAAAACCAGAAAAATAGAAGTGGAAGGTGAAGGAAGTAGGGTTTTTAGGAGTAGTGATTGGGCCAGAAGAGATTAAGATGGAAGAAGGAAAGGTAAAAGGCATTTTGGACTGGCCAACCCCACAAGAAGTTAAGGATGTATAGAAGTTTTTTATCATATCATGTAGTGGTCTAACTATCACTGCAAAGTCTTTAATAAATTGACAATAATGATTTGCCAATTGATAAAGAAAGACCAAAAGTGGGAGTAGACAGAATAGTAGAAGAAGGTATTTGGGGAATTGAAGAAGAAGTCTACAAAAGAACCAGTGCTGCTAGTGCCAGACTTAGATAAAAAAATGAGGATGAAAGTAGATATATCAGACTATGCAACAAAAGAAGTACTATCAATGGAGTGTGATGATGGGCAATGGAAGCTGGTAGCTTTTTTCTCAAAATCCCTAAATGAGACAGAGAGAAACTACAAAATTTATGATAGATAGATATTGGTGGTTATAAGAGGGCTATAAAATTAGAGACATTTGTTAGAGAGTGCAAAATTCAAGTTTGAAGTCTGGACAGACTATAGAAACTTGGAATACTTTATAAAAGCACAGAAATTAAATAGAAGACAAGCAAGATAGGCTCTATATTTGTCAAGATTTTATCTTGAAACATGTTCCAGAAACAAAAATAGGGAAGGCAAATAGATTAAGTAAGAGACTAGACTGGAAAGTAGAGGTTGAAAAGAACAATGATAATCAAGTATTTATTAAGGACCATTGGATTCATAATTTATCAGATATATTAATAGAAGGACCAGAAGTAGGTATATTAGAAAAAATAAAAATAGCTAGGAGTAAGAATGAGGAAGTAGTTAGAGTAGTAGAAGAAATAAAGAAGATAGAAGTAAAAGTACTAAGAGGGAATGAATGACAGATAAAAAGAGAATTGATGTTGAAGGTGTATATGCCAAAAGATAAGAAGCTAAGAGTAGAGATAATCTAGTTGCATCATGATATACTAGTAGCAGGGCATGGGATAAATAGAAGATGACTGAGTTGGTAATAAGGAATTATTGGTAGCCAGGAGTAACAAAAGATGTAGGAAAATATGTGAAAGGATGTGACATGTGTCAAAGGATAAAGAATAGGATAGAGATACCAATAGGGAAGTTAAAGCTAAGCAAGGTTCTGGAAGAACCATAGACATATCTGATAGTAGACTTTATTACAAAGTTACCATTAGTAGCTGAGAAAGATATGATTTTAGTAGTCTGTGACAGATTGACTAAGATGACACATTTTGTAGCAATGACAGAAGGAATATTGGCTAAGGAATTAGCACAGTTGTTTAGAGATAATGTATGGAAGTTGCATAGATTACCAGAGAGTATAGTATTAGATAGAAAACTGCAGTTTGTAGCAGAAATGATGAAGAAGTTGAATAGGATGTTGGGAATTGAAACAAAGTTGTCAACATCATTCTATCCACAAACAGATGGTCAAACAAGGAGAATGAATCAGGAGTTGGAACAGTACCTAAGATTCTTTGTAGATTACAAACAAAAGAATTGGCTAGAATGGTTGGTATCAGCAGAGTTTGCAATTAACAACAAGGCATATTTAACAACTAAAGTGTCTCCATTTATAGCAAATTATAGAAGAAAATTGTGAATAGGAATAGATATTAAGAGAAAGGGAAAAATGAAGAAGGTGATGAAGTTTGTAAAAAGAATGAAGAAAGTACAGGAAGAGGCAGAAGCAGCACTGAAAAAAGCACAAGAGGAGATAAAGTAACAAGCAGACAGAGGAAGAAAGGAAACAAAAGTATAGAAAGTAGGGAAGAAAGTAATGCTGAGTATGAAAGATTTAGTGTTCAAGAAAATGCCAGCAAAGAAATTAGTGAATCAATATGTTGGTC
>Ga0157363_1000706_pt1 | contig 26047 bp, 18 predicted proteins | sample AttsexASBM1_FD_111477 | JGI IMG/M metagenome (GOLD analysis project Ga0157363, IMG submission 111477) | Fungus gardens microbial communities from leaf cutter ant in Ribeirão Preto, State of São Paulo, Brazil - Atta sexdens ASBM1 | ecosystem: Host-associated > Fungi > Mycelium > Unclassified ... | reverse complement strand
TCATTCGCTACCGCAACGGCAAAAACGTCGAAGTGATGAACACCGACGCCGAAGGCCGTCTGGTGCTGGCCGATGGCCTGATCGACGCCTCCGCGCAGAAGCCAGAGCTGATTATCGACATGGCGACCCTGACCGGCGCGGCGAAAACCGCCCTGGGCAACGATTACCATGCGCTGTTCAGCTTCGACGACAAGCTGGCCGCTCGCCTGCTGGCAAGCGCCGCTGCGGAAAACGAGCCGTTCTGGCGTCTGCCGCTGGCGGAGTTCCACCGCAGCCAGCTGCCGTCTAACTTTGCCGAGCTGAACAACACAGCGAGCGCGGCGTACCCGGCGGGTGCAAGCACGGCAGCAGGCTTCCTGTCCCACTTCGTTGAGAACTATCACGAAGGCTGGCTGCACATCGACTGCTCCGCAACCTACCGTAAAGCGGCGGTTGAGCAGTGGTCCGCGGGCGCTACCGGTCTGGGCGTGCGTACCGTAGCGAACCTGCTGACGGCTGAGTAATAATTGTCCCCTCACCCCAGCCCTCTCCCCAAAGGGGAGAGGGTGTTCAAATTCCCTCTCCCCTTTGGGGAGAGGGTTAGGGTGAGGGGGAAATGCATCATCTGGAATTGTTATGTCGGAAACCAAAAACGAATTAGAAACCCTGCTGGAGCAGGCGGCGACCGAGCCCGCCCACCGTCCGGCATTTTTCCGCACGCTGCTGGAATCCACCGTCTGGGTGCCGGGAACGGCGGCGGAAGGTGAGCAGGTTGTGGAAGACAGCGCGCTGGATCTGCTGCACTGGGAGAAAGACGACGGCACCTCGGTGATCCCGTTCTTCACCTCCCTCGAAGCGTTGCAGGAAGCGGTAGAAGACGAACAGGCGTTCGTAATGATGCCTGTGCGTACCCTGTTCGAAATGACGCTGGGGCAGACGCTGTTCCTCAACGCTAAACTGCCGACCGGGAAAGAGTTCACCCCGCGCGAAATCAGCCACCTGATGGGCGAAGAGGGCAACCCGCTCAGCACCCAGGAGGTGCTGGAAGGGGGCGAAACGCTGCTGCTGTCTGAAGTGGCCGAGCCGCCAGCCCAGATGATTGACTCCCTGACCACGCTGTTTAAAACCATCAAACCGGTGAAGCGGGCGTTCCTTTGCTCCATTAAAGAGCGCGCCGACGAACAGCCGGTGTTATTGATAGGAATTGAGGCAGACGGCGACATCGAAGAGATCATTCAGGCGGCGGGAAGCGTGGCGACCGACACGCTGCCGGGCGATGAGCCGATTGATATCTGCCAGGTGAAGAAAGGCGAAAAGGGCATCAGCCATTTTATTACCGAGCACATCACGCCGTTCTACGAACGTCGCTGGGGCGGCTTCCTGCGCGATCTCAAGACCAACCGCATCATCTGATTACAGCGGGGTGAGTTTCACCCCGTTGCTTCCAGCAGCAGTAAATCCATCAGCAGCACCAGGTTCGACTCAAACGACGTCACCCCCGCGGCTTCGGCGGCGAAGTGCACCGCTTCGTCATACAACGCGAAATGCAGATCGGCCATGCCAGCCAGCGTATTGGCGGACGCGCGGGTGAAGGCAATGACCGTCATGCCCACGTTTTTAGCAATCCGCACTTTATCCAGCACCTGCTCCGTTTCGCCGCTGCGCGAGACGGCGATAAATACCTGATACCGCGCGGCGTTGCTGAGAAAAATATTTCGGCTATCGCCCGGCCCGGAGATAAATGCCGTTTTGCCCAGCACCTGCAGCTTCTTGGTCAGGTACTCCGCAAACAGATAAGAAAACCCGGCGCCGTAGAGAAAGAAGCTCTCCTTCTGGCGCAGCAGGTCGGCAAACTGCTGGCGTTTGTTGTGGGTAATCCACTGGAAGGTTTGCTGGTAGTTGGCGATGAACTGATTAAACAGCGCGGGCAGGTCAGGACGAGACTGTGCCTGGGCGGCAATATGCGGCGTATCGGAGAGCAGCTGCTTGCAGTGCCAGATGAATTCGCTAAAGCCGCTGAACCCCAGCTTCTGGCACAGCCGCATGATGGTGGCCGTGGAGACGAACGTTGCCTGCGCCAGCTCGCGCACCGTGATGTTGCCTACCAGAAGCGGATGCTCGGTAAGGTGCGCGAGGACGCGATACTCCGCGCGGGTCAATGATGCCCCGCGCGTTAACAGCGTAGCCAGGCGGTTATCCATTATTTAGCCGGTTCAACCGGCAGATCGTCACGCGCGCCCCATTCGCTCCATGCGCCGTCGTAGAGCGTGACGTCGTGCGCGCCGAGCGTGGCGAGCGCCAGGATCACCACGCAGGCCGTCACGCCTGAGCCGCAGCTGGCAACGATCGGACGATGCAAATCCACGCCCGCACGATCGAAAATAACGCGCAGCTCGTCGGTGGTTTTCAGCTCGCCTTCAAACACCAGATCGCCCCACGGCACGTTCAGCGCGCCCGGGATATGTCCGCGCTTCAGCCCCGGACGCGGCTCGTCCGCTTCGGCATTAAAGCGTGGCGCAGGACGCGCATCGACGATTTGCGCGGTTTTTTCGTGGCTGACCACCAGCACGTCGGTCAGACGCTTAACGATATTAGCGTCAAAGGTGGCATCGAACTCGCCTTCCGGCAGCGTCACGTCGCCCTGCTGGAGCGGCAGCTCGTCGCGCTTCCAGCCCGCGAGGCCGCCCGCCAGAATCGAGACTTTTTCCACGCCGAAGTTTTTGAGCATCCACCAGGCGCGCGGCGCGGAGAAGAGGTTACCTTCGTCATAAACAACGAGGTGTTTGTCCTGGCTCACGCCAAGCTCGCGCATCGCCACGGAAAACGCTTCCGGGCGCGGCAGCATATGCGGCAGGGGAGAGTTGTGATCGGAGAGGGCTTCGATATCAAAAAATACCGCGCCAGGCAGGTGCCCTGCGCGGTATTCACCGGGAACGTCGCGATGCTCTTGCCCCGGCGGGGCCATGCGCGCGTCAATAATCTGAACTTCCGGGTCGTCGCCGTGCTCAATCAGCCAGTCGGCGGCGACAAAATATGAGGTGGACATGGGTTGCCTCCGTTCTTTTCCGTAAAAAAGGATTGTCGGTGTTTTTTCTGACACCGACAAGCAAACCGCGTTCAACTCGCGAGCAACCCCTTATTTTTTCACCGCTTCGCCGTCCTGCCAGGCTTTTTGCAGCGCGGGCCAGTAGTCGCGGTTGGCCTCGATCATCTCATCCAGAATCGCTTTTGCATGCTCCATGGTTGGCACGGTGCGGTTGAGGGTGAACGCCTGCAGCGCTTTCTCATAGCTGCCCTCGATAGTCGCTTCCACCAACAGCTGTTCGGAGGCGAGCTGCTGTTGCAAAAGGGTCTGATGGAACAGCGGCACCTGACCGACGCGGATCGGTTCTGGGCCTTCGGAGGTGATATACGCGGGCACTTCCACCACCGCATCGTACGGCAGATTGGTAATTGCCCCGCGGTTCTCCACCATGACCAGATGGCGCTGGCGCTGGTTGAACGCCAGCGAGCAGGCCACGTCGACGATAAACTCACCGTGGACGCCAACGTGGAAGGCATCCGGCAATATTCCGGTGCGCTTATATTCCTCGGCTGCGGCGAACAGCTTTTTCTCACGCCCGTTCATCACTTCGTTGGCGCGGGTATAGTCCGGGTTCTGATGCTCCACAATCTGGTTCGGCATCAGGTAATACTGCAGATACGGGTTCGGCAAATACTCCGGGAAGTTATCCATAATCGGCTTGATGTTGCGCCAGGTTTTCACCCACGACGGATCCGAGTGCTGCGGGTCGGTTTTGGCGGCGTCCTCCGTCAGCAGGCCAAACTTCGCGATATGCTTACGCAGCTCGGGCAGCTTGTCTTCGCCGTCCACCAGTACGCGGGTAAACCAGCCGAAGTGGTTCAGGCCGAAGTAGTCCACCTCCAGCTTACGGCGATCGACGCCCAGAATGGCACCCATATTGCGCATCGCGGCCACCGGCATATCGCAGATGTTCAGCACCCGCGCATTTGGCCGCAGGCGGCGCACGCCCTCCGCGACGATCGCCGCCGGGTTGGAATAGTTCACGATCCAGGCTTTTTCATGCGCGTAGCGATCCACCAGATCGATAAGCTCCACCATCGGCAGGATCGTGCGCAGGCCGTACGCCAGGCCGCCTGGTCCGCAGGTTTCCTGGCCGACCACGCCGTGACGCAGCGGGATCTTCTCGTCCTGCTCGCGCATCCTGTACTGGCCGACGCGCATCTGGGCGAAGACGAAATGCGCGCCGCTAAAGGCCACTTCCGGGTCGCCGGTCACGGTAAATTTGATGCTCTGGCTGTGATCGCGAATAACTTTCTCAACCACTGGCGCAATGGTGTTCTGACGCGCCTCGTCGATGTCATACAGGCGGATTTCGGCCAGCGGGAAATCCTGCAGGCGCACCATCAGGCTTTTCACAATACCCGGCGTGTAGGTGCTACCACCGCCGGCGATCGACAAAATGAATGGGGGTGTAAACATCTTTAGCTCCTTTCAGAGAAACGTCTCAACGGCTTCTCGCATTTTTTTGACGTGCAGCCCGTAGACCACCTGAACGTTGTTACCTTGTTTGATAATCCCTTTCGCGCCCGTCGCTTTGAGGCGCGGCTCGTCGATGATGGCGACGTCCTTCACCGTGACGCGCAGGCGGGTGTAGCAGTTATCCACCACTTCAATGTTTTCCCGGCCGCCCAGCCCGGCCACGATAGACTCGCCAAGACCATCGTTATTGCCTTTCGCCTGGTACTCCTGCTTGCTGTAGAGGCGCGTCTCTTTATCGTCATCCTCACGGCCCGGCGTTTTCATGTTGAAGCGCAGGATCAAGAAGCGGAACACCACGAAGTAGAGGGCGAACATGATCAGCCCGACCACGATGTACATCGGCCAGTTGGACTTCTCCGTGCCGAGCGGCAGGTTGTAGAGGATGAAGTCGATAATCCCGTTAGCGCCGATGGCGTGCACGCCCAGCAGTGAGAACAGCATCATGCCGATGCCGGTCAGCACCGCGTGCACCACGAACAGCAGCGGGGCGACGAACAGGAACGAGAACTCAATCGGCTCGGTCACGCCGACCAGCAGCGAGGTCAGCGCCGCCGGGATCAGAATCGCTTTGGCAATGGCTTTACGCTCCGGCTTCGCGGTCATGTACATCGCCAGCGCCGCCGCAGGCAGGCCGAACATTTTGCTGATGCCGCGCGCATCCCACACCACGGTGCTGCTGAGCTGCTTCACGTCCGGGCAGGCCATCTCGGCGAAGTAGATATTGCGCGCGCCCTGATAGGTCGTGCCGCATACCTCCTGCGTGCCGCCCAGTTCGGTATAGAGGAACGGGGTATAGACCAAATGGTGCAGGCCGGTTGGCACCAGAATGCGCTCAAGGAAGCCGTAGATCGCCACGCCAAAGGGGCCGGAGCCTTTAATTGCCAGCGCCAGGGTACTGATGCCGTGCTGCGCGAATGGCCAGAGCTCGCTCATCACGACGCCGAGCAGCATGGAGACGGGGAGCATGACGATGGCGACAAAGCAGTGGCCGGAATAAATCGCCATTGCGCCGTTAAACTGTACGCCGGAGTATTTGTTGTACAGGTATCCGGAGAGCGCCCCGGTCAGTATCCCGGCGAACACGCCCATCTCCAGCACCTGCACGCCCAGCACCATGCTTTGCCCGGCCGCCTTCATCTGGTCTGCAGGCGCCAGCCCGCCCTGCAGCTGCAGCGTGACGTTCATGGCGTTGATAAACACCACGAAGGTCACCAGACCGATCAGCGCCGCGTAGCCTTTATCCCGCGTGGCCAGGCCAATCGGAATGCCGACGGCAAACACCAGCGCCAGGTTAACCAGCACCGACACGGCAGATTTCGCAATCAGCTGGCCGATATTCTGAATGAAAGGATGCCCAAGAAACGGCAGATACTCGGCCAGATTGCCGTTACCCAGCACGTTACCAAAGGCGATAAACAGACCGACGATCGGTAAGATAAGTACCGGTCCGTACAATGATTTTCCGAAATTTTGTAGGGCGTTCACGGCTCGTTTCATGGCTTTCTCTCTTTGTGAACCGCGCACTCGGGGTGCGTCTCAGGCTTAAAATTAGCAGGCTGCAGGCGTTTCTATCCAGCTATCTTCTTGTTTTAAAAACAAATGACGTGAAAGGTAACATGTAACGTTCTGCGCTGTGATCGGTGTTGCAACACGGGACGGGCCTGTTGCACACGCCTGCGAGGCCTCTTCCAGAATCTAAAATTGGACTTTTTGAATTAATGAAACTTGCGGATAATACTTATCCGGACGACGACCAACAGGCTCCACGGGCCAGGGACAAAGGATGAAACCGTTTCGCTTAGCCGCGATCTCTCTCGCGCTACTTACCACGTTTACGCTTGCCGGCTGTGACAACAGCGACGATAAGCCTCAGGCTGCGGCTCCCGCGGCTTCAACTGCACCAGAACAGAAAACGCCGGTAAAACCCGACGCAGAAAAACTGGCTAAACTGGCCGCCCAGAGCCAGGGCAAAGAGCTGACGTTGCTGGATGCTTCTGAGGTGCAACTTGATGGCGCCGCCACGCTGGTGCTCACGTTTTCTGTCCCGCTGGATCCCGAGCAGGATTTCGCAAAGTCGGTTCACGTTGTAGATAAGAAAAGCGGCAAAGTTGACGGGGCATGGGAACTTGCGCCCAACCTCAAAGAGCTTCGCCTGCGCCATCTGGAGCCAAACCGCAATCTGGTCGTCACCGTCGATCGTGGCCTGATAGCGTTGAACAAAGCGACCTTCGGCATCGATTACGAAAAAGCCCTGACCACCCGGGATGTTGAACCGACGGTCGGTTTCGCCAGCCGGGGCTCGCTGCTGCCGGGCAAAGTGGTGGAAGGTCTTCCGGTGATGGCGCTCAACGTCAACAACGTAGACGTGAACTTCTACCGCGTGAAGCCGGAGTCGCTGGCCTCGTTTGTCAGCCAGTGGGAATACCGTAACTCACTGACCAACTGGGAGTCCGACAACCTGCTAAAGATGGCGGAACTGGTCTATACCGGCCGTTTCGACCTCAACCCTTCGCGCAACACGCGTGAAAAATTGCTGTTGCCCCTGAAGGATATCAAACCGCTCCAGCAGTCTGGCGTTTATATCGCGGTGATGAATCAGGCCGGACACTACAGCTACAGCAACGCGGCAACGCTCTTTACCCTGAGCGATATCGGCTTGTCGGCTCACCGCTACCATAACCGCCTGGACATCTTCACCCAGAGCCTGGAGAACGGTGCGGCGCAAACCGGCGTGACCGTGACGCTGCTGAATGACAAAGGGCAGACGCTTGCCGAGGCGAACAGCGATGCGGACGGCCACGCAAAGCTTGAGACCGACAAAGAAGCGGCGCTGATCCTCGCCAGTAAAGACGGCCAGACCACGCTGCTCGATCTCAAGCTGCCTGCACTTGACCTGGCGGAGTTCGACATCGCCGGCAGCCCTGGCTACAGCAAGCAGTTCTTCATGTTTGGCCCGCGCGATCTCTATCGTCCGGGGGAAACGGTGATCCTCAACGGCCTGCTGCGCGACAGCGACGGAAAACCGCTGCCCGCCCAGCCGGTGAAACTCGACGTGCTGCGCCCGGACGGGCAGGTGGCGCGTACCATTGTGGTGCAGCCCGAAAACGGTCTCTATCGCTTTAACTATCCGCTCGATAGCGGCGCCCAGACCGGCATGTGGCATATCCGCGCCAATACCGGCGACAACCTGCAGCGGCTGTGGGACTTCCACGTCGAAGATTTTATGCCTGAGCGCATGGCGCTCAATCTGACCGGACAAAAAGCACCGGTGTCGCCGCAGGATAATGTCGATTTTAACGTGGTGGGGTATTACCTGTATGGCGCACCGGCGAACGGCAATTCTCTGCAGGGCCAGCTGTTCCTGCGTCCGCTGCGTGAGGCGGTCACCGCGCTGCCGGGCTTCCAGTTTGGTGATATCGCCGAAGAGAACCTGAGCCGCAGCCTGGATGAAGTGCAGCTTACCCTGGACGATCGGGGGCGCGGGCAGGTCACCACCGAAAGCCAGTGGAAAGAGGTGCACTCGCCGCTGCAGCTGATCCTGCAGGCCAGCCTGCTGGAGTCCGGCGGCCGTCCGGTAACGCGTCGCGCCGAGCAGGCAATCTGGCCGGCGGCTGAGCTGCCGGGTATTCGCCCGCAGTTTGCCAGCAAGGCCGTGTACGACTACCGCACTGATACCACCGTCAATCAGCCGATAGTGGATGAAAACGGCAACGCCAGCTTTGACATTGTCTATGCCGACGCCAGCGGGGCGAAAAAAGCAGTATCCGGGTTACAGGTTCGCCTGATCCGCGAGCGCCGCGACTACTTCTGGAACTGGTCCGAGAGCGACGGCTGGCAGTCTCAGTTTGACCAAAAAGATCTGGTTGAAGGCGAACAGGAACTGACCCTCAAGGCAGATGAAACCGGCAAAGTGACCTTCCCGGTGGAGTGGGGCTCTTATCGACTGGAAGTGAAAGCGCCCGACAATATGGTCAGCAGCGTACGCTTCTGGGCCGGGTACAGCTGGCAGGACAACAGCGACGGTACGGGGGCCGCGCGCCCTGACCGCGTCACCCTGAAACTCGATAAGCCGTCCTATCAGCCAGGCGATACGATTCAACTGCATATCGCAGCCCCGGCGGCGGGTAAAGGCTATGCGATGATCGAATCCAGCGAAGGGCCTCTGTGGTGGAAAGAGATCGACGTACCGGCAAACGGTCTGGATCTCTCCATTCCGGTGGATAAAGCCTGGAAACGCCACGATCTCTACCTCAGCACGCTGGTGGTTCGACCTGGCGACAAATCGAAATCCGCCACGCCGAAGCGCGCGGTCGGGCTGCTGCACCTGCCCATGGGCGATGAAAATCGCCGTCTGAACATCGCGCTGGATACGCCACAGAAAATGCGTCCTAATCAGACGCTGTCCGTGAAGGTAAAAGCCAGCGTGAAGGAAGGCGCGGTGCCGCAAAAGGTGAACGTGCTGCTCTCGGCTGTCGATAGCGGCGTGCTGAACATAACCGATTACGTTACGCCCGATCCGTGGCAGGCCTTTTTCGGCCAGAAGCGCTACGGCGCGGACATCTATGATATTTACGGCCAGGTAATCGAAGGGCAGGGACGAATGGCCGCGCTGCGCTTTGGTGGCGACGGGGATGAACTTAATCGTGGCGGTAAGCCGCCGGTGAACCATGTCACCATTATTGCCCAGCAGGCACAGCCGGTGGAGCTGGATGCTAACGGTGAAGGCACCATCACGCTGCCGATTGGCGACTTCAACGGCGAGCTGCGCCTGATGGCGCAGGCGTGGACGGAGGATGATTTTGGCAGCAGCGAGAATAAGGTGATTGTGGCCGCGCCGGTCATCGCCGAGCTCAATACGCCGCGCTTCCTGGCAAGTGGCGATACCTCTCGACTGACGCTGGACCTGACTAACCTGACCGACCAGCCGCAAACGCTTAACGTGGCTCTGACCGCATCCGGCAAGCTGTCTCTGGAAGGCGCTCAGCCGCAGCCCGTTCAGCTACCGCCGGGCGCGCGCAGCACGATGTTTATTCCTGTGCGTGCGCTGGAGGGCTACGGTGACGGTGAAATATCCGCGCAGGTAACGGGCCTGCAGCTGCCAGGCGAGACGTTTGCTCCGCAGCAGAAGAGCTGGAAGATTGGCGTGCGTCCGGCATTCCCGGCACAAACGGTCAATACCGGCGCCATGCTGAACCCGGGGGAGTCCTGGACCGCGCCGGCACAGCACATCACCGGCTTCTCGCCTGCCACGCTGCAGGGGCAGCTGCTTCTGAGCGGCAAACCGCCGTTGAACCTGGCGCGCTATATCCGAGAACTGCAGGCGTATCCGTATGGCTGCCTGGAGCAAACCACCAGCGGCCTCTTCCCGTCGCTCTATACCAACACCGCGCAGCTGACGGCGCTGGGCATCAAGGGCGACACGGACGATAAACGCCGCGCGGCGATTGATATCGGTATTTCCCGTCTGCTGCAAATGCAGCGTGACGACGGCGGTTTTGCCCTGTGGGATAAAAATGGTCCGGAAGAGTACTGGCTGACCGCCTACGTGACTGACTTCCTGGTCCGCGCCGGTGAGCAGGGCTACAGCGTTCCGGCCGACGCGGTGAACAATGCCAATAGTCGTCTTCTGCGCTATCTGCAGGACCCGGGCATGATGTCCATCCGCTACAGCGACGACACCCAGGCCAGCAAGTTCGCCGTACAGGCCTATGCCTCGCTGGTGCTGGCGCGTCAGCAGAAAGCCCCGCTCGGCGCACTGCGTGAAATCTGGGATCGCCACGGTCAGGCAGCCTCTGGCCTGCCGCTGATGCAGCTGGGCATGGCGCTGAAGCTGATGGGCGACGCCCCGCGCAGCCAGCAGGCGCTGGATCTGGCTCTCAAAACGCCGCGTAACGACAGCAAAAACTGGATGGCCGATTACGGCAGCCAGCTTCGCGATAACGCGCTGATGCTCTCTCTGCTGGAAGAGTACAAACTTCTGCCGGATGCGCAAAACACGCTGCTTAACGCCTTGTCTGAAGAAGCGTTCAGCCAGCGCTGGCTGTCAACGCAGGAGAGCAACGCGCTGTTCCTTGCCGGACGTTCGCTGCAAACCTTGTCAGGTGCATGGCAGGCAACCGCCAGCTTCTCGGAACAACCGATGAGCGGCGATAAATCGCAGGTACAAAACGTCAACGGTGACCAGCTTGGCGCGCTGCAGGTGACTAACACCGGTACAGCGCCGCTGTGGGTGCGCCTCGACAGCACCGGTTACCCGGAATATGCGCCTCAGCCGGCCTCTAACGTGCTGCAGGTTGAGCGTCATATCCTGGCAACCGACGGCAGCAGTAGGTCACTCTCATCCCTGAAGAGCGGTGAGCTGGTGCTGGTGTGGCTGGAAGTGAAAGCCAGCCAGAACGTGCCGGATGCGCTGGTGGTGGACCTGCTCCCGGCAGGGCTGGAGCTGGAAAACCAGAACCTGGCGAACAGCAGCGCAAGCCTGCAGGACAGCGGCGGCGAAGTGCAGAACCTGCTGAACCAGATGCAGCAGGCGGACATTCAGCATATGGAGTTCCGCGACGATCGCTTCGTGGCTGCGGTGCCGGTTAACGAAGGGCAGCCGGTTACGCTGGTCTATCTGGCGCGCGCCGTGACGCCGGGGACCTATCAGGTGCCCGTGCCGATGGTGGAGTCTATGTACGTTCCGCAGTGGCGTGCGACGGGTGCGGCCAGCGGCCCGCTGATTGTTGTTCCGTAATATGCAGATAGCTCGTCTGACACGCTCCCGCTGGCTATGGCTGGCGGGAGCGCTTCTCGTTTTATGGGGGCTGATTATTGCCGCCGACCGCCTGTGGCCGTTGCCTCTGAAAGAGGTTAACCCTGCACGCGTGGTTGTGGATGAGAAAGGCGCGCCGCTGTGGCGTTTCGCCGACAGCGAAGGAATCTGGCGCTATCCGGTTTCCATTGAAGAGGTTTCTCCCCGCTATCTTGAGGCCCTGATCCAGTACGAAGATCGCTGGTTCTGGGATCATCCAGGCGTAAACCCGTTCTCCGTGCTGCGCGCCGCCTGGCAGGATCTCAGTTCTGGCAAAGTCGTCTCTGGCGGCAGTACGCTCACCATGCAGGTGGCGCGGCTCCTTGACCCGCATCCGCGCACCTTTGGTGGTAAAATTCGTCAGCTCTGGCGGGCGATGCAGCTGGAGTGGCATCTCTCCAAGCGCGACATCCTCACGCTGTACCTCAACCGTGCCCCTTTTGGCGGCACGCTGCAGGGCGTCGGGGCAGCAAGCTGGACCTATCTGGGAAAACCGCCCTCGCAGCTCAGCTATTCCGAAGCGGCGCTGCTGGCGGTGCTTCCCCAGGCGCCGAGCCGCTTGCGTCCCGACCGCTGGCCAGAACGCGCCGAAGCGGCGCGCAATAAAGTGCTCGACCGAATGGTGACGCAGGGCGTCTGGTCTGCAAAACAGGTCCGGGAATCCCGTGAGGAGCCGGTATGGCTGGCACCGCGGCAGATGCCGCAGCTGGCGCCGCTTTTTTCACGCATGATGCTCGGTAAAAGTCGCGAAACCAAAATTGTTACTACGCTCGATGCGGCCCTGCAGCGGCAGCTTGAAGAGCTGGCAATGAACTGGAAAACCCGTCTGCCTGCCCGCAGTTCGCTGGCGATGATCGTTGTCGATCATACGGACATGAAGGTGCGCGGCTGGGTTGGCTCGGTTGATATTAACGATGACACGCGCTTTAGCCATGTCGATATGGTGAATGCGATCCGATCCCCGGGATCGGTACTGAAACCCTTTATTTACGGCATGGCGCTGGACGATGGCTTGATCCATCCTGCCTCGCTGCTGCAGGATGTACCCAGAAAAACGGGTGACTATCGTCCCGGTAATTTTGACAGCGGATTTCATGGCCCGGTCAGCATGAGCGAGGCGCTGGTACGCTCGCTTAACCTGCCAGCTGTGCAGGTGCTGGAAGCGTTCGGACCAAAACGTTTTGCGGGCATGCTCAGCAACGCGGGGTTGCCGCTCATACTGCCTTCAGGCGCACAGCCGAACCTATCGCTGATTTTGGGCGGAGCTGGCGCGCGCCTGTCGGACATCACCGCGGCGTACAGCGCCTTTGCCCGACACGGAAAGGCGGGACGGCTGCGGCTGCGGCCGGGCGATCCGCTGGTTGAGCGTCCGCTGCTGTCGCCAGGCTCGGCGTGGATTATTCGCCGTATATTGGGCAATGAGGCGCAGCCCCTGCCGGATGGCGCTCTGCCGCAGATCGCGCCGCTGGCGTGGAAAACGGGTACCAGCTACGGCTACCGCGATGCCTGGGCTGTCGGTTTAAATGCCCGTTACGTGATTGGCATCTGGACCGGCCGACCAGACGGTACGCCCGTTGCAGGGCAGTTTGGCTTCGCGAGCGCCGTTCCGCTGTTGAACCAGGTCAACAATCTGCTTCAGTCACGCTCGACGCTGGATGAGGCGCGACTGCCGCGCGATCCTCGCCCGGCAAGCGTAGGGCGAGGGGTGATCTGCTGGCCGGGCGGTCAATCGCTGCCGGAAGGCAGCGAAAACTGCCGCCGTCGCCTGTCAACCTGGCTGCTGGACGGCAGCGAGCCGCCTACGCTGCTGCTGCCGGGGCAGGAAGGCATCCGCGGCATTCGTTTCCCGGTCTGGCTGGATAAAACGGGCAAACGCGTTGCGGCAGATTGCCCTGATGCAAAAGAGAACGTTCTCGACGTCTGGCCGCTGCCGCTGGAGCCATGGCTACCCGCCGCGGAAAAAAGGGCGGCGCGTCTTCCTGATTCATCAGCCGACTGTCCGCCACTGGACAACAGCAATGCAGCGCCGCTGATCGTTTCGGGAGTCCGGGAGGGCGCGGTTATCAAACGCCTGCCTGGTGAAGGGAATATGACCCTTTCGCTAACGACTACGGGAGGAGAAGGCCAGCGCTGGTGGTTCTTAAATGGGGAACCTCTGGAAGGTCGCCAAAAGAACTATTCATTCAAATTATCTTTGCCTGGTAATTATCAATTAGTTGTATTGGATGAATCTGGCCAGACGGCAACGGTGAATTTCGAATTAGATCGTTAAGAGGTACTCCAGAAGAGTTAGCTTGATAATTATCAAATGCTCGTTCCTTCAAAAAACCGAGAATGCGTTTTTATTTGAAGGAACGAGCAATGAACAAAGATAAAAGTCAGGAAGAAGACTTATTACACGGTATTTCTCGTCGTCATTTTATTCAGGCAGGGTCGGCACTGGCGACCCTGCCGTTTGTTGTGACGACGGGAAACGTGCAGGCAAAGGTCCCGGCATCATCAGAGAGCCTGCCTGAGGAAAAAGTTGTACAGACGTGCAGCACGTTTGACTGTGGCGGAAAATGCGATATTCGCGCTCACGTTAGCGACGGCGTAGTCACCCGAATCTCCACGCGTCCGGATAATGAATTAGATCCTCAAATGCCCGTTATGCGCGCGTGCGTTCGTGGTCGCGCCTACAGAAAATTTGTATACCATCCAGACCGTCTGAAATATCCGATGAAGCGCGTGGGAAAACGCGGGGAAGGTAAGTTCGAACGTATTTCATGGGATGAAGCCACCACGCTTATTGCCAGCCAATTAAAAACGCTTACACAAAAATATGGCGCCGCATCGCGCTATGTCCATGTGGGCACAGCGGTTTCAGGCGGCACCTTTTCCGGCGATAAAATGGTCCGTCGTCTGCTCAACATGACCGGTGGCTATCTTGAAAGTTATCACTCGGTCAGTATGGGCAACACGGCGGCGGCAACGCCTTATACCTACGGCACCGCCGCCAGCGGCAGTTCGCTGGATACGTTACTGGACACAAAGCTGGTCATCCTCTGGGGGCATAACCCTACGGAGACCATATTCGGCCACAGCAACTACTTCTTCCAGAAGATGAAGCAAAACGGCACCCGATTTATTGTGGTCGATCCCCGTTATTCCGATACCGTTTCATCGCTTGCCGATCAATGGATTCCGCTGCTTCCCACTACCGATAACGCGCTAATGGATGCGATGATGTACACGATCGTCACGGAAAATCTGCACGATCGCGAGTTTATCGACCGCTATACCCTGGGATTTGACGAGTCCTCTATGCCGGAAGGCGTACCGGCCAATGAATCTCTGTTCGCCTATCTGAGCGGTGCCAAAGACGGCGTGGCGAAAACGCCAGAGTGGGCGGAAAAAATCACCCACGTGCCTGCGCAGACCATCCGCCAACTGGCGCGGGACTACGCAACCACCAAACCCGCCGCGCTGATTCAGGGCTGGGGACCGCAGCGACATAACTGCGGCGAGCGCACCGCGCGCGGCTCGACGTTACTGGCAACCCTGACCGGCAACGTCGGGGTGAAAGGCGGTTGGGCGGCAGGCTACGGCGGCTGCGCTAACCGAAAATTTGCGGCGGGCCCCGAGATGCCGGATAACCCGGTGAAAGCCAAAATATCGGTGATGAACTGGGTTCAGGCCGCCGATGATGCGTCAAAGGTAACGCCGGACGTCGGCTTGAAGGATGCCGAGAAGCTCGATAGCAATATTCGTATTCTGTTCTCGCTGGCGGGCAACTACCTGGCGAACCAGAACCCTGATCTTCACCAGGCCACGCGCGTTCTGAAAGATGAGTCGAAAATTCAGTTTATCGTCGCAAGCGATCTGTTCATGACGCCAAGCGCAAAATACGCCGATCTGCTGCTGCCGGAAACCAGCTTTATGGAGCGCTGGAACATTGGGGAAACCTGGGGCACGGCAAGCTATCTCATCCTTTCAGAAAAACTGATTGAACCCGAATTTGAACGCCGTTCGGACTACGACTGGCTGCGCGACGTTGCCGCTAAGCTGGGCATAGAGCATGCATTCAGCGAGGGGCGGGACGAGAAGGGCTGGATTGAGCACATCTGGGAGCAAACGCGGCTGGCGATGCCGGACGAAAATCTTCCCGACTTCGCAACGCTGCAAAAAACGCGTCAGCATCTGTTCAAAAGCGCGCCGTTCGTCGCCTTTGAAGACAACATACGCGATCCGCAACATCACCCGTTCCCGACGCCGTCCGGGAAGATTGAGATCTTCTCGAAGCGCCTGTACGACATGCATCATCCGGAAATTCCGGCGCTGTCGCACTATGTGCCTGCCCACGAGGGGCCGGAGGATGAGCTGACGAAAACCTTCCCGCTCCAGCTGATTACCTGGAAAGGTAAAAACCGCGCCAATTCGACGCAGTATGCCAACCCGTGGCTGATTGAGGCGCAGCAGCAGAAGCTGTGGATTAACCCGCAGGATGCACAACAGCGCGGTATAGCCCAGGGCGACGCCGTGCGTATTCATAACGCGCGCGGCGTATGCGAGATCCCCGCGGAGGTTACGCCGCGCATTATTCCGGGCGTGGTGGCGATGCAGGCGGGTGCCTGGTGGCAGCCTGACGAGCAGGGTATTGATAAAGGCGGTTGCGCGAACGTGCTCAGTTCAGCCCGTATCACCGCGCTGGCGAAAGGGAATTCACATCAAACCATGCTGGTGGAGGTAGCGAAAGCATGAGTCAGTTCAAACACTACGCGCCGGTCAGCGACAAACAGCTGGGCTTTTATATCGACTCGTCGCGCTGCTCCGGGTGTAAAGCCTGCCAGGTGGCCTGCAAAGATAAAAATAATCTTGAAGTCGGCCGTCGTTTCCGCCGCGTGTACGAAGTCAACGGCGGAAACTTCATCCCAACCGGCCAGGGCGGCGTCAGCAATAACGTTTTTGCCTACACGCTCTCTATTTCCTGTAACCACTGTGCAGATCCCATCTGTACCAAAAACTGCCCGACCACCGCGATGCACAAGCGGCCGGGGGATGGCATCGTGCGCGTTGATACGGACAAGTGCGTTGGATGCGGATACTGCGCATGGTCATGCCCGTACGGCGCGCCACAGCTCAACGAGCAAACCGGACAGATGTCGAAATGCGATCTCTGTGTGGATCTGCAGGCTAAGGGGGAGCAGCCCGTCTGCGTGGCAACCTGTCCGCTGGAAGCAATCAAATTCGGCCCGATAGATGAACTACGGGCGAAGTACGGTACGGTCTGTGACGTAAAGGGCTTACCTGATTCCTCCATCACAAAACCGAATCTGGTCATCAAGGCGCATTCGGGTTCAGAGAAAGAGGGGAAACATCATGCATGAGTTGCCGCTGCTGATATTTACACTATTCCTGCAGGGATCGGTTGGCGTGACGCTCTGGCTGGCGCTTGGTAGCGCGAACTCTTCGTCGCGCAGCGTGATGTCCGCCGCCGCGGGGGCGTTTGTTCTTGCCAGCCTTGGGCTTCTCGCCTCGGCGCTGCATATGGGCTATCCGCTCAATGCCCTGAACGCGCTGCGCCATGTTTCCAGCTCCTGGCTGAGCCGTGAAATCATTTTTGCCAGCCTCTATCTGGCGGCGCTGGGCCTTGCAATTCTTCTCTTGTTTGCGAATAAGCCCGGCTGGAAGCTGCTTCTGGTTGTTGCGGGTATTATTGGACTGGTGGATGTGTTCTGCATGGCGCAAATCTACATGCACGCCTCCGTCGTGACGTGGCAGCACGTTAACACGCTGGTGCTGTTTATGGGATCGGTGGGGATTATGGGTTCGGCCTGTATGGCTGCCAGGGCAAAAAATCACCGCGCTGCGGTCGCGATTGTCGTTCTGCTGGTCCTTGCACGCCTGCTTATGCAACCCGTCTGGCTGGCTGATATTTACGCCGCTGACAGCAGCGTCGTGACGTTCCCGCATGCTCCTTTGCAGATGCTTGAACAGCTTCGCGCCGTACACTTGCTGAGCTGGTGCGTCTCCGTTCTTGGCATGCTCTGCTTTGCAGCGGGTGGGCTGAAGTCCGCACGCGGCACGATGCTGATAGGGAGCGCACTGCTGATTGTCGGCGAACTGATGCTGCGCTTCGTTTTCTTCAGTATCGGCTGATGGTGGATCTGAGCTTTGGCCCGGCGGTGGACGTGACGCAGGAATGCGTCCGTCGCCGCTTCCGCCGCGCCTCCTGTCGTGCCTGTGCGGACGTTTGTCCCGCGCAGGTCTTCTCGTTTTCGGATACCGGCGTCCTGATAGAGAAAAGCCTCTGCGTAGAATGCGGTGACTGCCTGTTTGTCTGTCCGACAGAGGCGATTACCGGCATCGCGCCGCGAAAACGATTTCTCAAGAACGACACGCTCGCTGGGCCTTTTACCGCACGCGCGGCCACCATTCACGAATTGTTGCTCTGGCACGCGATGCATGGCGTTCGCTTTATCAGCCTTGAAGCGGAGCAATATCCCGCATGGATGGCGGCGCTTGCCGGGCTTAACCTTGTCCTGCGTCTGCGCGGTGAAACCGTCTGGGGTTTTAAACCCTGGGAGAAATATGAGGTAAACGTCGCGCGTCGGGCGCTTATTCATATCCCGCAAGAGGACGTTACGGCCTGCGCCGTGCAGCCCGGGAAACGAGCGCAGCGTGCGGCTTTCCCCGATATCAGTGAAGCGGATATTGTTCTCAACGCCGAGAAATGCATGCTGTGCGGTGCCTGCTGGCGAAGCTGCTCTGAAAACGCGATTCGTTTTGAGCAGCACGTGCTGATCGTCGAGGCTGCACGCTGTACCGGCTGCGGAGGCTGCGAGGCGGTCTGTCAGCATCACGCGCTTGAGGTAACGAATAAAGAATCGAAAGCATCGATAACAACCTATCCGACGTATGCGGCTACCTGTACCGCGTGTCACCGTCCGTTCTGGTCGTTTCATCCTGACCAGAAGCAGTGTGCGCTTTGTCTGCACCACCCGCACGGCATGAGAAACCCGGACTGTTGCTAATCTTCGTCTCATTTTAAAAAAATGTTATGTGGAACCATAGGCAATGGCGCTATTGCTCATTATAATCCGCGCCACACCATACTCCGGTATGCAAAACAACAGAACATTTGACAGAGGTTATCATGGCTATTGAACGTACTTTTTCCATCATCAAGCCAAACGCGGTGGCAAAAAACGTTATTGGCAGCATCTTCTCTCGCTTTGAATCAGCAGGGTTTAAGATCGTTGGCACCAAAATGCTGCACCTGACCGTTGAGCAGGCTCGCGGTTTCTATGCTGAACACGAAGGTCGCCCATTCTTTGACGGTCTGGTCGAGTTCATGACTTCTGGCCCGATCGTGGTATCCGTACTGGAAGGCGAAAACGCGGTACAGCGTCACCGCGACCTGCTGGGTGCAACTAACCCGGACAACGCGCTGGCAGGTACTCTGCGCGCGGACTACGCGGACAGCTTCACCGAGAACGGCACCCACGGTTCCGACTCAGTTGAATCTGCCGCTCGCGAAATCGCGTTCTTCTTCGCAGAAGGCGAAGTGTGCGCACGCACTCGCTAATATTTTCGTAAATGCCGCGTGCAAACGTGGCATCCCTGCGCCAGACTTTGTACAATGCAACGCCCCGGATGAGCAAACTGCTTTCCGGGGCGTTTCTTTTCAACCCTCCACGGGCCATAACGTGTAACAACGAGGCCGGAAAAAATTATGTCTGAATTAGTGAATACCTCCGAAGTCGCCATTCCTGCGGTTCCAAATAAAAATGGAAAAATCAACCTGCTGGATCTGAACCGTCAGCAGATGCGCGAGTTCTTCAAAGATATGGGTGAGAAGCCGTTTCGTGCCGATCAGGTGATGAAATGGATGTACCACTATTGCAGCGACAACTTTGATGACATGACGGACATCAACAAAGTGCTGCGCAACAAGCTCAAAGAAGTGGCTGAAATCCGCGCCCCTGAAGTCGTGGAAGAACAGCGCTCATCCGATGGCACCATCAAGTGGGCGATTGCCGTGGGCGATCAGCGCGTTGAGACTGTCTATATTCCGGAAGATGACCGCGCCACGCTGTGCGTCTCTTCTCAGGTAGGATGCGCGCTGGAGTGCAAATTCTGCTCTACCGCGCAGCAAGGCTTTAACCGTAACCTGCGCGTGTCTGAAATTATCGGCCAGGTGTGGCGTGCTGCGAAGATCGTTGGCGCGGCAAAAGTGACCGGCACCCGTCCAATCACCAACGTGGTGATGATGGGGATGGGCGAGCCGCTGCTTAACCTGACCAACGTGGTGCCTGCCATGGAAATCATGCTCGACGACTTTGGCTTTGGTCTGTCCAAGCGTCGCGTTACCCTGTCTACCTCTGGCGTTGTGCCGGCGCTGGACAAGCTGGGCGACATGATTGACGTGGCGCTGGCTATCTCACTGCATGCGCCGAACGATGCGATCCGTGACGAAATTGTGCCAATCAACAAAAAGTACAATATCGAAACCTTCCTCGCAGGCGTGCGTCGCTATCTTGAAAAATCCAATGCTAACCAGGGCCGCGTGACCATTGAGTACGTGATGCTGGATCACGTGAACGACGGCACCGAGCACGCGCACGAGCTGGCGGAGCTGCTGAAAGATACGCCGTGTAAGATTAACCTGATCCCTTGGAACCCGTTCCCGGGCGCGCCGTATGGCCGTAGCTCGAACAGCCGAATTGACCGCTTCTCCAAGGTATTAATGGAGTACGGCTTCACCACCATCGTGCGTAAAACCCGTGGTGATGATATCGATGCGGCATGCGGACAGCTGGCGGGCGACGTCATCGACCGTACCAAACGTACGCTGCGTAAGCGCATGCAGGGTGAGACCATCGCGGTCAAAGCTGTTTGATTATTATGCTTCACGGCGCATTCTCTGCGCCGTGAAGCATAATCTTACTGAATAATCAGCCAAATTCGTGTTGATTGATTAATAATTACGGTGCGTTTCATACGACTTTCGGGCAGTATGTAACGACGTAACAACAGTTTAGCCACGCGGGCAGAGCTGCACTGTCATCTCCGGGCTGACAGTCTTATACTCTCTGTTCAAGGTTAACTGACCAGAAGTTTCGCGGTGCGGGTGGCATTGTGACTCACCGGCACCTGAACCCTTATTTTCACGTACCAGTAGTTGTAGCGAATGAATACTGAAGCCACTCACGACCAAAATGAAGCACTCTCCACTGGCGTTCGTCTTCGCAACGCCCGTGAACAACTCGGACTCAGCCAGCAAGCCGTTGCAGAACGCTTGTGCCTGAAGGTTTCCACGGTTCGCGATATTGAAGAAGATAAGGCGCCTGCCGATCTGGCTTCAACATTTCTGCGCGGTTATATCCGCTCATACGCAAAACTGGTGCATATCCCCGAAGAAGAATTACTGCCGATGATGGAGAAGCAGGCGCCGGTTCGTGCAGCAAAAGTTGCGCCGATGCAGACATTCTCTCTGGGTAAACGTCGTAAAAAGCGTGACGGCTGGCTGATGAGCTTTACCTGGCTGGTGCTGTTTGTGGTTGTCGGCCTGACGGGCGCATGGTGGTGGCAAAACCACAAGGCGCAGCAGGAAGAGATCACTACGATGGCCGATCAGTCCTCGGCTGAGCTGAATCAATCCGGAAATGATAACGCGCAGAGCGTGCCGCTGAGTACTGAAGGCGCGGCAACCTCCAGCGAACCACAGACGGCGGCGACAGATACGCCAGCAACCGATGCTGCACAGACGCCAGAAGCTACGGCTAGCGCGGGGTCTGCGCCTCAAACTCAGGACCCGAACGCGGTGGTTTCGCCTTCCCAGGCTAACGTTGATACCGCTCCGGCAGCAACAGCGAATGACAGTGCCGCTTCACTGCCTACGGACCCGGCCGGCACCGCAACGCCTGCTGCCGATCCAAACGCGCTGGTGATGAATTTCAGCGCCGACTGCTGGTTAGAAGTGACCGACGCAACGGGCAAAAAGCTGTTCAGCGGCCTGCAGCGTAAAGACGGCACGTTAAACCTAACCGGTCAGGCACCGTATAAACTTAAAATCGGCGCTCCGGCAGCGGTTCAGATCCAGTATCAAGGAAAACCTGTCGACCTGAGCCGCTTTATCAGAACTAACCAGGTTGCGCGTCTTACCGTTAATGCCGAACAATCAGCAGCACAGTAACAGACGGGCTACGCGGGAGATTTTTCATGCATAACCAGGCTCCGATTCAACGTAGAAAATCGAAACGGATTTACGTTGGGAATGTGCCAATCGGCGACGGCGCGCCTATCGCCGTCCAGTCGATGACCAATACGCGCACCACGGATGTGGAAGCGACGGTCAATCAAATCAAAGCATTAGAGCGCGTGGGTGCGGACATTGTTCGCGTTTCCGTGCCGACAATGGATGCCGCTGAGGCGTTTAAGCTGATCAAACAGCAGGTCAGCGTGCCGCTGGTTGCGGATATTCACTTCGACTACCGCATTGCGCTGAAGGTCGCTGAATACGGCGTCGACTGCCTGCGTATTAACCCAGGCAACATCGGCAACGAAGAGCGTATCCGCATGGTGGTGGACTGCGCCCGCGATAAAAATATTCCTATCCGTATCGGCGTCAACGCCGGTTCACTGGAAAAAGATCTCCAGGAAAAATACGGTGAGCCAACGCCTCAGGCGCTGCTCGAATCCGCCATGCGTCACGTAGATCATCTGGATCGTCTTAACTTCGATCAGTTCAAGGTAAGCGTCAAAGCGTCCGATGTTTTCCTGGCAGTAGAGTCCTATCGCCTGCTGGCAAAACAGATCGAACAGCCGCTGCACCTTGGGATCACCGAAGCCGGTGGCCTGCGCAGCGGTTCGGTGAAGTCTGCGATTGGTCTGGGCCTGCTGCTCTCCGAAGGGATCGGTGATACGCTGCGCGTCTCGCTGGCGGCGGATCCGGTAGAAGAGATCAAGGTCGGTTTCGATATTCTGAAATCACTGCGTATCCGCGCGCGCGGCATCAACTTCATTGCCTGCCCAACCTGTTCGCGTCAGGAATTTGACGTGATCGGCACGGTAAATGCCCTGGAGCAGCGTCTGGAAGACATCATCACCCCTATGGACGTGTCCATTATCGGGTGCGTGGTGAACGGTCCGGGCGAAGCGCTGGTGTCAACCCTGGGCGTGACCGGCGGCAACAAGAAAAGTGGTCTCTATGAAGATGGCGTTCGCAAAGATCGTCTGGATAATAGTGACATGATCGACCAGCTTGAAGCCCGCATTCGCGCCAAGGCGACGATGCTGGATGAAGCGCAGCGCATCAGCGTTCAGCAGGTTGAAAAATAACGTGATGGGAAGCCGCGAGCTTCCCATGTATGATTGAACCCATTCTTTGGGTTTTTTTTGTATATAGAAAGAGAATAAACGTGGCAAAGAACATTCAAGCCATCCGCGGCATGAACGATTATCTGCCTGGCGAAACCGCCATCTGGCAGCGCATTGAAGGCACACTGAAACAGGTGCTCGGCAGCTACGGTTACAGCGAAATCCGTTTGCCGATTGTAGAGCAGACCCCGTTATTCAAACGCGCTATCGGTGAAGTGACCGACGTGGTTGAAAAAGAGATGTATACCTTTGAGGATCGCAACGGCGACAGCCTGACCCTGCGTCCGGAAGGTACGGCGGGCTGCGTACGCGCCGGCATCGAACATGGTCTTCTGTACAATCAGGAGCAGCGCCTGTGGTATATCGGCCCAATGTTCCGCCACGAACGTCCGCAGAAAGGTCGTTATCGCCAGTTCAACCAGCTGGGTGTGGAAGTCTTCGGCCTGCAGGGGCCAGACATCGACGCCGAGCTGATCATGCTGACTGCCCGCTGGTGGCGCGCGCTCGGTATCTCTGAGCATGTTTCACTGGAGCTGAACTCTATTGGCTCTCTTGAAGCGCGCGCTAACTACCGCGATGCGCTGGTTGCCTTCCTGGAACAGCATAAAGACAAGCTTGATGAAGACTGCAAGCGTCGTATGTACAGCAACCCGCTGCGCGTTCTCGATTCCAAGAATCCGGACGTACAGGCGCTGCTGAACGATGCGCCTGCGCTGGGCGATTACCTCGACGAGGATTCACGCGAGCACTTTGCTGGCCTGTGCAAGCTGCTGGAAGCGGCGGGCATTGCCTATACCGTCAACCAGCGTCTGGTGCGCGGTCTGGACTACTATAACCGTACCGTTTTTGAATGGGTCACCTCGAGCCTGGGTTCGCAAGGAACGGTCTGCGCAGGCGGTCGTTATGACGGCCTGGTTGAGCAGCTGGGTGGTCGCGCTGCGCCGGGTGTCGGTTTTGCAATGGGCCTTGAGCGACTTGTTTTGCTGGTTCAGGCAGTTAATCCGGAATTTAAAGCAGATTCCGTTGTCGATATATACCTGGTGGCCTCAGGTGCGGATACGCAGCCTGCGGCGATGCAGCTTGCCGAACGCGTGCGTGATGCACTGCCGGACGTTAAGCTGATGACCAACCATGGCGGCGGCAACTTCAAAAAACAGTTTGCTCGTGCCGATAAGTGGGGCGCAAGTATCGCACTGGTGCTGGGTGAGTCCGAAGTGGCTAACGGCGAAGTGGTGGTAAAAGACCTGCGCTCTGGTGAGCAAACAACGGTAACGCAGGACGGCGTTGCGGCGCACTTGCGCACTCTATTGGGCTAAGGAGAAAGACGGCGTGGAAATGTACGAAAACGAACACGATCAGGTCGATGCGATTAAACGCTTCTTTGCTGAGAACGGCAAAGCCCTGGTTGTTGGGGTTATTTTAGGTGTGGGTGCCTTAGTTGGCTGGCGCTACTGGAACAACCATCAGGCTGATTCCGCGCGCGGCTCGTCTCTGAGCTACGAAAATACCGTTAGCGCGATTCGTGCTGACCAGCCACAGACGCTGACGGCGGCAGAGAAATTTGCTGCGGACAATAAAAACACCTACGGTGCGTTGGCCGCGCTGGAAGTGGCTCAGCAGTACGTTGATAAGAACGAACTGGACAAAGCCGCTGCACAGCTGTCGCAGGGGCTTGCGGCTGCAAGCGATGATAATCTGAAAGCGGTCATCACTCTGCGCCTGGCGCGTATCCAGGTTCAGAAGAAAAAAGCTGATGAAGCGCTGAAAACGCTCGATACCATCAAAGGCGAAGGCTTTGCTGCCATCGTTGCCGATCTTCGCGGTGAAGCACTGCTGAGCAAAGGTGACAAAGCGGGCGCGCGTAAAGCGTGGCAAGCTGGCGTAGACAGCAACGCTTCACCTGCGCTGAGCGAAATGATGCAGATGAAAATAAATAATTTGTCCGTCTGAGAGGGACCCGATGCAATTGCGTAAATTACTTCTGCCAGGACTGCTTTCCGTTACGTTATTGAGTGGCTGTTCACTGTTCAGTGGCGAAGAAGATGTTGTCAAAATGTCCCCGCTGCCGACGGTTGAAAACCAGTTTACGCCGTCCACCGCATGGGACGTCTCCGTGGGTGACGGTATTGGTGACTTTTATTCCAACCTGCATCCGGCATATGCGGACAGCGTTGTCTATGCCGCCGACCGTAAAGGCACCGTGAAAGCGGTCAATGCCGACGACGGGAAAGAGGTGTGGTCTGTTAACCTGGCGGAAAAAGACGGCTGGTTCTCCCGTAAGCCTGCACTGTTGTCTGGCGGCCTGACCGTTGCCGGCGGTCACGTTTACGTAGGTAGCGAAAAGGCGCAAGTTTATGCGCTGAACAGCAACGACGGTTCTATTGCCTGGCAAACAACCGTTGCCGGTGAATCCCTGTCTCGTCCAGTGGTGAGCGATGGTCTGGTGCTGATTCATACCAGCAACGGCCAGCTGCAGGCGCTGAACGAAGCTGACGGTCTGGTAAAATGGACGGTTAACCTGGATATGCCAGCGCTCTCCCTGCGCGGTGAATCCGCGCCGGCAACGGCGTTTGGTGCGGCCATTGTTGGTGGTGACAACGGTCGCGTGAGCGCCGTGCTGATGCAGCAGGGCCAGATGATTTGGCAGCAGCGTATCTCCCAGGCGACCGGTTCTACTGAGATCGACCGTCTGAGCGACGTAGATACAACGCCGGTTATCGTGGACGGTGTCGTTTATGCCCTGGCCTACAACGGCAACCTGACCGCGCTGGACCTGCGCAGCGGCCAGATCATGTGGAAACGTGAGCTGGGTTCCGTGAATGATTTCGTTGTTGATGGCAACCGTATCTATATGGTTGACCAGAACGATCGCCTGCTGGCACTGAGCACCGACGGTGGCGTGACGCTGTGGACGCAAAGCGATCTGCTGCACCGTTTGCTGACGTCACCGGCCCTGTACAACGGTAGCCTGGTGGTGGGTGATAGCGAAGGTTACATGCACTGGATTGACCCTGAAACGGGCCGCTTCACGGCGCAGCAAAAAGTCGACAGTTCCGGTTTCCTGACGGACCCGGTTGTGGCTGACGGCAAACTGCTGATTCAGGCAAAAGACGGCACGCTGTACGCGATCACGCGTTAATTAACCGGCGGTTGTAGTATACTAAACGGCTCCTGTTCACTCAGGAGCCGTTTTGACATTTTTAAAAACGCCGCAAAAGCGACGTTTATTTGAATTTTATGAGGCTTCAAACATGGTACCTGTGGTCGCGCTTGTCGGGCGCCCTAACGTTGGAAAATCCACTCTTTTTAACCGTTTAACACGCACCCGTGATGCGCTGGTTGCGGATTTC
>Ga0157363_1000705_pt1 | contig 26072 bp, 11 predicted proteins | sample AttsexASBM1_FD_111477 | JGI IMG/M metagenome (GOLD analysis project Ga0157363, IMG submission 111477) | Fungus gardens microbial communities from leaf cutter ant in Ribeirão Preto, State of São Paulo, Brazil - Atta sexdens ASBM1 | ecosystem: Host-associated > Fungi > Mycelium > Unclassified ... | reverse complement strand
TGGCTTATTAATATCGAAATTGAATAAAAACAAATTTATTAGTTTAAATTTTTATTAGTTAATAACAATTATAATGATTAATAAGAATTTGCTTCAATATGTAAATTTAATGATAAAATTTTAGCTTATTCAAGTTTATATATAACTTAATTTGTCATTTCACAATTTCATAATAATATGAGAATATGAAATCATGTGTAACACATTAAGGATGTTTGACGTTTTCTTTGGCGCTCATAGCGCTTGTAATCATCATTGTCCTTATTTAATATTTGATAGACGACAAAGATAAAATGATTACCGCGCGTGAATGTACAAAGCCAACGCATTCTAAGGCTCCTGATTAATCGCCGCAGACATATAAGAATGAAATAATCATAAGCGAGAAATAACACGTTGAAAATTTTTTTGTATGCCATTTATAAATAGAGAGAGAGAGAGAGAGAGAGAGAGAGAGAAAGAATTTGGATAAAACAAAATAATAAAATCACTTTAAAACATTTATAGAAATAAGTCAAAGATATCCCTATTCTATCCCCTGGCAATTAGTAAATAATAAAAGACACGTAAAGTGCCTTACTCAATGCACATGTATAACCTATTTTTACTTCATATATATTTTACTGTAACGATCCAATATCCGCGACTAGTCAGGAGCCTTAAATATGTAATTTATAATGGATTAAAATAACAATGCTTTCAATATTGACTCTAAAATCGAATATATATTGTTTATTTTATCTATAAGCATATATAACTCACATGGAATATATTTGTACACCTTAGCTACCGATTGGGTATCAAGTGAACAAATATTTTCCGAACAAATTTAACTTACTTACTTGGCTAGAGCTTGCCATAGCTTTGTCGTTTCTTGATCAATGTGACCGTCGGAACAGTTACTCTCTGGTGTGTCCATTCTATTAACTGGACTGCAATTTGCTGTGTTGGATTCGGAACCATCGTAATTACTCTCGACTCTAATCCTCTTACTAACGGTCATATCATAACCATTTGCCTCGCCTTCAATTTCCTGTTCATCACGATCTTCAATCTCTAGTCGTTCAGGATCAGAACTATTGGAACTGTTGTCATCGTCTGGCTCGCACTTAATATTATGTTCTTGCATATCACTGTTCTGCAATTCTAGATGATGCGTTTGAGTTTGAGGTATTATGTTTTGATTAATGCTGGCCGGCTCGGAGTTAGGCTCCTCGTTGAATAACATCCTATTCAATTCGAGGAACGATTGCAGAGGGCTCTCGCCCGCTACTTTGGCAGTGGAGAAAGACTCTTTCTAAAAATGTAAAAAGAAAAGGCATAAATACATTATTTACTTTTGTCTCTCTTCTAGATACATATATATTCAATTTAACAAAACAGTATATAATTTGTCACTTAATCTCACAAACAATTCAAATTCAATACCAGCTCGTCATGAGACGACTGTTGCTTGGTATAATCCAGGTACTGTTTGAGTAAGACATCAGATTTTTGCGATATTTCGCGAAAGTTGTCCAGCATATCCAACTTACATACGCATTGCTGGCAAATAATCGGCGGTAAGGAATCATCATCTTTTACCTATCAAAAATAAATCATGTAACAAATTACATATTACAAATAATAAAAACAATAAGTATATTTTAAAAAGAGTTAATTATTAGGAGTATGATTAGGAGTATTAATTTTGAAGATTTTGCAAGAAATGGCACTAATGTCATTTTGCAAGAAATGGCACTGTTGTTAAAGACATTCCAATCATAGTTATTATTTCTTAATATTTTTATATTCCATGATATTTAGTTGTTTACGAACAATGAACATAGTAAACATCGTATTTAATTTAAAAAATGGAGTTTCTTAAAGATCATTTTCAGCATGCATTGTTTTTGTTTTTTTTAATTAGAAGAAAACAGTGGTTGAAAGTCATAGAATTTTGATAGAAATTTATGATGATATTGCTCCATCAATTAAAACATGTGTTATTGATTCTGTTGATTCAAATGTGGTGATCTCTGTTTGTTGTATTATGACAAATTATTAATGTTAATGACAAAAGCTGGAAAATGCAGATTTTGCAAGCATTATTGGACAAAAATTCAGCATAATCTACTTCAGAGAATTAAATGTTGATCGTACAACATATTGAACATTTACATGATATATTGTTTAAATAAATCAGTATTTGAGAAAAAAAAATCTTCAAAACTAAATCACACTCTTAATATAATACATTCAAAATTAATTTTAATATAAGTAATAAAACCATTGCTACAGATATAAAACTGAGAATATGCAATTAACAGAAATATATAACAAAAGTTATTAATTTATTTCGTAGTAATTTTAGCTGATTAATTATTAACAATAATATTATTACAATAAAAATTCATTAATACCCAATAATAACATCAAATTACCAGGAGTCTGTTTAATTTGAATTTTCAAGACAAATTCTATCAAATAAGATATCAAATGAAAAAAATAATATATATCATACGTTGTTTATTTTTCGCTAATTTTCACTTATGTAAAAATTGCGAATGGGAGGATAATCTCATATAAGTTTTACAATAAAAAACTCATCCGTAAATATATATAATCGAGATCGTGTCTCCCGAACGGCGTCAGTCAAATGGACGCCTCCGATAAATTAAAGACGTTAAAGGATCAGCCCAAGTAAAGCGCGGCGTGACAACGACACTAGCGTATGAAACTGTGTGAAACATGATAACAGGCCACCCAAATAAGGAGCCGCAACCTCCTCCTCTTCCTTCCACCACTCTCTCCCCTCTCCCGCACCGATCCCTCTATGACTCGCGCGGCTATAGCTTCGCTTGCCATGCTGGCGCGGGGGGCTTATCACTGCCATTTTAAATGCCGTTGCTGCTTGTCGGCTTATCTCGCCGACACATCTCTTGCCAAACTTTCTCTCGTGGCACGCGCACATATACACATTCATGCAGTGACGCAGTCGGCCCAAGTCGGCCAAGCACGAGCGCGATCGCGAACGTGAGTGTATGCGCTAGAAAGAAACAGCTAATAGGAGCGACTCCGAGCACAGTAGAGTGCGCGCGCGCGCATGCGAGAGCGTCTCTAAAGCTGAGTGAGTGAGCGATGGAAAGGGGAGAAGAGAGGAAGGAGGAGGCCAAAGGGGAGGGGGAAGAGGGGGGGAGAGAGCGAGAGAAAGAGAGGGCAATATCACGGCGACGATGAGAACGACGCAAACAGAAAGACGCATACAAGGTATACGGCCGCGTCAAGAGTATATAGCACAGATGGTTGCATCGCAATAAAATGCGAATTAATCGTGAACAACAACGCACTCACTGTGATTGACAGACACGCCGATATCTTCTCGGCGAAATTCTGCTGAGTGCCCGCTTCCTTGAATATGGAATACTTGACACCATCCAGGGATAAACAAAGGCGACACAGCTCGTAGAACTTCTGCGGTACATCAAACATAATTGCGAGCTCCGACTTGCCTGCGGCTCACGTAAAGCGCGAGTCATCAAGAGGTGTGCTCTTACAGCAACCGACGTGCGAGCTTTCTCCACTGCCACTGCTCGCGTTCAGCGATGAAGATGGGTTTATACGGATCACTTAGGATCACTTATCACAGTCACCGCCGCAGCTCATTGTCAGCGGCACAGTACACGCACCTCCATAAATCGCGTAGCACAAAGAAGCGAATGGACGAATCTCATGAAACGCGCCGGCTAAAGGTGCCTTTACAAAGAAACATTTATGCTCGTTTCCATCAATGTAGATTAATTTTAATCTCAATTTAACTTACTCTTCTTCTTTTTCTAATTCTAAAGATTAGAAAAAGACAAAGAGTAAGTTGAACTGAAATTAAAGTTAATCTACGTGGAAATGGCATTAAAGTTTGACTCAATGTGATCATCAATAAAAAGCCAGATCCATTATGCGTCTAACTCCTTATTGATCATGGCATGCGTTTGCTGCAGTCACCAACGAGATACTATTAAAAACGTCAATTCTGGGCAAATTTTCGGCAATATAAAGGAGGTAATTGAAGAACACTGACATTATCGAATTGATATAAATTTGTTATTAACATAAATATTTGGCTCGTACATTATTAAATTCGTAATTTTTTTATTACATAAATGTTCCATAAATAAATATGCATATTTGTAAAGCTATAATATTCTATATATGCAGAAAAATTACAATTTTTTCTCTGCAATTATTATCTCTGTTGATGATTAAACTTTAATGATGACACTGAAATCAATTTTAAAGAAAAATCGAGTATTATTGAATTCTAAATGCATAAATACGTCTAAATTAATAAATCATAAAATTAGTATAATATTATCAGTTTTTAATTCTTAACTACTTCAATATTCACAAGGACGTGAACTCCCGTAAAGATTGGTCTTTAATAGTAGATTTGTTCGCGACGCATGCTCCAAATTAACCCAGAGAGAGCTTGGATTTAGGACAAGTGAGCATGTCATCTAACCTAATCCAATGAGACCACTCGAACGGGTCGGATGTGCCTTGTTTCAGATATTTTGTGTTCGGTTATTTGAAAAGCGTTTTTATACAAAATAAATGCATTTTTTAATAAATATAAAAGTTATAAATTAAAATGTCAAGACTTTTAAAAAAAAAACGAGCAAATGTAGTAAACTAATAAAATTCGTCTTTTATTACATTCATATAACGCTATAAATTTCGACTTACAAAGTCTTCATCAGATAATAAAGAAAATTCCTCCCCCCTTCCCCATCTTATTTATGTAACCCCAATCCATATGTAATCCCATCCAATGTCAACTAACATATGATACATAATAAAAATTATCGCTCTTGGCTAATCTTAGTTATTCCTGCGTTAAGATATTACGGATCGAAGTAAGTATCAGAAGTTTGAAAGTTCATAATTGTAAAATTATGTTTAACTGGTTTTTCGGTTGTTATCGAGAATTAACTCAATCAACAATTTCATATAAAACGTCATTTTGAACGACTATCCTATTATATTCTGTACAATTAAATGTTAATTTCTGATTAAAAAATTATTATATTTAATTCAATATTGATGAGAATTTATTTTTCACTTACGTTAATTTATATAGAATAGTCAATCCTCATTATATTTTATTTTATTGTATCAATATTATTTTATTTTTTTATTTTATTTTATTATTTCATTTTATTAATATTATACTATATTGTTATATTATATTTTTATATTTATATCAAAACGCATTTATTAAATGTATTTTTATACAAAATGAATCTGAAATATTTTTTTCAATACAGAACGTTTTTAACCATTAAGTATGCGTGCTTAACATGTCCCAATTATACCACTTTCTGAGATGAGACAAATGGAGCGTACTCTTGATCCATGAAGTATGATTTAAAGCTTTAAACACAATAGGCACAAGGAATAAGGAATAACGAGTTCAATCAGAATTATGGGATATAATATCGAACTTACATACTAGAGCTCTGATTGGAGAATTATTCCCTTGCCTGTGCCTATTACCTGTACCTGTATTTAAGCCTTAACGCGACGTGAACATGTAATCGCCATATTGATTTCAGTGACGCGAACGTATTGGGCATGTTGGAGCGTGCAATGTGAACAAACCTCTAGTATTTTGTTACTGCTGCAGCTCACCGCATACAAAAGTTTTTCATGCGACGCTCATTTTCTAATATCAAGAAATATCAAACCTAAGGGTATATCTACACAAACTTGCATAGCCGCATAAACATATGCATAAAAAAAATCATCCAATTGTATTTTACGTTTGTCTTTATAACAGAAATGTAATTGGATAATTTTCTTTATGCATATGGTAAATACTTATTAGGACATAATAAGTGTCATATAAAATAGTCGTCATATTGGATCCGCCATTTTTAATTTTGTAATTTTGGCGTCAGAATCGTAATCAGCGACCCCAAAAACTCTCGTATATTCAGTTTTGTGCAAATTGAACAAAAAACCGTGAATATAGCCTAAAATAGTTGCCATATTGGATCCGTCATTTTGAATTTTGTAATTCTGATATCAGAATCGTAATCAGCGACTCCGAAAACTCATAGATGACCTATGATTTCAATAATTTGTTTAAAAGAAAAATGTGCCCCTCAAAGGGTTAAATTGTTAATTACTACACGAGAAATTCATAATTCTTATTTCATTAAAATCATAATTCCATTGTAATCCATTCACCACTCATCTCTCCTTCTTCTCAATTTGAATGACTCGCCAAATAAAATAACCAATAAATAAATAACTCACTTCTGATATACAGAAAACTCGCTCAAAACAGTGTAAATGGCTGTGTAAATGGTGCATTTTATGTATGTACAGTCAAAGTCTAAAAGGTTGCTTTCTTTTCGATAGATTTCGGCAATTTGCTCCCCAAGCGATTGATTCTTATTTATAGATCCATGTAAGAACCAATCACTCAGAGAGCAAGCTGCGTTCCAAAATCCCATCGAAGAAAAAGTGTTGCAACCTTTCTGTGACCAGCTGTACACTAATAATACACGTGGGTATGCAACTTCCGCTTTTGCCTTAATTTGGCGGATTAATCCGATCGTTATCCTGTTGATCGTACTCTTATTATATTATATATATTGTCTAATCTTATTAACTAAGCTCCAATCCTCATACAGACAATAGCGCTTTGACACAGACCATTGATGTGAATTGACTAGTGAAAAGCCGATTGTGGGAGTAAAATTTACTTCCGTCACTCGTTTTTCACTAATCATCGTTCAAAAAAACAATGATGCATTACATGTGACTTCAATGTGACCTTTACCGCACTTTTCCTCAAGTTTTGTATGCTATGTTCGTACGATGCGGAAAAATGATAGTAAATGCGTCAAAGCAATTCAAAAAATTGTTATGAGATTGTAAATATTAATTGTAAAACATTAAACTACAACAATTGTTTTTGAAAAATTATATTTCATTTTAATAAGCAAACTATGGAGTTAGTAGTTTTTAAATTATATTCATACTGGATATATCTTTGAAGCATCATGTGAACATAACACACAAAGTCTGTGTGATGGAAAAATGTGGAATGGCTGATTGGTTGTTTCAATGACGCATTTTCTGGATGCGTTCCGATATTCACTGCCAATGCTGAAACACGTGTGTAGATTTTCAATATTGGCAATGCAGAACGTACCCTCTATTCCGCACCGTGTGATTTCATCTTAATCCTAGGTAATGTACTTATTTCACGCATGCGCAGTCGATTTTGGCCAACATTAATAAAGATGACAGAGTTGCGCTATTGTATAATATATACTGTGACAATACAGGATATTTTTAACAATTTGTTAATAGCATGTAACCCAATTGGTCCATCATCACAGCTTATTAAAAATAAGATAAGAGAATTCTCTGAGTATGTTGAAAATCTTTTAGAATTCAATGACAATGAAACAAAATAAATGAATAAAAATGATTTTCATTGTGACATGTTTTTCAGAAATGTGAGGGGCCAGGGGACACAATAAATAAGCATCCCAAAGGGATCAGATATCCGCCATGTTCTCGTTGTTGATTCTGAATAACGCTAAAAGCAGAAATAAATAAAATCTAGATCACATAAAAAAAAAAATGCAAATATAATTTAAAATATATAACATTAAAATAAAAAGTATTTAGTCCGGTAAAGTTCGGTAGTCTAAAGACTTAGGACGCTCGCAAGGAACGCAAGAGATCTGGGTTCGACTTCCGGCTGAGGTAATATTTTTCGCAATAAGAATTAATTATTTACAGATTTTAATATGCCATTCAACATTATTAAGATCGTTTCGAAGATGTGAATAAGCATCAAAAAATTTGTTAAATTGTTAGTCAATTTAACTCATGATATTACTGCGGTAGTTATTTGATTAGCGTTTCAAGATCAAAAAATCATTTCGGCGTGCATTTCTAAGAAATTACATACGTAGTATATAAATTCACACAAGAATCATACAAGTATTTAAGATCCAGCCTAGTGTAAGGCTTTGATTTCTATAGTTTGTGTTAAAAAGTATTTATTTTTAAATAAAATAAATATACTTCGTTTATTTTTATAGCGTTTGAAGTTTGAAGTCTTTAGTATATTACAAATATATCTAATTATATAAAAAAATATAGAGTATATTTATAAAATATGTATTATACGGAATATTATACAGAAAAATTTCAAACCTAGAATACCTTGTATATTATAAAAATAAACTTTGTTTGAAAACATTTCAAACAAAGTGTCTGAATCATGTCATAAGACGTTTTTTGCGTCTAAAAAACAACTTAAAAACATCTTATATCACAATTTTAAACTTTGTTTGGGATTCTCATTTATCGTTTATGTATTTATTTCATTTATTCTAAATTTATTTTAAATTTTATTGAAAATAAAAATGTAAAAATTAATATCCAATTTTCGGGCATTTTATCCCATTATGCGGCGCGCGCGTGCTTTTAGCGTCAAAACATTACCATATCTCCTAATTAGAAAAAGATAAAATGTAGACTTTTAGGAAATAAGATATTATTCTCTGTATATACATATTAAAATATTAATGTAAAATCATCAAAAAGTAAACATTTTAACAGATATTTTATCATATTTTATTCCAATTTTGTTATAAAATATGAAATATCTTCTAAAGCCTGCCCAAAATTTAGCTCGCAAGCTAAACACTCCCATCCATAGTGGAAGAATTACATGCAATTCGGCCAAACTCCTATTTTTGCTCCGCGTCGTTAATAGTAGGCGAGGGCTACCAACTGTGAAACGCGAAACATGGGGCAATAGTCTGTTTTTATTTTAAAACCATCTTAAATAATGCACATTATTAACATCCTAAGATGTTAATACAGTCCTCGGTCCTCAGATTGACTTATGACATCTTAAGATTGTAATTAAGATGTCTTAAATATAAGAATTGACTATAAATATCAACCTATTTGATGTCATGAAATTGGTACTAAATCTGTTCTTATTTAACACACTTTATTTCTCTTTTTATAAAAAGAGAACATAAGATGCATTATAAAGGATACTTTCCAGCAAGGATACAGTCAGACACAATGTAACACAAGGACACAGAATTATTACATCCTTATTGTTTGCTTACGTTAAACAAGGATGAAATGGTTCTCGGTGTCTGACTATGTCCTTGCTGGAAAGCATCCAAAATGTGTCAAACAAGATAATCCTTCCTATTATGAACAGTTCAGAGACGGAGAGACCAGAGATTTAGACAGAGATACTGTTCAACTACACATTATGATCGCATTCAGCAGACTCAACTGTTGCGGAGCGTAGAATTTCTCTAATAAGAGTTAAGACATAAGAGTGGAAGGATGCCGGGTGTCGGATATCGATTGAAAACAGCACAATTCCACCATGGTTGACAATTGATAGTTCAATTTCGCGTTCGCACCTTCTACACCATAAAGTTGTTCATACCACCAGTTGTTCATACCAATTCACAGAATCATTACCACATCGAAAGTATCTACAAATGGTAGCATTTAAAGGAACTCGAAATTTGACCAATCAAGAGATCGATGTCCCTCATGACTTAGTTCTTACTAGAGGAATACTAGCGAAACAAATCTGTGAGCGGTCGTTGCTTTCGTGTATTCTTCTCGAGCATCCAATAGCGCTCACGGATCCGCAATGGAGATTGCTGAACGCGACCCATATTATCCCTTCCACCTTCCATTTCTCACACCTTTCCATCATAATTTATTAAAAAAAAAAAGACAGATAGAAAACAAAAAAAGGCCAGAACAATCAATCATTGAGCAACTGTTTTTTTTTACTTTTTTTGTCTCGTTCAATGAAATGATAGAGAGATGGGCATGTTTAGCTAGTGAAGTCAGTTTTGGTCAACAAGTCTGTTTTAAAGTCTTCACTTTCAGAAAGTTTTATCTTAACATTTTATACGTAAAATGGCAATAATTGGTAATGTCGTATGTATATAAACATGCTATACACGTTTGTGTTGTAACAGTTCTTTATTTCTAAACGGTAGAAAATATTTTTACTTACGCAAGAGTGCAAAGAGGGACTGACGGAGCCTGCATGCGTTGCAATAATTAGATCCGCATTCGCTGCGCGCAAGCAGAAAAGCCTACGCTTAGAAATGAATTTTTTTTATCTCTTTCATCCATTTTTGGCATATACAAGTGATCGGTGATTCTTATAGTTTTCACAACGCGTCAGAAGGAGCCCGAGAATCTGTTTTTTTTTTAAGAACTCTGAGAAAACAATCTCATAACAAGAGTTGTCTACACAAAGAGAATTAAAAATAGTATTTTGTTAAATTAAATTATTTGTGAAGACCTGAAAATATTTAAAAACCAAAAATTTTCAAGTCGGCCTAATTTCAAATTCTAAAGATTGAAGAAATTGCAGCGAAAATTCCAGGATATAATTTTCTTTAAGAAAAAAAAAAAAAAGGTCAAATAAAATCCAAATTTGAATCCATGGCTCCTTACAGATCACGTTGAATATATAACATACCTCCTAGAATGCATCCTCATTTTGAGTCCAGCAAATCATTATTATTTACAATGTATGCATGTGTACAGATTAAAACCGCTAATCACCTTGTCTTAAACCACGAACTGAGTAGTTATTGAATGAACCTAAAGTCGCAATTGTGAGGTCACACTAGGAGCAGAGAGGACCGAAGATAACACGTTTCATTTTCTCTTTTGTGCATGAGTCTTCTCATCTCTCCCACGCCCTCGTGTTGCGTATGTCGAAGGGGCGACGTATATGATAATCTCGACAGTGTACCATTACATTACATTGCATTAGTTGCGTTCAGCAGAGAAACCTAATCACTTAACGCGTTTAGTGATTCTTTATGATTGATTTTTACACTTAAATCCAACGAAGAACTAAAGGCAAGAATCAAGGTTTGATAAGGTGGACTCAACTCAATAAAACCTAGCAAGTTTTATTACATTGGACCCACTAAAAAGACCTACTTAAAAAACCCAAAAATCATCCAAAAAGTTCAATTAAAATTTAATAATAATAATTACTGCCACGATAGAACACGTTCAAAATAATAGAAGTTTTTGACGTACAAGGATCAAAGATCCAGTTTTTTGTAGAGAATTTTTAAAAATTTCGATTTTTTTCAAAACCAAAAAATTTCAAACTAGCACAGTTTTTATCCTATAAATCGTAAACAAATAAAAACTTAAATTTTTTTCTTGTAATATTTATGTGAAATTAATAAAAGTTATGTATGATTTTTTCTTCAATTATTTATCAAATTATAATGTACAAAATTGATTTCTTAAATGCTATTTTTTTTTAAATTCATAAAAATCTATTATAAACAACAAATATTTCGAAATCTCATATTTTTTCTATTTTCAGAAAATTTAAAAAATTATTTAATTTAATTTATTTTTAGTTTTAATTGTCATCCTTCAAATATTAATTGTAGTAAATATCTATAAATTGTATTAAAAATTTTATTTTTATTTTTTTGAGCAAAATAAAAAATCTATACGTAATAAACGTTTAAGGACCACAAAATGACATTTTATATATATATATATACACACACATAAATCAATAAATTAAATTAAATAAATTAAATTGAAATTAGTTCATAATATAATTATCTATTATGTTATATTAAACAGCGAATCTTCTCAATTACATAGACCGACAAAATTTAGAGGGGGAGAGGAGGTCTGTGCCTTGAACTTTGAAAGATGTTTCCGTAGGATTTTGATGTGCTGAAAGCAACTACGTTATCCTTTTTTTTCATTATCCTTCATTTTTTAAATAATCGCAAAAACAGTTTTTTCCGAATACATTCTTTATTAATTTTTTTTAATTAAACAAAAAATAATATCGAGGTTTGTTTTGCGGTATTTAATTTAGAAATGTTCCAACAATATTAAAAATATTTTTTTCGATGCTTTTTATGTAAATCACAAACAGAAAAATCGGAAAAAATTGACAAATTTTGAAATATAAAACCAAATAATTCGAAAGAAAAAAATCGTAAAAAATATCTGACAATTTATACTTATAGTTTGTATGTTTCTAGTTTAAATCCTTTTTTGAAGATTAATTTCCAATCATTTGTTCAGAAATTATTGAATTCAAAACGCTAAAGTAGCCCGCGCATCACCTACAGTATGTGATATTCTCTCGAGTCTGATATGTAATCAGACTTGACATGAATACAGAAGTATATAGTCTTTTTGGTCACTGATTTCAAATCTGAAGTAAAAAATGTGTAATTCAAAATGGCGGATCCAATATGGAAAACCAGAATTTAAAAAAAATTCCGTACATGAAAATCGATATCTAGTGGTTTTGTAAATCTCTGATTACTTATACTGTAATCACAATTGTTGAATTGAAAATAGCAAATCCAATTGCGGTGAATAGTAAATGTCCACGAAACTTTTTTCAAAAAAGAATTTAAACTAGAAACATATAGTTATAAATATAAATTGTCAGATATTTTTTATGATTTTTTCTTTCGAATTATTTAGTTTTATATTTCAAAATTTATCAATTTTTTGATTTTTTAAGATTTTTCCAAAGTATTTTGTTTGCGGTTTGCATAAAACATTTTTATAAGCATCGAAAAAAATATTTTTAATATAGTTGGAACATTTCTGAGTTAAACGCCGTAAAACAGATCTTAGTATCATTTTATATTTAGCCGGAAAAAATTAATAAAAAAGTTACTTCCGGAAAAAACTGTTTTTGCGATTATTTAAAAAATAGAGGATGATAAAAAATGGACAATGTATTCGTTTTCAGCGCATGAAAATCCTATAGAAACATCTTTCAAAGTTCAAAGCACAAGACTCCTCCTCTATCTAAATTTTGTCGGCCTGTGTTATTAGTGGACTATAAAGAATAATGCATAAAACTAAATCCAGGTTTTTTTTCAAACACTAGCAAGAATCAATGATATTAAAGAATCACTAAGCGCTGACTGATTATAGTTTTCTCTGCTGAACGCAGCCATTATATTATAATTTGAGCTCCGATAATGTTTTTTTAAGCTATGTGAACTGTATAGATAGAGGGTCCATTTAATGCTACAAACATACTTCGAAGCATTTGATTGACCAATCAGAAGAAAGAATTTTGTTGATTGACCAACACTTATACTGTTATATTTTTATTATATTGACATTTATAGCATTAAGTGGACTGTAGCAAAAGACGTACTTTACATTGACCTAATTTACGTCGTGCACTTGATACGAGTACCAAGTAGTATCTTTCTATTGAATTATCTTAACTTCGACAATACATTACGTGTAAACATATATATGATATGTGTATTTAATTTTTCATTTTAATGCATACTTAACCAATTTAGTATCATTCTTTAAATATATTACTAAAATTAAGATAATTTAATAGAAAGTTACTAGTTAATACGCATATCGATTGGTTGGTGTAAAAAGGGTTAATAAAGCATAAGTCCATTTAGGATACAGTCCTCTTGGCGCTACAAATGTTTTGAAGCATTTGAGTGACCAATCGGAAAAAGAATTTTATCGATTGATCAATCAAAAAATGTTTCGAAGCATTTGTAATATGAAGAAGATTGTAGCCTTAATTATTTAATGGACGATGCGTATTTTTCTTCTTGCACGCTTATACACGTTGAGAATTAATGACTAAACAACGACAACGTCTGTTCTGCCTGTCTGCCAGCCCATTCGCTGCAGCAAGCGTAGTAAGTAGCAGTTAATAACATCATGTAAGTGTAAGTAGCTCAGTGTCGGTTCGTCGCGAAGACCCCTTCGGTTTTTTTTTCCAATAACCTTTAGAGCGAAAAAGAAAATAAAAGAATCATGCATATTTATTCAAAGACTCGAAGTCTCGAGGACTGAAAATGAATAGAACTTTTTACATTTCCAAGAGACCAAAGTCAAGAATTCAAAGACTCTCCTGAAACCGCGCTATCTTTGCGACGATCCAACATTACAATTTATCGCAGTGCTGGATCTTTTAAAAACGATATCTTAGGTACTTCCGACCCCTAGAACAAGTGATCTGTTTGATAGTCGAGAGTTCATTGCGGCAATTCTTTATTAAGGCTCCTGAGTAGTTACTTCAGCCATATTGAATCGTGATGTCATAAGCGAAAAATGACACGTTAATTTTTCTTGCATACTATTTGTAAATAAAGAGAATTTGGATGAGATAAAATAATGAGATTTTAAAATACTTGTAAAAATGGACTCTCCTTATTTTCTCTAATAATCATAAAGAGTCGAAAAAGGCTCGTGAAATGAAAATAGGCTATGCATGCGCATTGAGTAAACGTATTTTATGTGCCTTTTACGACTATTTCCTGACTGTTAAGGGAAATAAGGATAGTTTTCTTCCATTTTTAAAGTGTTTTAAAGCGATCTCATCATTTCATTTCATGCAATTTTTTTTTTTTTTTTAATGGCATGGAAGAAAAATCAACGTGTCGCTTATGACATTATGATTCAATGCCTGGAATGAATACTTAGGAGCTTTAAAAAAAGTCTTTAATATTTTAATAAATTGTATCTCGTAAACAATTTCACAATTTGCAAATGTCGGAAAATTTAATGTCTGAAAATAATAAAACGATTGAGTTTGTCGTAACTCAATGGGGCAGTATGTTATAGTAACTGTAACTGTATAACAAAAGAAAATATGATCAATGTTAAGGCAATCGATTTTTCGAGCAACATAGCAATGTTGCTTTAATTGAAATATTATACAGAATGGTATAAAAAAACCATTCGAATTTATCTTTAGCAAAAAAATTTGCAAGGAATTAAGTAACAAGAAGTACATGCAATATTAAGTAATAATTTTTAAATATAAAATTATATTTTAAATATAATTAAATATAATTTGATCAAATCATAAGTTGCTAAAGAGTCGAATGAGATGTACGATATCAATGTATAATTTTTAGCAATCATTAATACTATTTAACGCATGATTCATAGAGATGACTCTTATTGCAGTTCACGATTGATAAAAATCTCTAAATTATTATATTAAAAAAATTGTTACTCAAAAAAAGTATCACTTATTATAACTTGTTATTACTTAGTTTTTCGCCAATTTTTCTCTTGTAATATTTATATACTTAAATTTTTTGCGCATATGCGCTATAATTCACATAAAACTGTATAATCGCGCTATGTGTGCCCATGAAATATAACATACCCTATAACTTTAGGAAACGCGCACAGGTAAGAGTATCATAGCCCCTTCTCCCCTTATATACATATACACACCCTCAATGCGACAATGTAAACATTAGTATTTACGAGCAATTCGTTTAGAGCTCCTAATTATTTTTAAAGCGGTTTAGAAAGTGCGCAATGCGTACTTTACACTCTCTCACTCTTGTTTATCTTGCTTTTTTTAAATCCCTCTCCTTTCTCTCTCATTTTCAGACAGCTCAAAAATAGCAGAGCGTAAAAAAGGATACTATGAATCTTTGCACGGCTGCTCATATTAGTTAACTCTGTTTATACAAAAGATTTCCTAAATAAAGCTACGTAAATTCGGAGTATTGGACGCGTTTCCGGAATGCATAAATTTGTGTGTTCTTTTCTTTCTCTTTCTCTTTTTTCTCAAATTACTTTCCTTAGAGTGTCTCTCGCTTTTTACTTTCTTCTCTCTTCAAGAACGAAGCGGAAGAGTGCTGGATATTAGCATTTAATTCGTTTTTGTTTACATGAGACACGTGCAATGCACGCATCTGCCGTGGCAGTTTTTTCTTCAGCTCTCTGTTCTCTCATCTCTTCATATCCATTTATTTTATTATTATTATTATTATTATTATTATTATTATTATTACTATTATTATTATTGTATGTTGTGAATGTCCAACGTGACAAATATACAAGCTAACAAAATGCCAGAAATGAAAAACAAGGGAAGCATTTCAAGTTGTTGCAAAGATTATAGCTTCCAAAATCTTGGAATATATAGAAACAGCTTTAAAAGATAGTCTTTTGTATCTTCATCAAATGCCAAATGTAAATTTTTTTATATCTTAATGTAACTATTTAAGAAAAGTTCCCTTAAAATGTGAGTTGCTGAGTTGTAAGGATAACATCCAGGTTGAAAACCTTAGGTCGTCCCATGGATTCCTCTGTCTAGGAAATTTTTGCCGACTTTTAGCGATAGACAATCCCAATGGCTCATCATCACATGAATGAAAAAGAATATTCATGCAAAACAATATCGGAGACACAAATAAAATTCTAAAGCACATACACGCACGCACACAAGTCTTGAACGATGCACGATCTCCGGTCTGTTCACTCGATGAATGACGCGAAACATCGAGGACACGGTTGATCGCTACTGACGGTGGTTATCCCCGAGCGAAAGGTAAGTCCGCGAGGTATCCGGCTCATTCCTCCTCAATAGATTGTACTCTTAGAAGTTGACTAGGACTTAAAGCGGCTGCTAGCTCGAGTCGCTTGAGGTGGACGCACGAGGCTGACGATTGCCACGCCTTCGGGGGTGCGAGTGGTCCTAGCTGCTGGTAGACGCGATAGGGCTAACTGGGCTCAGGGGACTGCGCGCCGAATCCCTCAGGACACCAGTCAATGTTACTACTAGCTTACGACTACCAGCGTGATCGCGATGTTCACCTAACCAAATGCCCTGCCATGTTCCCAGTGCCAACTTGCCGTCGGTGATTGGAATGCTCAACGATGAGCCCAGGAAACAAGCCTTCACGTGCGCCGGCTGTAAAACATTCAGAAATATTTAGTATCGCCTGTTTTTAGTCACCTTATTCATGTGTTTTTGATCAAATCAATCTATATTTGGCAAAATATATGCATCATTATTTCAAAAATATCTACTAACACAATAAGAAAAAGACAATAACATTAGTTTTAACGTGGGGTTACTTCTTATAACAAATTTTTATTTATACAAGATTATTCATTCAGTAATGACTTTGAAAATATATTACTTTTTAAAAGAAATATTTTCAGAAACATTATACTTACCATATCATCAGGTCCTTCGCAGCTATGCCTGTACTCCAAACCTTCAGGAACTATTTTGTTAAGCATCATTTCCATATCATCTCTCACATCTGGATCCCAGCTCTCATTTAATGCTAAACTAGCTGAGGTATGCAGAACTATAGAAAAAAAAACGAATCTGTTTATCACATTAGAAAGATATCTTGTTCGTTCCTTTTTATAATATATGTATTATATATATACATAATAAACGTGAATATTGAAATTAAAAACTCAATTTGTTAATCTTTGAAAGTAAGTACAGATAGTCAAGTACTCACTTTGGATATGGCAGAGACCAATGGAAAATTGGCAAAGCTCAGGTACCTGCCTGAGAATCTCTTCAGTGACTAAATGAACGCCCCGGTGCTGTGGTCTAAGATTAATTTTGGTCTGGAACCAACCGGATCCGATCTGAATGCCACGGTTGGAGGAGGCCATGGCTGCACGAAGGTGAACAGTGAGAAGACAAGTAGAAAGGGGAGGAAAAGATTCAACGATTCTTTTTCGATGCACGCTAACCGTCGATGAAATAGCGCCGGTGAGTTACTCCAAGTTACTCCAAATGGCCGATGTGGAATCCTATTTGGCGATGATTTAGAATAATTCGTCGCGTGCGCCACGGCCTAATCCACCGAGCGTTCGAGCCGCAAAAGAAGAATAGGTTAAGTTAGGTTAGGTTAGGTTATGGATAAGAAAGACAGAGATATGGAGAAGAGATGGACGGAGAGAGCGAAAGAGGGGAGAAGAAGAGTAAGATAAAAGAGAGGGGTAACGATTCGGGCGCTCAACGCGCTGTGCGCACAAGCACGCGCGTCACACGAATGCGCACACAGCGCAAGCTGCACCGATGCACGCACCGTACTCCACAGGACACTGCGGAGCATGCAAAGCATGAGGCTAAACTGATTATTGGATTGAACCGAATCGAACGCATGCACGCAATCACGCGCATACATGCACATACACGTCTTATCAGCTTATCACCAGTGTCACCACTGTCACCACTCACCTCCACGCAGCGTTTGACAGACGGTTAACGGACAGCGAGTTCTAACGACTTGCGACGACTGCAACATCGCGAGACTGCGTCAACAGATGAGGCTCGTGAGGGGCGGACGGCGTACGGCGTGGAACGGCAATCGCATGCAACCGCATGTGCCGTGCCTGCCGTGCGCTGCAAGCCCTTAACGAGCGATGGCGAGCAATTGCAAATGGCGGCGGACATTGGCGGACGTGTATGCATGTTGTATGTATGTAGGCACCGACGAGATATTATTAAGGGATCATATATGTTTTTCATCTACAAAAAATTTTTTTTGTTCTTATTTTATAAGGTACATATTTTAGAAACATTTTAAGACCAGAGCGAGCTCGATATTCAAACTATTGACGAAGTTGCTTTAACGAAATTAGTCGGGCTCGTGGTGAAAGAGATAACATAGTGTGTGCAGGTAGACGGTTCATAATGTCTCTTTCTAATAACCGCAGCAGACTTTTACATAACGCATAATGCATAGTACATGAGGGAATCAACCAATCAAAAAGCGGGGAACAAACTTGCATAACGCATAAAACATGAGGCATAAGAAAATCAACCAATCAGAGTCCTTTATTTCCTTCTTTTCCATAAAATAAATTATTGTTGATTTTCTTATATTTTATATTTTATGCATTATGCAAAAAATTATGTTCTCCGTTCTTCTTTTTGATGTAATGGGAGGAAAGGAAAGATTCGTTGATTCCCTTATGCACTATGCATTATGCAGTATGCAAGTCTATGCTACGGCACAGTATAAGTGCCGTACATATAGTATGGACACCAAGCGTCGCCACCTTTGATGTAGTGGATCCCAGGTCACATGATTCGCTGCCATTGTGAGTTGGAAAAGCGCTTATAAATTTGAGTTTTTGTAAAACTACAGAATGATTTTTCTAAAAAAAAAAGACATAATTCGGTCGTGTCATGAAAATTGTTTATAACGAGTATATTTTTAAATCAGAATTATATAATAATATAATATTAACGAACTCATTATATAAAAATAATATTTACATTAATAATAATAACAATAATATTAAACAGTAATAAGTAAATTAAAAATAATAATTGATTAAATATTATGAAAATTGTAATTGAATAATTATATATGAAAAAATAATATATTGCATGAAAATTATAATTAAATATGAAGTTGTAATTGATGTACGTACACACACACACACACACACGCGCGCGCGCGCGCGCGCATGATAATTTTTGGTTGTATACTTTCATAAAAACTGTGAAATTTTAATAAAAACAAAATGAAATGATTATTATTTTTTTGAGATTATAAATATGAAACATTACTATTTTTTTGAGATTATAAATATTAAGCAAGTATGTATTTACAAAAATATATTGAACTATTTCTTTTCTATGATGATATTTCTAATATTAAAAAAATTAAAATATAAAATATAAAATTTCTTTTTTTTGTCTTAGAAATTTTATCTTAGTTTTAGAATAATCTTCGAAAGAGAGAGTTAATGAATAATAAATATTTATTTTCTATTTGCATAATGTACAACTGATTCTTATGATAGTGAAAGCATTCCGTGAAACTGCACTTCACAATTACAAATTACATTAATAAAAAATGCAATAAGTTTATTGTTAAAATTAATCTTACATTCAATTTTTTTTCTATTTTCATATTTCAGAAGCAGTAGTTAAATACTCATGTATTTTAGTTAATTTTGGATGGAAAATCTTTTAAAATAAAATTCGAAATTTTTAATTATATAATTTTTTTAATTATATAATTTTATTTTCAATTTTAAAATAATCGAAACTCTTAAAATACGAAATCAATAAATCAATTTCTGGATTTGCTGCTTCATCAATTTATAAGTATAGTATAACAACATTTTATATAATATACTCAATTAGTCTAATGTATGCCACATATAACTATTAAATCTAAAAATGTTTTCTCTTTTTTATTTGCTTTGTCTTATCCTAAAGTCCTGAAATCAATATGTGTAGTAAGCATTAAACTTTAAAAAGTTGATCAGTCAGAGTCGATTATTTTTTTTATATTCATTCTTTTCAACTGTGATTAATTTCTTAAGAAGCTTAAGACTTATTATACCAATTGTGTTTCAGCACTTTATAGTATATTGAAGACTTTATAGTATATTGAAGACTTATACTATATTAAAGTTTGTAAATGTGTTATCATCAGGGATGCACCGGATATCTGAAAAGTATCTGGTATTATCCGGCATTTTTTAACTATCCGATTGGATAGTCAGATATCGTTAAGTAAACCGAGAATATATCCAGTTGAAATTTTATATCATTAAATTGATTTTTTATTATATAAATGTTCTGTATATAAGTATGCATACTCATAATGCTCTTATATATTGCTTACAATTTTTCTCTATAGTTATCTCTATTGATAATCAAACTTGAACGATAACATTAAAATCATAATTATTATCACTATTCTCTCACAGTTATTTTTTTGTTTTGCTCCCTTTTTTTGTTTTACTCAGCTTTTTTTTGTCTCGGAATCTGGTTGGATATCCGGAAAATATCGGATATCTAACTTGAAAAATTGGAAATTGGAATATCTAACTTGAAAAATTGCCTTCCCAGATATCCGATGTTATAATATATCCGATATCAAATAATTTTACAATTCAGTGCATCCCATCTGATCATAAGACTATAATAATTATTGTAACAATATTATATTATTGGGAATATATTACATAATTTATAAAACACCTCAATTATAATATACATTAAAGCAGTTTCACTATTCTCTAAGTCGTGCTAATCTCTGTGTTAATTCATCTTGTTCCTGGCTTACTGCTGTTGAAGTGCCAATACTACCAAGTTGACCTGATGGAAGTTCCATGTTCAATTCCAATCTGCACAAAAATAAAGTCAGGTAATTTTATAACTATCCAATAAATAAAATTTTTTTCAAATACAGTTCAAAGTAATAAAAGCTTTTGTTACTTTAAATAATATTTAAAATAATTCTTCTTTGCCTTATATATAAGACAGGAAGCTCTTTGCTTAATCAAAAAACTTGAAATAATAATTAGAAGTAAATTCTTACCCAGCTTCGTCTGCAACTTGCTGCATCAAAGAATCTACATCATTCTGGGGTACATTAGTAGTCGTAGTTTGTGACATAGCGTTCTCCATGTATGAACTTTGCACATCCAGATCCTCAAATTGGCTCTCAAATTTGTCCATAAGTCCAGAGATCTTCTCTAAGTTCATTGATTTCATAGCAGCATCCATGGCTTTGACAACACCAGCCATGGATTGAGTAACTTTGCGAGTTGTCAATGCAGTCTGCACTCTACTAGCTACTGCATCTACTCTAGCGCTCATTCTAAGATAATTCAAGGCTTGATTCTTCTGTCTAATTGCATTCTCTGCATGAATGCGAGCACCCTCCATATTACCCTTTTGTATCGCCTTCTTAATCTTTGTCTTCTCTATCTTCTCTTCCTTCTCGCATTTCTTTGAGTTTCTTTCTAATTCTTTCACCGCAAATTTTAAATTAAATAGGTTCTCTGTATTTTTTAGAAATTAAGGAAATTTCTACTATGATTGCTTTGTTTACAAAGTATATAAATTATAGTTTGATTTAAGAGAATAGGAGAGTCACTATTCTATTACTTTTTATAATAACAATTTGATAAAGTTTTGCATGCAATTTTGTATGACTATGATCACTACAATTTTGTATGACTATTATAAATAAAGATTGAGAAAATCACTTAAAAAAATAATTTGCCATTATGAGTTTACTTACTGAAAAAAGTAATTTGTAACCAATGAGTTACAAATCATGACTGACTAAAACACGAGTTACAAATTCCAAATTAAATTCTTCAATAACAAATGAGTTTTCAAACTCATTGCAAGTATAACGATTGAGTGACTTTCCAACGTTAAATGTTAACGTTAAATGTTAAAATGACAAGATATAGACAAAACCATATTTTGAATATAGGATCAGATTGAATATCACTTACAATCGATTTATACGAGTACATCATCAACTATTACAAATATATGTATACGAATAAATTTAAAATTAAAAATTTTTAGGTTTATCAAACTTTGTTAGCATATCTTTTGAAGATGCTTTCATATTAATTTCTTATTTTGCAAATAATTTCATAAGAAAAAATGTTTTACAACAAGCTTTTGGTGCACAATTATAATTTCAAAGGATACTTTCCATCTGAGAGACGGACATAGCTGACTGTTCGACCCCCGTTGTGATGAGAATATAGTTCTAACCTTGAAGATAAGATGGATTACCGGAAGTTTTAACACTGATCTTTGCTGATACCGTATAACATATAAAGTAGAAAAGTCGCACAAATTTGTCACAAAAAAAGTGCGAGTGTACACACAATGACACGTTACGTGGCTTGAAGAAACGTAAAAGTGCTATCTTTTGATTGACATGACGAATCCTCTTCTTCTTCTACATGGAATATAGAGAATAGGAGGTCGAACCAGTGTTGTTAGACAGGTCAGATTTCTGACGCATGCTCGTCCAATGTAACTTCAGTAACGTACCGGTCACTGGTAAATAAGAGATCAATAGTCGCCTATGTGAAATTTTTTAAAAAATGTTAAAAATTTTAATATTTTACATTTTACATATGTACACATATATAGAAATATATTATATATATTTATATATATGTATGTCTGTAAAATATGTAAAATGTATTAAAATTTTCAACCCTAAGCGACTAATGATTTCCTATTTACTAGTAACGTTACTGAAGTGACGTTCTACATTGAATGCGCATGCGTCAGAAACTCGGCTCGTCTAATTGGGCCGAACTAGGCTTTGAAAAATGTGATCAAAATCAGGTTTCTGAGTTGGTATTAGTAGTGCTCAGTAGACAACGTTCGAATCGAACACAAAACATGGCAAAATTGTGGCATTACAAGCGTTAGTTGCAGCGCTCGAGTCAATTCTTTTTTCCGGTTTTCCTTTCTCTCTCTTTCTCTCTCTCTCTCTCTCTCTCTCTCTCTCTCTCTCTCTCTGATGTCATGACATTCTGCGTGCGAACATTTTGTTAGCCTCAGCGATAGATTTTAAGTTAGTGCTTGGTAAAATTAATCATCACTTTATGTTCATTTCGAGATCAGCATCGATTACTGCTCATGTCGTTAGATAATTACTCGTATCAGATAAATGCTTGTGTTGTAGATTATTTTAGTTTCTCGTATTCTAATCTAGTAATGCGATATCCAAGCTGTTGTAATGTACGCAATTACATCTCTTTCGATACATTCCAATTTGAGTTTTATTTGAGTTTATATTAAATCGCCTTAGGCCGGAATTAGACTACGCATTGAAGAATGTGATTGAAGATTGAAAGATTGAAGCTTATCAGAACAAAAGGAGCCAAAATTTTTTTGTCTTCATTAGTGAAATTTCGATCTTCAACCTTTAATCTCAATCTTCAATGTATAGTCTAATTTCAGCTTAAAAACCATTCCACACAACTTGTATAGCTGCATAAACGTATGCATAAAGAAAATCATCCAATCGTATTTTATTTGTCTTTATAACAGAAATATGATTGGATAATTTTCTTTATGTGTATTTTGTTTATGCAGTTATTCAAGTTTGTGTGGAATGGTCTTAAGTCAGAAACAATGGTTTTCACCGAGTGTTTAATCCGGATCAGAATGTAAGAACCAACTAACTACAGTTGAGTATTCCCCTATTACAGTAGAACGATAGGGAAATGCTCGACTGTAGTTGATTGGTTCTTACATTCTGATCCGGATTAAACTCTCGGTGGAAACTAGACCAATGAATAACATTTCTTTGTGAACTTAGTGATTTCCTGCCAATCTTCCTTTGTCATTAGTTAGTCGTCGTCGGCGCCCAGACACGGCGCCACATTGGACACAGCAGCCATAAAACTTCTCTCATATTCGCTTACGCACATACAATCGAACACACATAACCTAAGAGGTTCCACACAATAAAAGGAATAGAGAATAAGAATTTTAACCTATGAGATACTATGTATGATTGAAATTTTTATTCTCTGTTTCCTGTTCCTTTTATTGTGCAGAGCCCCTAAGAATTTCAGCCTATCAGAAATCATTATTGTGGCATACACAGATGATAGATTCTTATTTTCTGTTCTCTGTTCCCTGTTCCTTTTATTGTGCGGAACCCCTAAAGCCGATCAGACTATGCAATTGGAAATTGAAATTAAGAATTGCTCAATCATATTATGAATTGTCTAACAGCAGTTAAGATTAAGATTAGTAAGAATATCGGGATAGTTAGAACTATACATCATAAAAATTATTAAATACGCATTTAATTGCATTCACGTTTTAATTATGTTGTGTTTGTACTTCTTATAACTCTTTATAATTTATTATTTATACATACACAATACATTTGGTGAGATGAATCATGTGAGGCTAGTCACGGTTTACGAATAGAGACGTTATTCTTAGCTGTGATCGATTTGGACGCTTTCAGCGCTTTCAGTATTTCTATTCTTATTTTACGTCTAAGAAACAATAAAGATAAAATGATGATACAAGCGCTTAAAGCATGTCTAAATAGCAGCTTTTAACATGATGCTCTGAAAGTAAAGTCGGTTCTACATTAATTGCAAGCTGATTGCAAATTTGTTGCGACAGCCAATCTGAAGCTTAGATTTTGAAATCAATGTTTCATATTGGCTGTCGCAATAAACTTGCGATCAGTTTGTTAATGTAGAACTAGCTTAACAGGAAGACATAAATTGTCACTGGATGCATTTAGTACTACAACTAAGCATTCAATAAGTTCTTGCCTTTAATTGGCATATTCCGTTAGATTTAAAAAGAAACCAAACAGATACAAGAGCTCACTGAGTGCTCATAGCACTGAATGCATCTATTAAAACTATATGAAAAATGAAGCATTCTTCATAAAATTGGTATGACCTACCATACAAATTGCGAGAACGATGTGGTGGAACGATAGCGACATTTCAATCGAACTAATTCAAATGACCACTTTTGACCACGCTTTTCGAAGACCCCTTCCATGTAAGTTCGGCTAGCAGCTTCCTATTCTCTATATTCTATGGACACAGCTGACACATGTAACCTAACTGTTAACGAAATACAGAACTCATTCCGCTAATGGAATCAATAGAGTACATTCTTCTTTTTCAATTTTGGCTCCTACCTTTAGTAAATCAGGAAGATCAATAACGCCATAACGAAGTACAAATTGAAGGTTAGAGTATGTTTATTTTTTATGATCCTGAAGCGGTCCAAATATGGCGGCGCAGAAGTGATAGTAAGAATCCGATTTGGTGGTGGTTCGACCCAATCAGAATACATATCAGACTGCCAATCAGGAATCTGACATCAATATTGTGTCTTTATATATAGCGCTCAGTAAGCAAGTGTGCTTCTAGATGCATCCATTGACATTTTCCCGAAAAAATAGACTGAAAAATGTTGGTATTAATAAAAAAAAATGTTGGTATTAATAAAAAAAAATTTTGTTACTAAAATTTTGTTATTAAAAAAATATTGTTATAATAAATTTACGCTCTTTGCATGTTTTTTCGTGATTATCCAATAACAAAAATATGATTGGATAATTTTCTTTATGAACAGTTCCGGTTTAAACCCTCAGTGGAAACTAGGTCAGTTATTAATCCGTACAAATTAAAATTATATTGCCTAGAGGCAGCTTTTGTAAGTACCAACATTTTCCAGTCTAGTTTTTCGGAAAAATGTCATATGTAAGGTCATTCCACACAAACTTGCATAGCTGCATAAACTATGCATAAAGAAAATATCCAATCGTATTTTATGTTTGCTTTTATGATAGAAATGTGATTGGATAATTTTCTTTATGCATATTTTTGCGGCTATGCAAATTTGTGTGTAATGGTCCTAAGAGCTCACCACG